>WARP01000200.1_pt1 | contig 78310 bp, 70 predicted proteins | sample 4769151 | NCBI WGS metagenome assembly WARP01 (sample SAMN08893023, study PRJNA449175) | gut metagenome | isolation source: rumen sample fed with dry roughage | host: cow | place: India: Nagpur | collected 2016
TTTATGCCCGAACCATCCGCAGTAACCAGCCAGCATACACAAACTCGTTACCACGCCGGAGCGTGGGAACGAGCAACGAGCAAGTAATACTACCTGCAAGCTTGCCTCTGTAAAATTCAAGAACGACGCTCTTGACCCTCTAGGCAGGCCAGCTTTCCTGACTTTAATCCTTGCCCTATGCTGACAGGTGCCTGCAAGGGCAGGTATAATGCGCACAGTTCGTCTATTGGGTTAGGTCAAGCAAGTCTATTTGAGCATAACCAGATTAAGAATAAACGGAGAACATGCTCATGAAAACATTGCCTGTACAGACCGTCAATCAGTCTAGTCAGACCACGAAAAGCGCTGTCTATTATTTTTGTGCCGTATTAATTGGAGTTTTGACCGGGATCGTTGGTGGCGTGTTTCATCAATCGCTCCAAGGAGTCACCAGTTTGACCGCTCATTTGCCCTTCTTGCTGGGGCTGGAGGGGCCCTTGCTGTATTTGTTTATGGGGCTTTTTTCCGCCCTGATGTTCTGTGGCGCGGTTGCATTAGTCCGTTCTTTTGCACCCGAGGCCAGTGGCTCGGGTGTGCAGGAAGTGGAAGGCGCAATGGCGGGTTTGCGACAGGTGCGCTGGCAACGTATTTTGCCAGTTAAATTCATGGGTGGTATCTTGGCTTTAGGTGCCGGATTGGTGGGTGGGCGTGAGGGGCCGACGATTCATATGGGGGCTGCTATCGCCCAAGCTATTAGCGCCCGGTTTGCTTTTGGGGTTCAAGAAGCACGCGCCTTGTTAGGGGCGGGGGGAGCTGCCGGCCTGACTGCCGCATTTAATGCACCGCTAGCATCCATGATTTTTATTCTGGAGGAAGCCCGTAACGTTTTTCCGAATACGGCCCGTACCTATACGGGTGTTATCATTGCATGCGGCTGTAGTGCCGTGATAACGATGCTGATGTCCGGTACGACACCCTTCATGGCGCTCACTGCTACGCAAATGCCATTAGAGTTTCTGCCTGTATTTGTGCTGTTGGGTGTGATATTGGGCGTGGCGGGAGTAGTATTTAATAAAACCATTCTGTTTGGACTGGATAAAGCACAGGATATTGGTTTGCGCGTGTCCCCTTATTTTTTACCTGCTTTGCTGGGGCTTGTTATTGGTCCTTTGGTCATTGCATTTCCAGCGGCGACGGGGGGTGGCGAGTCGCTGGTTATGACGATTGTCAATCATCCTTTGCCAGTGGGTTTATTGGGACTCGTGGTACTTATACGTTTTTTTGCTACCGCGGCAAGTTATTCTTCCGGGGCGCCATCTGGTGTTTTTGCACCGATTTTGGCTTTGGCTACCTCATTAAGTGTATTTTTATTAGGATTGCTTGAGTTGGTGATGACCGTGCCCCCAGGGGCAATCGTGGCATTTGCCGTGGCGGGTATGGCAGGCCTGTTTGCCAGTACGATCCGTGCCCCTTTAGTGGGCATGGTTTTGGTGGTTGAGTTAACCGGTACTTATGCATTGATAATGCCGGTTTTGTTAACCGCAGTCACTGCGAACCTGATTGCGGAAAGCCTGGGCGGAAAACCGCTGTATGAGGTATTGCTAGCACGCACCTTGAGGTTAGCCAAGTCGAGTACCTAGTGGCAGATTGCGACTGGTGGTACTCGACATACTGAAAAACTCAGGACATTTGGCTGAGCATTTTCCGGAAACGGTTGAGTGAGAACACAAACAGGACAAAGCCAATAATAAAAAGGTAAAGAAATTGTGTCCACACAACTTCAAAGTCCGCACCGCGATAAAGAATGGCCTGGCCCAATGAGACAAAGTGGGTAGTAGGCGCCAGCAACATGATGTCCTGTACAAATTGGGGCATGCTTTCCCTTGGGGTACTGCCTCCTGAAAGCATTTGTAAAGGTAGCAGAACCAGCACCATCAGGAGTCCGAACTGGGGCATGTTGCGTGACAAGGTTGCCATGAATATGCCCAGGGAAGTCGTGGCAAACAAATGCAATGCCGCACCCGCAAGAAAAAGCATGATTGAACCTTCAATTGGTATTTTTAGTGCATCTTGGACAATCATCTGCAGTGAAAATGCCGATGAAACCAGAACTACCAGGCCCATTGACCATATTTTGGAAAGCATGATTTCAGTGGGGGTCACGGGCATGACCAACAGGTGTTCGATGGTGCCGTGTTCACGTTCGCGGATAAGGGCTGCCCCGGTCAGGATAATCGAAAGCATGGTGATGCTGTTGATGATTTCCATCAAGGCACCAAACCAGGAACGTTCCAGGGTTGGGTTGAAGCGCATTCGCAAGGCCAGATCCACCATGGGGGCCTCGGTGGCTTTGTAGCCCTGAACAAACTCCGCGACTTCACTGTTGACAATTTGCTGGATATATCCGCTTCCGGTAAATGCCTGTGACATTCGGGTGGCGTCTACGTTTAGCTGGATTTCCGGTTGCTTGCCTGCCAGTACGTCTTTCTGGAAATCAGTGGGGATATTAAGCGCGAAAGTAAAACGGCCCTCATCCATGCCGGAATCCATCTCATTGATGGAAATCATTTCCGGATGGGTAAAGCGAGGAGGGAAAAAGGCACTGACGATCCGGCCGGATAATGGGGAGCGGTCTTCATCAACAATCGCGATGGGGGCCCCATGCAGGGTTTCTGGCATGGCCGTTGCTGCGGTATAGACCGAAACGGTGAAAGTATAAATAATCAGGAACAGCATAATCGGGTCCCTGATAAGGCTCCAGAATTCTTTGATGCCTAGGCGATAAACATTTTTGAAATTGGGCATGATCAGCTGTCCTGTTTTTTCAGTAATGCAATGGACAGCAGCAGAATAAACATGGCTGCCACCAACAGAGGCCAGTAATAAAAAAAGAGGTCCTGAAAGCCGAGTGCCTTGTTGAAAATGCCCCGGCTGATCATGAGGAAGTAGGTGGTTGGAAAAATGTGGCCAATGAATGCGGCAAAACCCTCAAGGGCGGAAACCGGATTGAGCAGGCCGGAGAACTGGATAGCGGGCAACAGTGTTCCGATCATGGTAAAGAACATGGCGGCAATCTGGCTTTTGGTGAATGTTGAGGAGAACAGTCCTACCCCGGTGGCAAACAGAACGTACAGAAAGGCAGCTAGCAAGAGTGCCAGGAAATTACCCTTGATGGGAACATCAAAAACCGTGACCGCCAGAAAAGACATGAGCAGGAAGTTCATCATGCCAAGGATGACATAAGGCACCTGTTTGCCCAGCAGGAATTCGCTGCGGGTAACCGGTGTAACGTACAGGTTGATAATTGAACCGAGTTCTTTTTCCCGTACCACCGCCAGGGCGGAAAGCATGGCCGGGATCATGAGCAGCAGCAGGGGTATGACAGCCGGTACCATGGCTGGCAGGCTTTTGACATCGGGGTTATAGCGGAACCGGGTCTGAACCTGGGCCAGGAGCGTACTTGTCGGGTCTATGCCCAAACGTTCCGTGGCCATGGTGGCCAGCCAGCCTTGGTGCATCCCCATGACATAGCCTTGGACGGTTTCTGCCCGTTGCGGATTGGCGCCATCAACCCATGCGCCGATTTCCACTTTTTTTCCTTGCTTGATATCGCGGGCAAAGCCTGGGGGTATCTCTATTGCTAGCACGATTTCGTTGCTACGCATGCGCCGGTCAAGATCGGCATAGTCCTTGATAGGGGGCTTTTCAATAAAATAGCGGGAGCCGGCCAGGTTGAGCGTATAGTTTTGGCTTAATGAGGTTTGGTCCCGGTCCAGTACGGCAAAAGTCAGGTCTTCCACGTCCATGCTGATGCCATAGCCCATAATGAACATGAGAATGGCGGTTCCAAGCAGGGCAAGGGTACGGCGTACCGGATCACGCTGCAATTGCAGGGTTTCAAGCCGGGTATAACTGAAAGCTCTTGAAAAGCTGAAGCCTCTAAACCCGGGCGATTCCGGTTTGGGTTCAGGGGAGGGGGAGGCATGTTCGGGTGCTGCTTGCGATGCTGGTGTTTTACCTGCATTTTCTTCGGAAACCGCATCTTCCAGATAGGCAATGAAGGCTTCTTCCAGCGTTTGGGTACCACGTTGTTGCATCAGTTCTGCCGGTGTACCGCTAACCAGCACCTTGCCTGCATGCATGAAGGAGATGCGGTCGCAGCGTTCGGCCTCATTCATGAAGTGGGTGGAAATAAAAATGGTTACCCCGTCTTTGCGGGCCAGGTCTATCATGAGTTGCCAAAACATATCCCGTGCAATCGGGTCCACACCTGAAGTGGGCTCATCCAGGATGAGCAATTCAGGCCCGTGAACCACAGCAACAGCCAGGGACAGTCGCTGGCGTACACCCATGGGCAGGTTGTCGGGCAAGGCGTTAACTGCATCCGCAAGGTCAAAGCGCTGGATCATGGCTTCAACACGGGCAGGAATTTGTGCTTCGGGTACCTTGAAGAGGCGGGCATGCAGCACCAGGTTTTGCTTTACCGTCAGTTCCGAGTAAAGGGAAAAGGCCTGCGACATATAGCCTACCCGGCGCCGGGTATCAATGTCTTTGGGGTTAACCTCTTGGCCAAACAGCCAGGCCTTGCCTTCAGAGGCCTCTAGCAGCCCCGTCAGCATTTTCATGGTGGTGGATTTACCGCAGCCGTTGGAGCCCAGAAAACCGAAAATTTCACCCTTTTGGATGCGAAAATTGACATGGTCAACCGCCACAAAATCACCGAAGCGCATGGTTAAATCTTGTGCTTCAATGGCAATGTCGGCATTCTCATCATTGAATGGAGGGATGGCAATGGCATGGTGCGCTACCCTTTTTTCTTCGGGGAGCAGCTTGATGAAGGCCTCTTCCAGTGAACTGGAGCCGGTTTTTTCATGCAGTTCATGGGGTGTCCCGGTTGCCAGCACCTTGCCATCATCCATGGCAATCAACCAGTCGAAGCGGTCGGCTTCTTCCATATAGGCGGTTGCCACAATCACACTCATGTGTGGCCGGTTTTGCCGGATACGATTGATCAGGTCCCAGAACTGGCTGCGGGCCAGTGGATCAACACCGGTAGTTGGCTCGTCAAGAATCAATAAGTTTGGGTCGTGAATCAGGGCACAGCACAAACCCAGTTTTTGCTTCATGCCCCCGGACAGTTTGCCTGCCGGGCGGGATAAAAAAGGATACAGGCCGGTGCTTTGGGTAAGGTCATCAATCCGCTTGCGTCGTTCCTGTTCATCGTGACCGAACAGGCGGGCAAAAAATTGAAGGTTTTCTTCAATAGAAAGGGTGGGGTAGAGGTTTTTACCTAGCCCTTGGGGCATGTAGGCAATATGGGGACAAACCTGGCTGCGGTGTGCTGCATCGGCCATGCTGCCATTTAATACCTGCACGCTACCGGACTGAATGGCACGGGCACCGGCAATGAGGGATAAAAGACTGGATTTGCCAACACCATCGGGGCCAATGAGTCCCACCATCATGCCTGCTGGAATAGTCAGGCTGATATTGTCCAGTGCCTGCTTTTTGCCGTAGCTTAGGCTGACCTCATGCAGGCTGGCTACCGGTGTATTCATGGCTTGCTTACTCCGGCAGCTTTACGCTTAAATGTTCGGGCCAAGGCTTGTTCTGGTCCAGTTTGATCCAGGCCATGCCTGGCAGGCCTGTCTTGACTTGTTCAAGATGTTTTTGCAGCAGTTCGGGGGGGATTCGAGCCTTGACGCGGAACATGAGTTTTTGGCGTTCACTGGCGGTTTCAACGGTTTTGGGGGTGAACTGTGCTGCGCTGGCCACAAAAGAAACCTTGGCCGGGATGACGTACTCTGGGGCGGCATCAAGGACAATATGTACATCGGTACCCAGGGCAATGCGTCCCACTACGGTTTCGGGCAGGAAGAAAGTCATATAGACATCGTTAAGGTCGATGACATTCAGGATTTTGCCACCGCCACCCACAACTTCGCCTGGCTGGGCAATGCGAAACTGAACGCGTCCGTCACGTGGTGACTTCAGGATGCTGTCATCAATATCAGCCTGGATGCGCTTGATGGCTGCTTCTGCCGCAAGTACTGCCGACTCTGCGCCGATTACCTGGGCCTTGGCTGCCTTGATGGCTGCCTGTGCGGCATTGAGTTGGGCGTTTGCTGCATTCAGTCCTGCTTCGGTGCTGCGTGCCGCTGAACGGTCATCGTCAAGGGTTTGTTTGGGTATGGCACCTCGGGCCGCCAGGGTTTCGGTTCGGCTCAGGCGTTGTTTGGCCAGGGTGAATTGACTTTCACGCTGTGTGACTACCGCCTGGCTGGCGGTGTATTCGCTTTCACGGGCGTTAACCTGTACTTTGGCAATGTTCACATTGTTCAATGCCTGCTGATGCTCTGCCTTTGCCTGCTCAAGCTGGGCTTTCAGGACATCAATTTGCATGTGGGCCAGGGGTTGGCCTGCCTTGATGAAGTCTCCTTCGTTGACCTGGATTTCCTGGATGCGCCCGGCGAGCTTGCTGGAAATATCCAGTTCGGTTGCCTCGATGCGGCCATTGCTGCTGATAAATCCATCAAGCTGATTGTTGGACTCGGCCTGTTTCCAGTAATAGACGCCGATGGCAATAGCCGCAAGGATAATAATGACGGGGATAATCGGTTTTTTGTTTGATGCGCGCATTGAGAAACTCTGATGGCAGGAAACCAGGATGTCATCATGAGACGGTCAAGCCTGGCGGAATGATGACAGGTGAGGTATTGGTTTTAGTAGCCAAAAACTTCGATGGCTTTCTGGATGATGACATAAATCATGACGAACAGGCCTAGGCCCATGACGACAATGCCCGGATTATGGTCTTTCAGGCCGATACCGATAAAAACAATAATAATGCCAATGACAAAAACAAGGTGTAAAGGTATATCACTGAAAAACATGGTGCATCCTAATTTTAATGACAGTCACAGGGTTATGCCCAACTGTAGATAGGGCTGCCTATTTTTTATCTGTTAAGTATATCAAATGCACATAAGGCATTTATTAAAAAGAAAATTTTAAGGGTTAAAAGAAACAGTACGTAAATGCGGATTTAAACCAGCCGGAAAGCAGTGGGGGAGCAGGGGAAATAGGTTGGACAGGCCCACGCAGCTGTTAGGTTAGCGTGGGCCGTTTGATTATTATTGGCGGGCCTGGCGGGCTGTCGCCAGGGAATGGACGGGATAAGTGCTGCGCCAGGGGTTGATATCCAGGCCGCCCCTTCGGGTATACCGCGCATACACAAAGAGTTTGGTGGGCTGGCAGTGTTTCAGGATGTCACAAAAAATCTGTTCCACGCATTGCTCATGAAAACCGTCATGGTTGCGGTAAGAAATAATGTATTCCAGCAGGCTTGCGTGGTTAATTGCCGGCCCTTCATAACTGATTTGCAGGCTACCCCAGTCGGGTTGCCGTGTGACCGGGCAGTTGGATTTAAGCAGGTTCGAGACCAGGGTTTCATGCGCGATGGTTTCAGGTTCGCATTGAAGCAGGCTTGCCGCAGGCTCATAGTGCTTGGGGACTATATCCAGTTCGTCAATGAGCGTGCCATCAAGATTGTGTATGCTTTGCTGTTCAAAATTGTCTGGCTCGACTAGCAGGATTGAGACCGGAGCGCCGCTGGCGGCAGATAAATCTTTTTGCAGGTGGGCCAGCAGGTTTTCTGACGATTCCAGCCGGGTCTGGTTAAATGAATTCAGGTAAAGCTTAAAAGATTTCGATTCGATGATGTTGGGTGCGGCTGCATCAAAAGTAAATGTGGCCATGGCTACCCGTGGCTTGCCTTTGGGATTTAGCCAGGATAGCTCGTAGGCAGTCCAGATATCGGCACCATACCACTGGGGGTGCGGCTGCAAAGAAAGTTGCGCCCTGCCAGTAGAGCGGGGAATCGGAAACAGAAGGGATGGGTCGTATTGATCCGGGTATTGCGTTTCTTTTCCCAAAGGAGCCTGGTGAAGTTCACGATTGGTCATGGCTGGCGAACAATTAATTTTGAGGTTGTATGAAAATGGTTTTGTTGCGTGAGACAGACTGGATTTGATCAGCTTGCACTGCGTTTTCCGGCTCAAGATCGGGAAAGGTTTCTGAGTCAAAGGCCTTGTCACCGTTTTCATCGGCCAGCCCGGTAGGCTTGAGGCCGACAAAATCAAACAGCTGGCGATCCATCAAATGTGAGGGGGTAACCGCAGACAGGGATTTGAATATATTCCATACTTTTTTGGGGCTTTCTTTTTCCCATGCCCGGATCATCTGGTTGATCTCCTGTCGTTTCAGGTTTTCCTGGGAGCCGCACAGGTTGCATGGAATGATGGGGAACTGTTTCATTTCGGCATAGGCAATCAGGTCTTTTTCGGCGATATAGGCAAGTGGCCTGATGACCGTATGTTTGCCATCGTCGGAAACCAGCTTGGGCGGCATGGTTTTAAGTTTGGCTGCATAAAACAGGTTCAGGAAGAAGGTCGCCAAAATATCATCCCGATGATGACCAAGGGCAATTTTGGTTGCGCCCAGCTCATCGGCTACACGATATAAAATACCGCGCCGCAGTCGAGAGCATAATGAACAGGTTGTTTTGCCTTCCGGAATCAGTCGCTTGACGATGGAATAGGTGTCCTGGTTTTCAATATGAAAAGGAACCCCGATTTTTGTCAGGTACTCGGGCAGGATGTGCTCGGGAAATCCGGGTTGTTTCTGATCCAGGTTGACGGCCACAATGTCGAATTTGATGGGGGCTCGTTTTTGCAGGGTCAGGAGGATATCCAGCATGCCGTAAGAGTCTTTGCCACCCGAAAGGCAAACCATCACTTTGTCGCCATCTTCAATCATGTTGTAATCAACAATGGCGGTAGCCGCTTCCCGGATAACTCGTTTGCTTAGCTTGTTGTTTTCAAGGCGGACTTTTTCGGCAGCTGCGCCACTATGCTCGGTACTCATGTTTATCTTCCTGCAACAACTTCGATGCCAACCGCATCACAATCGGCAAAAGCCATGGGTTTGCTGATCCTGAGCATGACTTTCTGGACCTCAGGGAAATCTTTCAGCAAACGGTTGGCGATCATGTCGCCCAGTGATTCAACCAGGTGAATGTGTGCACGGGTACATTCTTCGATAATGGCTTCACGTAGTTTGCGATAATCAAGAACGCTGCTGATATCGTTGTCATTCAGTTGTCTGGGGACATGAATATCTATTTCTGCATCAATATGCAGGGGTTGGGTTGCACGCAGCTCATGTTCAAGAATGCCAATACGGGCATCAAGGGCAAGGCGAGAGAAGAATATACGACGAGTTGACATAGAATTAAGGTTAATATGTAGCGACAAAGAATAACGCGTTTTCTTTGCAATTTATCAAGGGCTTAATTGTAGTGGTTATCTCATTTGAAGAGGCTACAATGAGGCCTTCAAGGTAAAGAAAATCATTGATTTTTCATGGAAAAAAGGATTTGGCTTAATGCAACCGGTTGTATATGATGCGATTGTGATTGGCGCAGGCCCTGCGGGCGCTTCTTGCGCAGTATGGCTTGCCCATTTGGGCTTTTCCCCGTTAATTCTTGATGCCTCTGAGCAGGTGGGGGGCTTGGCTGCACATAACCCCTTCGAAGATGCATGGAACGTAACCGCTCCCGGGTTGACCGGCGAAGAGGTGGCGGTGCAGATCAAGCGTAGCCTTGATGGTGCCAGGGTACCCGTACTATTGAAAATGCGGGTGGATAGGGTGGAGATTATCGAAGATCCCGGGCAGATCAATACTTTGTTGAACAAGGCGGATAACCATGAAACAGCGGTTTTTCAAAAACTGTTTCGGGTTTACTTTGATGGTCATTCTCTCCTGTCACGCTTTGTGGTAGTGGCCAGTGGCGTCACCGCCCGTTTTCCAACCGAATTGGCCAATCAAAAATATGATCATGTCTTGGTTGGACCCGGCAGGCATATCTCGAAATATGAGTTTGCCAACAAGAAGGTCGCTGTCTTGGGAGGCGGTGACAATGCTTTTGAAAATGCCATTTTTGCGCAAAAAAGAGGCGCCTTGTCGGTGGATATTTATGCCCGTCATGTCAGGGCACAAAAACAATGGTTTGAATCCCTGGCACAAAACCGGATTCATACCGGAGAGTATGTGTTTGATCCGCTAGCCAGGACCGTAAACGGGCATCAGTATGATGTGGTTATGGTATTTTACGGCTGGCAGGCGCAGCTTAATGGCGTGGAAAGCCTGGGTCTTTCTTGCAGCGAAAAAGGCTATGTCAATACAAATGTACATACCGCCGAAACGAATGTGCCGGGAGTGTATGCGATTGGGGAAGTGGCTAACCGCCATCATCCCTGTATCATTACGTCCATGGCAGACGGGGTAGTAGCCGCCAAGGCTATACAGCAGAGGCTGGAGCAGGAAGAACTTGAGTTGGTTCGCTAAGCAAGAGCTAAGGGCGTGCGCTGGCACGAACCTGGTCTATAGACTTGCAAAGCCCGGGCAGGGCACGAATCAGCCGTGCTGTAGGGCGAAATAAAATATCGGGATGTTGGGTAACAATGTCCCGCTGTTCAAATGCAAACCCTTTGTTGTTGAAAAAGGCCAGTATGTCTTTGGGCGTTTCTTCCTTGGCAGCGCCAGCCAGTATGAGTTGTGGCCTGCGCTGCATAATGCTTTCCATACTTACAATAGGAGAAGGGGTATTAAGGTCTTTGAAAATATTGTAGGCACCGCACACTTGCAGCATTTCATTCAGGATAGGCTTGCCCCCCAGCGTGTAAAGCGGCGTGTTACCTAAGAAAATATAAACAGGAACAAGGGTTCGGGCGCTGTATTCGTCACGGGTATGGCTAATGATTTCTTCCAGTTCATTAGCCAGTGGCCGGGTTTGTTCCAGCGTGCCGGCAAGCGTGGCAATTTGCAAAAGGTCTGCTGTGATGTCTGCCAGTTTTTCTGGCTGAAGAGACAAAACCGGTACCATGCGTTCAGCCTGTTGAAGCCCTGAAACGGGCAAGCCACCAGAGGACCAGGCCACAACCAGGTCGGGTTTCAGGCTAAGCAATAACTCGGCATTGGGGCGCAGGCTGTCGCCAACACTGGGAATGTTGTTTGCTGCGGGTGGGTAGTTGCTGCCTTTGGCTACGCCAATCAGGTTTTCTTCAGCCTGAGCTGAAAATATAAGTTCTGTAGCATGGGGCGACAGGCTAATAATACGCTTTGCCGTGTCCGGCAAGGGGGCGCTTAAAGTGCCTGCCCGGGTGGGCAGGGCAGCATTCCATGAACCGGCCAGAAGGCAAATGCCGGTGAAAAGCCAGTGATGAAGCTTCATGTTTTTGATCCGAAAAAGCCTGCTTGTATATATGCAGGTTCATGGTTTTCAAACCTGCAGACAGCTTGGGTGGTCCAGAAAATCCATCAGCCGATTCCGGTTCTCCCTGCCAATGAGATAGGCAGGGAGAACCGGAAACTCATGGCTAGCCTGTTACATGCGCCAAGCCAAGTTTAGAAATACATTGGAGCCCTGGGTATTGTATCCGTAGGCAGTATTGTATTTCTTGTCGGTTACATTGTTCCAGAAGATCTGGCCCTGCAGGTTTTTGTTGAATTGGTAGGACGCATGCAGGTTGAGCAGGCCGTAGCCCCCCAGTTTTTTGGCATCAGTGTTATGTTTGTCATCATAGCGTTTGCTGACAAATTGATAGCTGGCACCCAGTTCGGCATTGTCCAGCTTATGGGTAACCGAGAGACGATAAACCTGCTTCGCCCTGCGGACCAGGGTTTTTCCGCTGATGTCATCTTTGGGATTCAGGAAATCGGCGCCGGCGCTGAGCAGGGTGTTGCCAAACTGGTGGGAGGCTTCCAGTGACAGGCCGCGAATCGTGGCTTTTTCTGTATTTTCAGAGGTGCAGTTGAACATCGCATCGCATACGTAAGGATTGATCAGGTCTCTGAATTTGTTCTGGAAGATCACCAGGCCTAGTTGGGTGTCATCGCTTTGGTAGCGCAGGCTGGCCTCGATGTTTTTGGATTTCTCCGGTTTCAGGTTGGGATTGCCCTGGTAGCCCCAGCTAAGTGGCGTGTACAGGTCGGCAAAGGTTGGTGCACGAAACCCGGTGCTGGCTGCGACTCCCAGCTTGAGCGAAGAGGTCAGGTCGTAGTCATAGCCCAGGCTACCTGTGGTTTTGTCGCCATAACCGGAAATATTGTCGTTGCGGACGCTGGCCTGCAAGTGATGACGGTCAAAATCACCCCGGTAGATCAGGCCAATCGCATTGGTGTCACGGTGTTGGCGGGTTAAGATGGAAGTGCCACCTGCCCGTTCGTCAAGGTGCTCCAGTACCAGTGAGAGTGAATTGTTCTTGTCTAGCTTAAGGTTGTTTTGCCAGCTGTATTGGCGCTGGATGGTCCCTAATTCGGAGCGGCCATAAGAGGCTTGGGAGTCATAGTCGCTTTTGCTGTAGCCAAAACTCAGGATGCTTTCCCAGTTATCGGTGATTTGATTGGTACTGCTTAGTGTATACGCTTGCTGGCGGGTAATGCCGTAGGTATCCGCATAATACTCTCCGGAATCAAAGTCACCATGGTTATAGCCATGCAGGAAAGTCAGGTCAACCCGCTGGCCGGGATTCCATTCATAACCCAACGAACCGGTCAGGCTGGTTTGGGTATAGCCATCGTCATCGGGATTGTAAGTGTAAGGGCCTGAGTCAGGATTGGTGGCATTAAAGCCGTCGCTGGATGCATAGCTGGCTGCCAGGCTATAGTTCCAATTATTTTGTGCCCCGGAAAAACCGAAACCGGCCTTGAACGTGCTGTCGGTGCCGACTCCAAAATTGCCAAAGGCACTGAAGGGGCGGTCTTGTCCGCCGGGTTTGGTAATGATGTTAATCACGCCACCCATGGCGTTCGACCCATACAGGCTGCTGGCTGCACCACGAATGATTTCAATCCGTTCAATGGTACTGGGGTCAATGGCTGACCAGTGAGTGGAGCCTGACATGTTGTCATTGATGCGCATGCCATTGACCATGACCAGCGATTGCTGGGGGCTTGCGCCACGCATATAAACGCCAGAAAGCGTTTGTGGCCCACCCGAGTTATAGATTTGAAGACCCGGCTGCCTGGACAGAATATCAGTCAGGGGTTGCATGCCGGAATTTTGCAGTGTTTCAGCCTGAATTACTGTCACATCACCAATGACCTTATCCAGCGGCTGCGTCATGCGGGCAGGGGTGGCAACAATGGTGTCCAGGACAGTGGGATTAACGGCAGGGCTGGTTGGGGTTTGGGCAAAAAGCAATGTCGGTGCGAAACAGGCAGTCAGTGCCAGCGCACGAGGGTGGAGCGTAAAATTCATTTAAATGGCCTTCACAATATGTGCGACCCCGCACATAGGAATTGGAGAATGTTTATTGTTTGGCTGGTATCGGGCTGGTTGCGGGTAATTGAATACCTGGCAGCTTACCGTTGCGGGGGCAGCACAGGCTGAATATGACGGTGTAGTGAAGTGACCGGCTTTATTTCCTGTTTCCCATTTAACTTTCACAGATACGAACGACCTGAAAGCACCTTGCAATAAGGGCGATACTGTAACACAGCCATAATATTTAGTACACTAACGGCCATGACAATTTAATTTTCAGGTCCAACGTGTCTTATCCTAAACTTCCATATCCGCTTTCCGCCTATACAAAGGGTGCCGAATTTGTACGTCAGCTGGGTTCCGGCCGCATTCTTGTCCTTGATGGCGCCATGGGAACCATGATCCAGCAATATAAACTTGGCGAATCCGATTTTCGTGGTGAGCGGTTTGCTGATCATGGCAAGGATGTAAAGGGCAATAACGAGCTCTTGTCACTGGTGCGTCCCGACCTTATTCTGGATATCCATCGCAAGTATCTGGCCGCAGGTGCCGATGTGATTGAAACCAATACATTCGGAGCAACAGCGGTTGCCCAGGGTGACTATGATTTAGCCAGCCTGGCCTATGAGTTGAACCTTGAATCGGCCAAGCTGGCGCGTCAGGCCTGTGATGAGTTCAGCACGGCCAAACATCCGCGTTTTGTGGCGGGTGCATTGGGCCCACAGCCCAAGACGGCTTCCATTTCTCCCGATGTGAATGACCCGGGTGCGCGCAATATTACTTTCGAGGAATTGGCCGAGGCCTATACCGAACAATTAAATGGTCTGCTTGATGGTGATATTGATATTGTCCTGATTGAAACCATTTTCGATACCCTGAATGCCAAAGCTGCCATCTTTGCGGTGGAAAACGTCTTCGAAGCACGTGGCGTACGCCTGCCTGTCATGATTTCAGGCACGGTGACCGATGCTTCCGGACGTATCCTTTCCGGGCAAACCGTCGAAGCTTTCTGGAACTCGATCCGCCATGCCCGTCCTGTTACGATTGGATTGAACTGTGCGCTGGGAGCAGCACTGATGCGCCCCTACGTGGCCGAGCTTTCAAAACTTAGCGATACCTATGTTTGTGTGTACCCCAATGCGGGTCTGCCCAATCCCATGAGCGATACCGGCTTTGATGAGACACCTGCCGACACCTCTTCTTTGCTGGCAGAGTTTGCCCGGGCCGGTTTTGTGAATATGGTGGGTGGCTGTTGCGGTACTACGCCCGAGCATATTCAGGCGATTGCGCAAAGCGTGAAGAGCCTGCCAGCCCGTGAAGTGCCTCTGGTGCCAGTTAAAACCCGCCTGTCTGGCCTGGAAGCACTGAATATTGATGATGATTCTTTGTTTATCAACGTTGGCGAGCGGACCAACGTAACGGGTAGCAAGGCATTCTTGCGCCTGATTCGTGAAGAAAAGTTTGATGAGGCGCTGTCAGTGGCCCGTCAACAGGTGGAAAACGGTGCGCAAATTATTGATATCAACATGGATGAAGCCATGTTGGACTCCAAAGCCAATATGCGCCGGTTCCTGAATTTGATAGCCTCCGAACCGGATATCGCCCGTGTGCCTGTCATGATTGACAGCTCCAAATGGGAAGTCATTGAGGAGGGCTTGAAGTGCGTACAGGGTAAGCCAATCGTCAACTCTATTTCCATGAAAGAAGGCGAAGAAGCTTTTCTTGAGCATGCCCGTTTGTGCCGTAAATACGGGGCAGCCGTGGTCGTGATGGCCTTTGATGAACAGGGCCAGGCGGATACCCTGCAACGACGTAAGGATATTTGTGGCAAGGCCTATCGCTTGCTAACCGAAGAGCTGGATTTTCCGGCCGAGGATATTATTTTTGACCCCAACGTCTTTGCCGTAGCTACTGGTTTGGATGAACATAACAATTATGGCCTTGATTTTATCGATGCCGTTAAATGGATTCATGAGAACCTGCCTCATGCCCGAATTTCTGGTGGTATTTCCAACGTAAGTTTCTCGTTCCGTGGCAACGAAGCGATGCGAGAGGCGATTCATACCGTTTTCCTTTACTACGCGATTCGTGAAGGCTTAACGATGGGTATTGTGAATGCCGGCATGTTGGGCGTGTATGCCGACCTTGATCCTAAAATCAAGGATCTGGTTGAAGACGTTATTTTGAATCGTGCCTCTCCGCTGGGTAAAACCGATCCTGCCGATGAACGGACACCAACTGAAAGGCTGGTTGAGTTTGCCGAAACCGTCAAGGGTGGCAGTGGTGCTAAAAAAGTGGAAGATTTGGCCTGGCGTGAACAGGATGTTGAAAAGCGCCTGGCTCATTCGCTGGTGCATGGCATTACCACGTTTATTGTTGAAGACACTGAAGAAATCCGCCAGAGGATTGCCGAACGCGGAGGACGTCCCATCGAGGTCATTGAAGGTCCCTTGATGGATGGCATGAATATTGTGGGCGATCTTTTTGGTGCCGGTAAAATGTTTTTGCCACAGGTGGTCAAGTCTGCCCGAGTCATGAAGCAGGCCGTGGCGCATCTGGTGCCTTACATTGAAGAAGAAAAGCGGCAGATTGAAGCCCAAGGGGGTGATGTCCGCGCTAAAGGAAAAATGGTGATTGCCACTGTAAAAGGCGATGTGCACGATATTGGCAAGAATATTGTGGCCGTGGTCATGCAGTGCAATAACTTTGAAGTCGTGAACATGGGCGTGATGGTGCCTTGTGCCGAGATCCTGGCCAAGGCCAAGGAAGAGAATGCCGATATCGTTGGCTTGTCGGGCCTTATTACACCCAGCCTGGAAGAAATGGCTTATGTGGCCTCTGAAATGCAGCGTGATCCCTATTTCCGTGAGCGGAATATTCCACTCATGATTGGTGGCGCCACGACCAGTCGGGTTCATACCGCGGTTAAAATTGCCCCCCATTATGACGGCCCGGTCGTTTACACCGCCGATGCCAGCCGTGCTGTTGGCGTGGCTACACAACTGGTGTCCGAGCAGGCCGAATCCTTTATTCGTGAAACGGCTGAAGAATACGAAAAAGTGCGGGAGCGCCATGCCAACCGGAAAGCCACGCCGATTATTCCGCTGTTGGAAGCCCGCAAGGCCAAGCCACAAATTGACTGGCAAAACTACACCCCGCCCAAGCCTAAATTCATTGGCCGTCGTACGTTCAAGCAGTATGATTTAAGTGAAATTGAAAAATTCATCGACTGGACGCCGTTTTTCCAGACTTGGGGCTTATTTGGGCAGTTTCCGGCTATTCTAGATGACAAGGTAGTGGGTGAGCAGGCCCGTAAGCTTTATGAAGATGGCAAGGCCATGCTGAAAAAGGTTATTGAAGGCCGTTGGTTGACCGCCAGTGGCGTGGTGGCGTTTTACCCAGCCAATACGGTTAACCATGAAGACATTGAGGTTTATAAAGATGAGTCCCGTTCCGAGGTCCTCTTTACCTGGCGTAACCTGCGCCAGCAAACCGCCAAGCGTGAAGGGGTGGACAACAAGTGTCTGGCCGACTTCATCGCCCCCAAAGAAAGTGGTGTTAAAGACTATATTGGCTTTTTTGCCGTAACCGGTGGCTTGGGCATTGAGGTCCATGAAAAGCGCTTCGAGCAGGAGATGGATGATTATTCCAGCATCATGCTCAAGGCACTGGGCGATCGTCTGGCAGAAGGCCTGGCTGAATGCCTGCATGCCCGGGTACGGAAAGACCTGTGGGGTTATGTGCCCGATGAATCACTCGGCAATGAAGAAGTCATCGCGGAAAAATACCAGGGTATCCGTCCTGCTCCGGGCTATCCGGCGTGTCCTGAACATACCGTCAAACGGGCCATGTTTGATGTCTTGCAGCCCGAGGAAATCGGCATGCAGCTAACCGAAAGCCTGGCCATGTATCCGGCATCCAGCGTTTCCGGTTTCTATTTAAGCCATCCACAGTCCTCCTATTTTAATGTGGGCAATATAGGTGAGGACCAATTGAAGGATTATGTTGAACGCAGTGGCCTTGATGAAGAGGAAGTGCGCAAGGCCCTGATGAGCAGTCTTGGGTAAAACCGGCCATGGTTACCAAGTCCGGAGTACCGGCCAATAAACAGGTGTTGGGCGAATTCGTTCGTAATGCCCGTTCCAGGGTAACACCCCAAATGGCCGGACTCAGCCATGGGCAGCGTCGTCGCACCCCGGGACTGCGCCGAGAAGAGGTTGCACAACTATGTGATATTAGTGTCACTTGGTATACCTGGATCGAGCAGGGGCGCGATGTCTCCGTTTCCAGTGCAGTATGGTCCCGCCTGGCCGATGTCCTGCATATGACCAAGGCGGAGCGGGCCTACCTGTTTGAGTTGGCTGAAGTGACTGATCCGGACCACGGCAAAGCACAGCATGGCAGCCTGCCTTTATCGCTGCAGGCTTGCGTCAATAATTGTGCCGGGCCGGCTTATATCCTTGATCGTTGCTGGAATATCCTGTTTTTCAATCAGCCACTGGATACGCTTTTCAATCATTGGCCCAGTTGCCAGCAAGCGCCAAATTTACTCCGCTTCATTTTTCAAAACCCTGATGCCTCCAAGGTGGTCGTTAATTGGGAGCAACGCGCGCGCCGTTCGGTCGCCGAATTCAGGGCCGATATTGGTGCCCATCTAGATGAACCGGATATCAGCCAGATTATTGAGGAATTACTGGCCTCCAGCGAACTGTTCCAGCATTGGTGGTCAAGACAGGCGGTGGTTGAGCGTGAGGGCGGGGTACGTGAGTTCATGAATCCGGAAAAGGGCTATCTGGAGTTTGAGCAGATTACCTTCAGGCTGGCTACCCATCAGGATTACAAGCTGGTGATGTTATTGATAAAACCCGATTAACGCCACACCATCAAATATTCTACAAATTATTGCGGATTGTTATTAAAATGTAGATATTGACCATCCTTCTTAATATAAAAAACCATTGCAAACCAACAAGATAGTGGTTTTTTTGGATTTTCTTGCTTTATAAAAGGAGATCTTGGTAGTGCTTGTATTTGACTTAGTGTGTTAGTATTCGCAGCGGAAAGCGTATTAAATTTAATATATGTTTTTTAACCATATATTCTTTTGATCATACTTGCCGTGATTCATCATCAAGAACACAGATTCCAATAGGAGAAGTACATGAATTATCGTTTAACACGTCTTGCCGGTGTTCTGGTCGCCGGATCCATTATGGCAGGTTGCGCAACACAAGGTGGTAATACTGCCGCGGGTGGTGGCATTGGTGCTTTAGTAGGGGCTGGCTTGGGAGCGCTGATTGGTGACAGCTCGAAAGCGGCAGGTATTGGTGCCGGTATCGGTGCGGTAACCGGTGCAATTGTGGGCTATAACTGGGATCGTATTGTTGGCAAGGTTGACCAGGCCGGAGGCAAACAACTGGGCGTTTCAACTACCCAAATGCCCGATGGTAGCCTGAAAGTCAATATCCCTGACGGTGCTACGTTCGATATCAGTCAAGCCACGCTTAAACCGGCCATTTATCCAGTCCTGAATGCATTGGCAACCTCCATGGTTGAAGAGCCAACGTTGCGCCTGAAAGCAGTCGGCCATACCGATAGTACCGGTTCCGCTGCCTTTAACCAGACCCTGTCTGTCAACCGCGCTTCCAGCGTGGTCAATTACCTGGCTTCTCAGGGTGTTGCATCTGGCCGGATGAGTGTAGAGGGTCGTGGTCCTAACGATCCGATTGCTGATAACAGTACACCTAGCGGACGTGCCATGAACCGCCGCGTTGAGCTTTATCTGTACGCTGTTCGCTAATCCAGGATAATAAGCCTTGCCCGCATGCGGGCAAGGCAAACCCTGATATAAAGACCCTTGATACGAAAGTACAAGGGTCTTTGGCATTTTATTTAGCTGTTGGCATGGCGAACTCGGCACCTTTGGCCATGCTTTCGGGCCAACGCTGCATGATGGATTTTTGGCGGGTGTAAAAACGAACGCCTTCTTCCCCATAGGCATGCATATCACCAAAAAGACTTTTTTTCCATCCGCCAAATCCGTGCCAGGCCATCGGCACCGGAATAGGTACATTAATGCCAACCATGCCCACCTGAATGCGCCTGCCAAACTCCCGCGCCGTATGTCCGTCGCTGGTAAAGCATGAAACGCCATTGCCAAACTCATGATTGTTGATCAGTTCAATGGCTTCACCCAGATCCTTGACCCTTACGCAGGAAAGTACGGGACCAAAGATTTCTTCCTTGTAAATACGCATTTCGGGCGTGACATGGTCAAACAGGGTTCCACCGGTGAAAAAACCGTTTTCATGTCCGGGAACACGGTAGCCGCGTCCATCCACAACAAGGGTGGCGCCTTCCTGGATGCCCGAATCAATATATGATTCAATTTTTTCCAGTGACTGACGGGTCACGATGGGTCCCATTTCGGCCTCTAGATGCATGCCATCCATGATTTTCAGGTTGCGGGCTCGCTCTGCAAGCATCGGAATCAGGCGGTCACCTACATCACCGACCAGCAAGGCAACGGAGATGGCCATGCAGCGCTCACCAGCAGAACCGTAGCCGGCACCAACAAGGGCATCTACGGCAAGTTCCAGATCGGCATCGGGCATCACGACCAGATGGTTTTTGGCGCCACCCAATGCTTGTACCCGTTTGCCGAAATGGGCGGCTTGCTCACTGATATAGTGTGCGATCGGGGTGGATCCTACAAAGCTGATGGCGGCAATATCCGGATGCTCAAGCAAGGCATCAACTGCCGGTTTTCCGCCTTGAATGACATTGAAAACGCCATCAGGAAGCCCTGCTTTTTTAAACAAATCGGCCATGAACAGGGATGCGCTGGGGTCTCGTTCACTGGGCTTGAGAATAAAAGTATTACCTGCCGCAATCGCAATCGGGAACATCCAGCAGGGGACCATGACGGGAAAATTGAAAGGGGTAATACCGGCCACTACCCCTAAAGGCTGGCGCATGGTCCAGTTGTCGATATTGGTGGATACCTGGTCTGTGTAGTCACCCTTAAGCAATTGGGGGATACCGCAAGCAAATTCGATGATATCAATGCCTCTGGCGACTTCGCCCTGGGCATCGGTAAAAACCTTGCCATGTTCGGCAGTAATGATGGCTGCCAGGGTATCGGCATTCTCCTGTATCAGACTAAGGAACTTGTTGATGATGCGGGCCCGGCGAATGGGCGGGGTATTTGCCCAGTCATGCGCGGCAGCCTTGGCAGCGGCAACGGCCTGATCCACTTCCCAGGCACCGGACAGCACCACGTGACGGGTAACGGCACCGGTTGAAGGATTATAAACAGCCTGTTTCTCGACACCGTTTGGTGTTGATTTCTGGCCATTGATATAGTTGACGATATCTTCATTGCCCGTGTAGGCAGGGGTCGGGTTGATCACAGTCTTGCTCCTTTGGTGAATGATGTTTATATGCAGTATAGATAGGTGAAGAAAGTCAATCAATATCAAAATACTGGATTTATTGTTCATATTATTGGACAATAAAGTAATGGATATACGAAAAATAGAACCGCTTTGGTCACACATTTTCTGGTTGGGCATTCTTGAGTCAACCGGTAGCTATACGGCTGCTGCCCAGCGTCTGGGTGTTAGCAAGGCCGCCATGAGTCAACGTATCCAGGAGCTTGAGAAAGCCATGGGGATCATGCTGGTTCGGCGTACGACTCGCAGCGTCCGTTTAACTGAAGCCGGTCGTGCATTGGTAACTTTTACCCGCCCGGCTTTTGCCGACATAGAAACCGGCTGTGAAAAAATCCGGGAACTGGCCGAAGAGCCCAGGGGTGTGATCAGGGTTACGGCGCCGGTCGCATTGGCGCGGCAGCAAATTATTCCCCGCTTGCCGGTGTTCATGCATCAATACGCTGAAATCAAAATTGAAATTGAATTATCGGATCACATCAGCGCCCTTGCCCAGGAAGGTTTTGATTTGGCGATCAGGCATACGTCTACCGTTCCGGAAACCCATGTGGCCTGGAATTTGTGCCAGACCCAAACCTTGCTGCTGGCAAGTCCTGGCTATATCAAAAAGCATGGCATGCCAGTGCATCCTGATGATCTTGTCCGCCATAATTGCCTGTGCTATCTGCGTTCAGGTTCTTTGCCTACCTGGCATTTTGAACGAAGGAAAGGCGGGGGCGAGAGGGTTAGTGTGCCGGTGAACGGTTCTTTTTCTGCCAATAACAGTGAAACACTCCGGGAGCTGGTGCTGGCGGATTTGGGTATTGCCGCCATACCCGATTTTTCAGTCGTTGCTGAGTTGAAGAAAGAAAGGCTGGTGCCGGTCTTGCCGCAATGGAAGCCGGTTAGTGTATTTGGGGAAAACATTTACGCGCTTCGGCCGTACAGCCCGCATGTGCCCAATATTATCCGTCTTTTTGTTGATTATCTGAAGGCAGCGTTAAAGAACGATTCATTCATTTAATCTTGAATCAAAAAGTCAAATTTTGTCTCTGAAACGGGCTCTCCTGCAGGGTTGTAGATTCTTTCACTGAACAGGGTTTTTCCACTTTTATGTATCGCGATAATGGTTGAGCAGCGCGTGCCATAATCGGGGCTGACAATGAACGGGCTGCTGAGCAGCCGTTCACGTTCCAGAGAAAGTCCGGTGTTGGGCAAATCATGATCGGGGGGCCGGGTATTGTCACGTAAAATATCAAAAATATCGGGCAATTGGTCTGGCAGGAAATCAAGCTCAATGCTGTCCAATGCCTTGCGCAGCCGCTCTGCCTTGGGCCACGGGGTATCCATCAGGTGGTTGGACAGGACATGGCTGCCCTGCTGCAGTTCCACGGGTTGGGCCTGGAGACCGCGATTACTGATATAAATACTTCTATCCCGATTGCCCACCACCAGGTTGAAGGCATTGTATTGTTTTCCCTTAGCCAAAATCGTGCTGGCATAATCAAGGGCCGGCATATCGTTTAGCAGGAATTCACTCACCAGATAGCCGCGGCTTGGCGCGGCTGGCATGATCGAATGGATATCCCGGTAATTGGTGAGCAGGGCAAACCGGCCATTTTTATTAAGGCCAAGCCAGGTTCCGCCCGCCTCGCAGTCTATGCCGGCAATAAGGTCTGGCTTGTTTTTCCACGGGGCTGCCGCCAATGCCTTGCGGTGGTGAAACTCATCCCGGTTGGCGGCGATGAAAAGCGGCCACTCGGGATGCTTCTTGATTGATAGGTAGGCAATACACATAAAATTGTTTTCCAGTAATAATCAGACCCTGTCTTCCCAGTCTATCCATTCAACAATGTATGCATTCAGATAGCCATTGACGGCTTGTCCGATTGTTGGAAAAAAACGCTCATTGCCAAAGCGCTCTGACAGGCCGAACTTGCGCAACTTATCCCTGACCGGATCTTTCATTTCAGCAAAGCACAGTTCTATACCGGCTGCTTTCAGTTGTTCGTCCAGTTCAACCAGCATGTCGGCAGACGTGACATCAACATTGGTCACCGGTTCGGAGGTAATGACAATCCGTCGAACGGCATGTGGTGATTTGCTAATGGAGTCAAGGACGCAATGATGGAAAAGTTCAGCATTGGCAAAGAAAAGCGGCGCATCCCAGCGAAGCAGGATCAATCCAGGTATAAGCCGTGCTGTTGGATGGCGGCTGATATCATGATAGCCCTTGAGTTGATCGACCCGGCCAAGAATCGCGTAGTGTGGTCGCCAGCCATCCCATAAATATTCCAGGATGGCAATGGTGATTGCGATGCCGATGCCGGGTAAAACACCAAATACGGCGACTCCTGCAAAGCAAACAATAGAGAGCCAGAATTCCCATCTTTGAATCTGGTAAATGCGCTTGAGATCTTTAAACTCAAAAATATTGATGATAGAGGAAATGACCACAGCGGCCAGGGTCGGGGCCGGCAGGAAATAAAGCAGGTTGGGTGCCAAAACCAAGAGCAGGCCCACAATAACGGCTCCGGTAATGCAGGCTAATTGGGTTTTTGCCCCTGCCGCCTCAGATACCGGCGTGCGCGAGGCGCTGCTGCTGATGGGGAAACCTTGAAAGAAACCGGTGAAAAAATTGGCAACACCCAGCCCGAAAATTTCCTTGTTGGGGTTGATGTAGTTATTGTATTTGGCCGCATAGGTGCGGGATAAAATGCTGGTTTCCGAGCTCGATAACAGGGCAATCGCGCCGGCACCCAAAATCACCGGAATCACGTCATCGTTGCTGATCAGCGGTAGGGTGAAGGCGGGTAATCCTTCTGGCAATGTTCCCAGGATTTGAACGCCATGCTGGTCAAGTCCGAAGTACGCAACCACAATGGTTGCCAGGGCCAGTACCAGCAATGGACCGGGGAAATGCCTGAAGCGCTTGAGAATTAGCAACAGGGCAAGTGAAGTGCCTCCGATGATAAGGGAGGTGTTATTGGCTTGCGCGTTGGCCAGTGCCAGCCAGATTTCTTGCAGTTTGGCAAAAATTCCGCTTGAGTCCACCGATATTCCTGTCAGGGCAGGTGTTTGGCCTATAAGCACAGTCAGTGCAATACCGTTCATGTAGCCGTAGCGGATAGGCTTGGAGATCAGTTCGGTAATAAAGCCAAGTTTCAGAAGGCTGACAAGGATGGTAATAATGCCGGAAATAATGGCCAGCGCACTGGCCAGGGTGACTAACCGCTCGGGGTTGCCTGCCGCCATCGGCACAATAATTGCAAAGATGATGCCTGCCAAGGCAGAGTCGGGGCCAATCACAATTAAACGGCTGGGCCCGAAAATGGCATAAGCGAGCAAGGGGATAATGGTGGCATAGAGACCATAAATGCCGGGCAGCCCGGCTGCAATTGAATAGGCAATGCCAATCGGAATCAGTACGGTGGCAAGGACCAGGCCAGCTGCCAGGTCATGTCGAAGCCACTCCTTGCGATAGTGAAGCAGTGTGTGAAGACCGGGCATCCATGCTAATAGGCCAGTAGTTTCATCTTTGCTAGAAGGCAAAGGTCCACCAGAGGGAGGTGACGGAAGGGGCTCTTGATTGCTTTTTGCCATGTTCAATTTGAAAAATCAGTAGGTATACGCTTTAATCATTGGTATTGTAATGAAAATGTTTCATAATTGACTGGATTATGTTTTTTGGCTTGATGTTCATCCCTTTGCGTGGTCAATGTACCCGGGTAAGTATAGGAAATTTTTTATGAATCGAAACGATCGTTTTCAGGAGCTGGTGAATACAGCCGCCAACCTTGAAAAAAAGCATGTTTGTGTCGTTGTTCACCCTTGCGATGAAGTTTCCCTGTCCAGTGCCGTACAGGCAGGCAGGTTAAACCTTTTTATCCCGGTCTTGGTGGGACCTGAAGAGCGGATTCGTCAGGTGGCCCTGGAAAATTCCCTGGATATCAGTGGCTTGCAAATTATTAACACCGAACACAGCCATGCGTCGGCCGATGCGGCGGTAGCCGAAGTACAGGCAGGCAGGGCAACGCTGATGATGAAAGGCAGCTTGCATAGTGACGAGTTGCTGCATTCGGTATTGTGCTATAACGGTGGCCTGCGTACCGAACGCCGAATATCCCATGTTTTTGTCATGGATGTGCCCAGCTACGATAAACTGCTGTTCATTACCGATGGTGCGATTAATATTTTTCCGACTTTATGTGAAAAAGCCGATATTATCCGTAACGCGATAGACCTGCATCTTGCCCTGGGGCTGGATACCCCTCGTGTGGCCATCCTGTCGGCCGTAGAGCAGATCACTGAAAAACTGCAAAGCACCATTGATGCGGCAGCCCTATGCAAAATGGCTGATCGGGGGCAAATCAAGGGGGGCATCCTGGATGGTCCGTTGGCCATGGATAATGCCATTAGCCCCGAGGCCGCCCAAATCAAGGGCATTCAATCCGCAGTGGCCGGTCATGCCCAGATTTTGGTGGTGCCAGATCTGGAAGCCGGCAATATGCTGGTGAAGAATTTGACGTTTTTGTCCGGTGCCGATGCGGCAGGGATTGTGTTGGGTGCGCGCGTCCCCATTATTCTTACCAGCCGGGCAGACAGTGAGCGAACCCGTTTGGCTTCATGTGCGGTTGCAGTGGTATATGCTGACAGTTTGCTGAAAAAAAAGGCAATTGGAAAATAATGAGCGGGTTGACGATGCAAGACACAATTTTAGTCATGAATGCCGGAAGTTCAAGCTTGAAATTCCATGTGTATGAAACTGATGGCCTCAATGCGCTTGAGTTTGCTTTTGGCGGGCAGGTATCGGGTATTGGTGGCAAGCAGCCATTTTTCAAGGTTAAGGGCAGAGACCAAAAGGTCCTGATAGAGCAGGCGCTGCAGCCGGAACAGGCACAAAACCTGCAACTTTCCCAGCGTGTCGTTGGTGATTGGCTGGGTACCGTTATTACCAAAGAGCCACTGGCCGTGGGGCACCGCATTGTGCATGGTGGCCCTGATTATGATCGCAGTGTCATGGTGAATGATGAGGTGCTAAGAAAGCTGGATGCCCTGGTGTCGTTGGCTCCCCTACATCAGCGCAACAACCTGGAGCCGGTTCATGTGATTTTTGAGAATTGGCCGCATATCAGGCAGGTGGCCTGTTTTGATACCGCTTTCCATCGTTCCAAGCCTGAAGTGGCAGACCGCTTTGCCTTGCCCCAGTTTTACTATAAGGAAGGCATTCGCCGTTATGGCTTTCATGGTCTGTCGTATCAATATATCGCTGGAAAACTGCGCCAGGATTATCCTGATCTGGCGGCGGGCAGGGTGGTGGTGGCCCATTTGGGCTCTGGTGCATCGGCATGCGCCATGAAAGACGGTCGCAGTCTGGAGTCCACCATGGGCTTTACCGCGCTGGATGGCTTGCCCATGAGTACCCGTTGTGGCCAGATGGATGCTGGAGTGGTGTTATGGATGCTTGAGCAGGGCATGACACATGATGAAATCCAGCACCTGCTTTATAAGGAATCGGGATTAAAGGGCTTGTCCGGCATCAGTGCCGATGTTCGTGACCTGCAGGATAATCCTGATCCGCGTGCAAAGTTGGCCATGGCGTATTTTGCCTACCATATTGCCAAAGGCATTACAGGGTTGCTGACCGCAACCCAGGGGCTGGATGCCCTGGTGTTTACTGCCGGTATTGGTGAAAATAGCCCGCTAGTACGACAAAAGGTATGTGAGCACTTGGCCTGGCTGGGTATTCGCATTGACCCGGTCCGCAATGAAAGTAATCAGTCGTGCCTGAGCACCAATGACAGTAAAGTCGGTGTTTATATCATTCCCACCAACGAAGAATGGGTGATTGCACAGCAAACGCTTGCCTTGATTACCAAGGGGCATGGCCAGGCAGTTACCTGAGCGGGTATCTTGCCATCAATCGATAGCTTGTATGGACAGCCTTGCCATAATGAGCTAGACTGCCAGCATCTTGTCGGGGTGCCTTGCCCATTATGGTAAGGCTGAGAAAACACCCGTGAACCTGATCCAGTTCGTACTGGCGGAGGAAATAGGATGCGTTTTACTGGCCTGTCCATGGCCGGTATTTCTTCATGGTTTCCTTTTGCCCACCACGCAATGATCAGAATAATTATCCATTGCTGTGCTAAAGGAGTCGTTTTCAATTATGTCACCGGGAATCAGCCTGCAGAATATAGGCTTGGGTTACGCAGGCCAACCTTTGTTCAGCCGTTTGGATGGTCACTTCAAGGGCGGGTGTTGGCATAGCATACTGGGTCGCTCCGGGGTTGGCAAAAGCAGCTTGCTGCAAAGTATTGCGGGCTTGTTAAGCGGTACGGCACTGACCGGTCATATTGAGGCCGATGATGGGTTGCCTTTGCATGACAGGATTGCCTGGATGGGACAGCGTGATGCTTTGTTGCCGTGGCTTACGGTAGAGCAAAATGTGTTGCTGGGGGCCCGTTTGCGTAAACAGGTCTCGGCCCAACACCAGGAACGCGCCAATGCGATGCTTGGGCAGCTTGGCTTGGGTGGCCTGGCGCAAAGCAGGCCCGAACACCTGTCGGGTGGCCAGCGGCAGCGTGTGGCACTGGCCCGTACCTTAATGGAAGACAAGCCAGTGGTGTTAATGGATGAGCCATTCTCGGCATTGGACGCCATTACCAAGCTCCAATTACAAGATTTGGCCGCTACCTTGCTGCATGGCAAAACCGTATTGTTGATTACCCACGATCCACTGGAAGCGTTGCGTTTAAGTGACCATGTCTGGGTCATGACAGAGCGCCCGGTGGTCTTGAAAATGATGTTTGCCATTGATACGCCGGCACCGCGTGCCCTGGAGGATACGCAAATATTATCCTGGCAGGGGCAATTGCTGGCCTATTTGCAAAAAGACCAGGAGGGGCCTGTCCTGTGAATATCCATAAAACCTCTCCCGGGCTACGGCTGTTGCTGATTACCGCTGGCCTGCTGGCCTTGTGGCAAACCGTTGTATTGCTGACCAATGCTCCGCATTTTATTTTGCCAGGCCCGTTACGGGTATTGAATGCCTTGTGGGAGCAACGTTCCCTGATTGCCGGACATGCCCTGGTCACGCTGGCTGAAATTATCATGGGTATGGTGCTGGGATGCCTGTTGGGATTTGCCAGTGCCATGCTGTTGCAATGGTCACGATCGTTCAGGGTATGGCTGTTGCCGGTGCTGATTGTAAGCCAGGCCATCCCGGTGTTTGCCCTGGCACCGATTCTGATGATCTGGTTGGGTTATGGCATGGCCTCCAAGGTGGTCATGGCAGCCATTGTTATCTTTTTTCCGGTGACTTCGGCCTGTTATGACGGTTTGCAGCGCACGTCCCGTGACTGGTTGCAACTGGCGCAAACCATGGGGGCAAGCCATGCGCAGGTGCTATGGCAAATCCGTCTGCCAGCGGCCTTGCCATCACTGGCATCGGGTTTGCGGGTGGCAGCCACGGTAGCCCCTATTGGTGCGGTAATCGGAGAGTGGGTTGGCTCCAGCAACGGGCTGGGCTACTTGATGCTGCACGCCAATGCCCGCATGCAGGTGGATACCGTATTTGCCTCGCTGATTGTGCTGGCCTGCCTTTCATTGCTGTTGTACTTTAGTGTTGATTACCTGTTGCGCAAATTGATTTGCTGGCAGGCATAAATTATTTTAATTTAAAACTAACCTTTCGTAAGATGAGAACGTTCAGGAAGAATATGAAAAATTCAGTTTCAGGTAAAAAATGGCTGGCCGCGTGTGCTGTTAGCCTGTTTGTCAGTGCCCAGGCCTTGGCCCAAGACAAGGTTACGCTTTTGCTGGACTGGTTCGTCAACCCCGATCATGCGCCTATTGTGGTTGCTGAAAAGAACGGTTATTTTGCCGAGCAGGGTTTGGCGGTGGAGATACAGGAACCGGCAGATCCTTCAATGCCCCCCAAGCTGGTGGCGGCAGGCAAGGCGGATATGGCAGTGACTTACCAGCCCCAGTTGCATATGCAAATTGATGAAGGCTTGCCCCTGACACGCGTATCCACCCTGATTGCCACTCCCCTGAATACCTTGGTTACGCTTAAAAGCAGCAACATCAAGTCAATTGCCGATTTGAAAGGCAAGAAAATCGGATTTTCCGTGGGAGGCTTTGAGGATATCCTGCTAAAAGTCATGCTTGGGGCAAAAGGCCTGACGGTTGATGATGTGGAGCTGGTGAATGTGAACTGGTCATTGTCTCCTTCTTTGATTACCGGCAAGGTTGATGCCGTGGTGGGAGCATTCCGTAATTTCGAGCTGAACCAGCTTGATATTGAAAACCATCCCGGCCATGCTTTCTATGTTGAAGAGGAAGGGGTGCCTGCCTATGATGAGTTGATTATGGTGGTCAACAACAAAGACCGAGATCATGATAAATATCGCCGTTTTAACGTGGCACTGGAAAAAGCGGTGCAGTTCATTGTGAATCACCCCGATGAGGCATGGACAGTTTTCAAGGACTATAAACCCAAGGAACTGGATAATGAACTTAACCGCCGGGCCTGGAAAGATACCTTGCCACGTTTTGCCTTGCTGCCGGGCGCACTTGGCCAACGACGCTATGAAACCTTTGCCCGTTTCATGCAGGAACAGGGCCTGATTAAAAACAAGGTACCGGCACTGGCTGATTACGCGATTGAACCTTGATTACTTATTGACACGAGTCAGTGCGAGGCAACCCCCGGTCTTCAGGCAAGGCAAGGGTACCGTTAATTAACTGAAACAGTAAAACAGTCATAGTGTTTATTACTGTTTTACTGTTAATACTTCAAGTTTGTTTTATTTTCCAGGAGCTTTTTGGAAATGTCATATTTTGAGCAGCTAAAGCAATCATGTGCCGAAGATTGGCAGGCCTATACACAACATGAGTTTGTGCGCCAGTTAGGGGCGGGAACGCTGCCTGCGGAAAGTTTCCGGCATTACCTGAAACAGGACTACCTGTTCCTGATCCAGTTTACCCGTGCATGGGGACTGGCCGTATATAAAAGCGATAACTTTGCCGATATGCGTTACGGGCAGGCGGGCATCAATGCATTGCTTGACCTGGAAATCGGGTTGCACATTGATTACTGCAAGGAGTGGGGCATCAGCGAGCTGCAATTGTTGGAAGAAAAGGAATCTTCCGCCTGTGTGGCCTATACCCGTTTTGTACTGGATCGTGGCTTAAGCGGTGGGCTGGCTGAATTGCATGCCGCCTTGGCGCCTTGCATGATGGGCTATGCCGAAATTGGTACTTGGCTGATGCAGCAACCGTTTACCAAGCTGGAAGGTAATCCCTACCGGAAGTGGATAGAAATGTACGCTGGCCAGGAGTTTCAGGATGCCATTGAGGTGGAAAAAGAGTTGTTAGAGCGCTTGTGTGCCGATTTGACCGAGGTAGGCATGAATCGGGTAAAACAAACGTTTGGCACTGCCACCCGCATGGAAGTCGCATTTTGGGAGATGGGGTTATGGCGTTTGATGTAGGTTGCTTGGCGCAATACGATTTTAGGTAGTGGAGTCGTCTTGTTATTGATATTAAAAATTAATATGTTATTTATGCATATAATCATATAATAACAATTAATTTTAATTATTATTTTTCGGGTGCTATTCTCTTAAAACAATTTCTGGACTGTTGTCAGTAAGTTATTTTGAGAGAAGCCGATGAAAAAATATATAACCCTAAATAAAATAGCAAAATCATTTGCTGTGGCAGGTATGGCCATATTATGCAGTGTGGCTCATGCTGCGGATTGGCCATCAAAAACCATTACCTTGATTGTGCCATTTCCTCCAGGGGGTGGTGCCGATACCATTGGCAGATATTATGCAAAAGAATTGTCTAACGCTTTGGGGCAGCCAGTAGTGGTTTCCAACAAACCGGGTGCCGGCACTGCAATTGCAGCCGAAGCGGCGGCAAAGGCCAAACCGGATGGTTATACCTTATCGGTCGCAACGACTGGACAGCTAACGATATTGCCGAATCTGGCAAAAGAAATTCAGTTTGATCCTATTAAGGATTTTGTGCCTGTGTCATTAGTGGCTTCTGTTCCTAATGTGATTGCCGTTAATCCAAAGGTTAATGTTGATTCATTGCAGGATTTAATCGCATTGGCAAAAGAAAGGCCGGGTGCCCTTACTTATTCTTCATGTGGCAATGGAACATTATGTCATTTGACGGGAGAGTTGTTTAAAAGTCTGGTGTCAGTGGATTTATTACATGTTCCCTATAAGGGCAGTGCACCGGCCATTACCGGTTTGCTTGGCGGAGAGGTAGATGTATCAGTAGATACGCTGACCATTTTGGCGCCTCATATCAAGAGCGGGAAAGTGAAAGGATTGGCGTTAAGTACACAGAAACGCTCGCCGTTATTGCCCGCGGTTCCTACTGCTGCGGAAGCTGGTTTGAATGATTTTGAGGTTTCGGGCTGGTTTGGAATTGTTGCTCCTGCAAATACTCCTCAGGAAATTGTTGATAAATTAAATTTGGAAATCAAGAAAATATCAGAGCTGCCGTCCACCGAAGACAGTTTCATAAAAAACGGCATCACGGTTGAATATAGTACCTCAGCTGATTTTTCAAAAATGATCAGTCGTGATTTTGGTAAATGGAAAGATATTATAGGAAAGGCTGAGATCCAGTTGAATTAGTGGATGGAAAACAGATAATCCGGATTTATTGTTTTTGCTGCAGAATACAAAAGGACATGCCAATGCATGTCCTTTTTATTGATGGCAGGTCTAGCAGGGGTTGCCCGACCTTTGTTTGAGTTAATTCAGGGTTTCAGATTTGGCAAGGCGGTTGGACGGCAGGAATGGCATGCCGTTATTAACGCGTTGATAGCTGTGCTGAGTGCGTTTTTCAGCATTGTTTTTGCTTTCGGCTACGGTTACGGTGTGACTGGAAAATTCTTCACGAAGTCTGGTTAATAGTTTCATATTTTTTCTCTTTATAAAAATAATTGTTGATAATGCTTTGGTGTGAGCAAACGTCTCGAATTTGCCCCCAGTTTTATTTGCAACAAAACGAAGAAGCATTGATAGATTACCCCGTTATTATTGCAATTTTATGATTTATGTTTTTTTTGCAAGCCCGAATGGAGAGATTGCTGGTTTTTTTATGTGCTTATATAATAAATCGCTATAAGTGCTTGGTTTTATTGCCTTATTTTTTAAGCGATTTACCCAAGTATACCTTTATTTTGAAAATTAAGCAAGTTGTTTTGAATGATGCTTTAGATAGTTGATTTTCATGGTTTTTTTGGTTTTTCGAAAAAATGTCTGCGTCAATGTGGATTAATCCGGATTTTCAAGTTTTGCCAAGTAAAAATCAAGGCTGCTGTTGGCGGGGTATCTGTTTTGATGGGGTATTTTACGTATGGATCCAGGCATCCACTTCAGCAGAAAAAAACGGCTACCGGGGAAATATTCAATGAGTTTCCTGACCGCATCGCTGATACCTTATTGATTGTCGCCTTGCTTTCATTCACTACCCGCTTTTTGATTGGGGCTTTGCCACGCTGGCAGGCCAGGCAGCCCCAAAACCTGCTGCTGTTAATGTACTTGTTGCTGGTGGTTCAATTTTTGTTCCCTGAAAGATACTTGTCAAGCGGGAGTGTGCCAGAGCAGATTCCTGCATAAAGGACATAAAAAAAACCGGACGTATGGTCCGGTTAAAGAGGGTTGTTGGTGTAATGGCTAGTTTTTAATGGCCTGCATGGTTAATATTAATAGCGTGCATCCTTGGGTTTGTTGCCTTTGGCCCAGTCATTGACTTTACCCGGGAAGTCGGGGCGAGGCATGTGGGTAAAGTACTCGGCAATGTCTACCGCTTCCTGGTCGCTTAAGACGTTGCCTTGGCCCCAGGCTCCATGCTTTTGCACACCCATCGGCATATTGTATTTAATAAAAGCGGCTGCCTTGTAGGTGCGTGCCATGCCTGCACCGATATTGAAGGACTCATCTCCCCATAATGGCGGAAAAACAATATCCCCCCGGCTGTCTTTCAGGCCTTCACCATTGTCTCCATGACAGCTTGCGCATTGTGCAGCGTACAGCGCCCTGCCATTGACAGGATCAGGAACCAGTTCTTCATTGATTTTGCCGGCATTCTGTATTTTTACCTTCAGCGCTTTGGGTACTTTCTGGCCAACCCAATCAACATACGCAATCATGGCTTTCATTTCACGCGAGTTCGGGTCCAACGGCTTGCCATTCATGGAGCGCTGGAAACAGCCGTTGATGCGGCCGGTCAGGTCAACTTCTTTGCCCGCGCGTGGCATCACTTTTGGATAGCTGTTGGATGTCGTGAAATAAGGTGCGCCCATGTTTAACTTGCCTTGCGCCACGTGACAGCTGCTGCAGTTCATTGAGGCACCGACATGTTGAGGCAACAGTCGTTTGGTTTCATTCATTAGCCGTTTGCCATACATGATTTCCTCAGCGTTGGGTTCCTGGGCAATGGTGGTGTCATCAGGAATTTGGTATTGACCGACGACATTTTTGTCTTTATCCAAAATATCAAAGCTGATGGGTTTGGCGTCAGTCAGGGAGGGAGACTGGACCAGATAAACACCCGCACCGATGGCGATGACGGTTGCTGCCATGACAGACCATTTGATAATTTTATTCATGTTGATCTCCTGTTGCGGTGATATGGGGAGCTTTGCCTGAGATGAAATGGCGTATTTTTGCGATCTCGCCTGCATCAATCAGCGGTGCCTGGTTGGTCCAGCTATTGCGGATAAAGTTAATGACCTCGGCTATATCCTGGTCGCTCAGGTGGTTGAATGCGGGCATGCTGAAGGCCATTCTGTCAGCGGGTGTATCAGGCATTTTGCCGCCCTCCAGGGTGATCTGGATAACCGATTGGGCATTATTGGCGAAGACTGCGCTGTTTGCATCCAGGGCAGGAAAAATACGTGCTACGCCTTTGCCGTCAGCCCGGTGACAGGTGGTACAGTGTTCTGTGTATAAAACGGCGCCACGGCTGGTGTAGTTGCCATTAAGCAGTTCCTCGGTTGTGGTATCCGCTTTGGCAGGCAAGCTTATTTCCCTGCCCTTGACGGGCGGCAGCTGTTTCAGGTATTTGGCCATGCTGGCAATATCTTCAGGTGTGAAGTATTGGGTGCTATGTTGTACAACATCAGCCATGGCACCAAAAGCGGCAACCTTGTCGGTGCGGCCGGTAGACAGGAATTGTTCCAGTTCTTCCTGGCTCCAGGATGCCAGCCCGCGGGCTTCTCCACGCAGGCTCTTGGCTCGCCAGCCGTCAATCACGGCACCCGAAAGGAAATCATCGCCATCGCTCAGGCTCAGGGCCAGTTCTTGATAGGCAATCCCACGAGGCGTATGACAGGCACTGCAATGGCCCGGTCCTTCTACCAGATAGGCGCCACGATTGATCACTTCATCGGCGTTGGGGTCGGGCACAAAATCCCGTTCAGACGCAAACACCAATTGCCACCAGGCCATGGGCCAGCGCCAGTTCAATACCGGCGGTATGGTGGAAGCAGCATTTTGTTGCTTGACCGGTTTGACCTCAGACATGAAATAGGCATAAAGGGCCTCCAGATCTTCGTCAGGCATAATCACATAAGACGGATAGGGCATGGCGGGATACAAGGCCTGTCCATCACCACGAACACCGTGCTTGACAGCGCCGATGAATTGCGCCAAAGAGTAATTGCCGATACCTGTTTCAGGATCGGGCGTAATATTGGTGGAGTAAATCGCGCCAACCGGCGTCTCCATGGCCAGTCCACCCGCATATTCGGCACCGTTTGGGCTGGTGTGACAGGCTACGCAGTCTGCAGTCCGGGCAATATAAGCGCCACGTTTGATCAGCGCTTTATCGTTGATATCTACTTTTGTAGCGGTATCCGGGACTCTGGTCTGCGGAAGGATGGCTGCGCCACCATAAGCCACGACGAATAGAACTGCGGCGGCCATCAGGCTTTTATGCAGTGTTCTCATGTTAAATTCCTATAAAAATGACAACGTTCCAAAGTAAGACGGCGGGGCCAATTGCCTGATGCCAGTTCAAACCGGGGGTTGATAGGGCCATTTTCGGAAATAGACGAAACCGTTGATATTGTGGAACTCCACATAAGCCGGGTGGTTTTGATTTAGGACAAATAAACAATGAAATTTTCCTGCAGGCATTTTTACCAGATGTTGTTGCTGTTCTGTATGGTGGCTTATTCGGGCGTGCTTTCTGCCAAAACCTGGTATGTAGGCATACTGGCACCACGTGGGGTAGAAGTAGCCCAGCAGGAATGGCAACCATGGTTGAATTGGCTGTCTGCACAATGGGAAAATGAAACGTTTATTTTGGTGCCTATGAAGCTGGCGGATGCGGAACAGATGATTGCGGATAACAGAGTCAACTTTGTGCTGGCGCCACAGGCGCAGTTTTTATCCATGAAAACGGGGGCGGAAATGCGTTGGCTGGCTACCTTGAATCGAGTGGATGATACGCAGCCAAAGGCTGCCGAGTTGGTCGGTAGTGCATTATGGGTCCGCAAGGACAGTGGTTTGCGTGATATAACCCAGTTGCACGATAAAACCATTGCTGCGGTACAGGAAAATGCCTTTGGCGGTTTTTTGCTGGCTTATAAATTGCTGCATGATGCGCAATTGCGTGAAAATCGGGATTATGCATTGGTATTCACCGATTATCCCATTGACCAGACCTTATTGTTGCTTGACCGGAAGCAGGTGGATGCCGCTATTGCCCCTTTGTGCCTGATGGAGGAAATGCACGCTCAAGGTATTCTGGACCGCTCGCACTTTCAACTCTTGCATCCGGTCAATAACCAGAGTGCCTGTGCGGGCAGTACCGAGCTTTTCCCTAACTGGTCATTGGCGGCTTTGCCAGATGTGCCTGATGCCCTGGCCACCAGGGTAGGTTCGTTGTTATTGCAGAATCGTGCTGGCGCTTCATTGCCGGGATGGTCTCCGGTGGTGGCTTCAACCCGGGTAGAGGAAATTTTGCACAGTATTCGCCGGCACCCTTTTCAGCAATCGGTCTGGATTGGCATTCAGGACTGGGTGGCTGAGTACAAAACCTGGGTTGGGTTGGCCTTATTGCTTGTTTTGCTGTCTTTCCTGAATTATGGCTGGGTAAGTTGGCTGGCCTGGCGCAGGCAAAAACAGATAACGCAGGCTTATGAGCGAATGCGTACCTATGAGCGAATGATGATGCATGCAGACAGGTTGAATATTCTTGGAGAAATGGCGTCAGGCGTCGCGCATGAGGTGAACCAGCCGGTTTCGGTAATCAGGCATTATGCCGAAGGGACCCGGTATCGCTTGCAAAAGCAGCAAACAAATTCAGAAATGATTCCGGTGCTGGATAAAATCATAGAACAGGTTGAGCGCATTACACAAATTATTGAGAATTTGCGTAAATGGGTCAAATCCGATCGCAATTATCAGAGTATGCCGGTGAATATTGCCCAGGCTGTAGGCAAGAGCATTCAGTTTGTGCGTTTGCAAAATGAACGGCACCCTATGGATATACATATCGATATCCCGGCTGACTTGGTATTGGTTACCGTGCCCAGTGTGATAGAACAGGTGTTGGTGAATAGCTTGCTGAATTGCTGGCAACAGCAGGCCACACAGGTTGATATTTCCATTCGGCACTTTGACGATGGTTTTTTAGGTATCGCAATTATGGATAATGCCGGTGGTTTTTCCCAAGAGCAGCTTGACTTTCCCTTTGTTCCTTTCCGGACCAATAAAGAACAGGGGCTTGGATTGGGGCTGGTGATCTGTGAGCGCTTAATGCGCGTGATAGGGGGGAACCTGTTGCTGGATAATCGCGGTGATGGTGTTGCCGGTGCCATGGTCACCTTGAAATTGCCAATTAAAGAGAATGCGACAAACCAGAAGGAGCTGAAGCGTAACGATGAGCGCTAATACTGAGACTTTACCTATCCATATAGTCGATGATGATGTTTCGGTAAGGGAGGCTTTGCTTTTCTTGCTACAAAGCCTTGGCTATGATGCTCGTACCTGGCCTGATGGGCGTTCTTTTCTGGAAGGGGCTGATATTGGCAAGGGAGGTGTTGTTATCCTTGATATTCGTATGCCGCATTTAAGTGGGGAGGAGCTTTACCAGCATTTGCTTGAGGCCAATAGCACCATGGCGGTGATTGTTCTTACAGGTCATGCCGATGTGCCCATGGCTGTTAATATGTTGAAAAAAGGGGTCGTGGATTTTCTACAGAAACCGGTTACGCTGGCGCAGATGGATGTTGCCCTTGGGAACGCGCTGGCGCAGGCTGAACAGAACCGGCGTTCCGGTCATTTGCGAGCGCTTTATGAATCTTTGTCGCCAAGGGAGAAGCAGGTGACGGACTTGGTTTTGCAAGGAAAAACGAACAAGGTGATTGCCGATGAGCTTTATATTGCCGTGCGTACCGTAGAAGTCCAGCGATCCAGTGCCATGCAGAAAATGCAGGTGGATAACCTGCCCGACTTTGTCCGGGCGGTTAACCAGGCCTGCATGAAGAAATAAAAACGGCCTTAATACTTGATATTCAACATTGCCCAGGCAGTACGGCCGGGTTCGTTGATACGGGTGTTGGCTGCATAGCCAAATGAGCCGACACCCGCCAGGTTCAGGTGCTCGCTGTAGGTTTTATCAAACAGGTTGTCGATACCTACAGTCAGCTTGATCTTATCGTTAAAGGCATAGCCGGCATTCAGGGCCAGTGTGCCAAAACCTGCGCTGGGGCCAAAGTCTTTGCTGGCAACATTACCCTGATTGGTGGCGTAGCGTTTTTGTGGGGCAACCAGGCGCCATAGCGCACCGGCAGACCATGAGCCATCATCATACTGCAGGCTGATCCGTGCCTCGAGGGGGGGCATTTGTGCCATGGGGCGACCGTCATCACTGTTTTTGCCCCAGGCATAGGCTAAAGTGCTACTGATCTTGAGGGAATCAGACATATCGTAGGATGCGCCCATTTCCGCACCCATGATACGGGCATTGACATTACGGACCTGCTTCACGCCGCTACCGGCAGAGGCATAGTCGAACAGGATGAAGTCGTTAATGTAGCCGAAATAGCCCGAAAACCAGGCTTGTAAGCGGTCGCCCGTGTATTGGGCGCCAAAATCAAGCTGGGTTGTTTTTTCGGGCTTGATTCCCTGAAAGGCGTTAACCGAGCCTTTGGGGCCGGCACCGGGAGAGACCAGTTCCCAGAAATCGGGGAAGCGCTCAGTGTGTCCTATGCCCACATAGACCGTGGATGAAATGCCGTCCAGGTCATGTTCGTAGCGCAGGAAACCGCTGGTCAGCGTGTCATCACGCTTGTAGTCTGTGGTCAGTGAGGCCTGTCTTTGGTCTTTGGCTGTGGCATGGTCAAAACGCAGGCCACCAATCAGCCTGCCTGATTCTGATGTGTGCCAGGTCAGCTCTCCGAACAGTCCGACATTGCTGAATTTGGCATTGTCATTCCAGGGCATGTCGGTAGCGGGAATCCATTGCATGCCTTGGCGGGCAAACTTGCGCAATTCATGTTTGCTTTCCTGGAAATCCAGGCCGGTAACCAGGCTTAGCTTGTCATTGAAACGGAAAGTGCCCGCTGCCCGACCACCCCAGGTGGTGCGCCTTGGATTGGATTCCATTTTCATGGTGTAGGGTCTCAGGCGAAAGTTGTCCATCACGTGATCGGCCTGGTTATAGTAAAGCTGGGCTTCAAACTCATCAAGTACGGAACCGATGTTTGTCTTTTTGAAGCGCAGGCCATAACTTTTACGTTTGAATTTTGTGCCATCCATGCCGCGGGTTGCATAGGCGGTTTTTGCATCGCCAGTGCCAGCGGTCAACTCCAACAGTGTGTTTGCATCAGGCGTGAGGCCCAGGGTGAGATCGGTATTCCATTTATCCCAGCGTGAATGCACTTTATTTCCATCACCGTCTTTATAATCCTGGGAGTGTGAATGATTGGCAGTCACGCGGGCATAGAATTTGTCATTGCCCGCCTCCAGGTCTGCTGTCTGGTCATTGCGTCCCCATGAGCCTCCGACCAGGGTTCCCTGGAAGTTGATGTTTTTACCCTCTTCAAAGGTGGGTGGGGTTCGGTCAAAGCGCACGGTTCCCGCTGAGGCGCCTGGCCCCCAAATAACGGTTTGTGGGCCTTTGGTGACCGTCAGTACATCAAAGTTTTCGGGGGAGATATAAGAGGCGGGATTATCCATGCGGCCGCCGCAGGCGCCAGGCATTGATGAACCATTAGTCAGTATGTTAATGCGTGAGCCGAACATGCCGCGTAAAACCGGGTCACCATTGGAACCCCCGTTACGTAAAGCTGAAAAACCAGGGATGGTTTTCAGGTAATCGGTGGCGTCACTGGCGGGAAGGGGCTGGCGTGGCAGTTTTGGGTCTGTGGTATAAGTAAGCGGGGAGTCAGGGTTGACTTGGGTAACCAGGATTGTTTCAAGCTGGGTAACGTCGGCTGTTTTTTGTGCCATGACGGGTTCGGCCAGGGCTACTAGCAAGGTGGATGAAAGCAGGGTATAGGAAAATGCGGGAAAACGGTTATAGGATTTCATGTTTCTGTATTTGTTGAAAATTGGATAGACACCGTTCCAGCATTGCCTGATAAAAAAAAGAAAACACACGGCACATGATGCTTGCACAAAAAACAGGCAAGGTCAGTACGGGTTTATATCAGGCAAGGGAATGCAGGAAAACGGTGAGATTAATCAGGCAAGTACAGAAGGAGGGGCGCGCGGACCTAAAGGAGAGCCGCGGATATTGAAAACCGGATAGTGGGTGTTGTTGAATGCAAATAGCCTGACCATGGCTGGTCTGGCGATAAGCGGATCAGGTAGTGGGGGTGGGTCAATGAAAAATTGCTGGGCGAGTATCCCATACGGGCATTCGTTGGCAATGGTGGTTTCACTGTCTGGCGTAGCGGTGTCGCCAATGGGAACCTGAATGGTATAAAAACCGTGTTCGGGGTTACAGATGGTCAGGGTCATGAACCCCGATGCCGTTGCATTGGATGCCGGCATATAACCAATCGGAATGAGGCTGCGCAATACCAGGGCCAGCAAGAGGAAACAGGCGGCAATGCGCGTTTTCCAGTGTGATGGCGGGTGAGGTGTTTTCAAGGTGCTGAGCATTATTGGATTCTAATAATGCTTGCAATTGGCGTCAATTAATGAAAATTGTATTGATAACAGTAATGATGCATATCAAATCTAATGTTGTGATTTGTCATCACAGTTTAATTTTTATCATTGTAAATGCGAATAGGCCAGGCAATGCCGCAGATTACCTGGCCGATAAAAATTACATAATGGTGGCTTCGGGCTCGGCGCCGATAATTTCCTTGATGGTGTTGTTTTCACCCATGATGGCTACTTTAGGTTGATGGTTTGCGGCTTCGTTGGCATCAACATACACATAAGACATGATAATGACGATATCGCCTTTCTGAACCAGGCGGGCTGCCGCACCATTAAGGCAGATTACGCCACTGCCACGTTGGCCCGGGATAATATAGGTCTCAAGGCGGGCACCATTATTGTTGTTGACAATATGCACCTTTTCATTGGCAAGCATGCCAACGGCATCAAGGATATCCTGGTCGATGGTTATGGAGCCGACGTAGTCTAAATTCGCCTCGGTCACTTGAGCGCGGTGAATTTTGCTATTCATCATCATTCGAAACATTTGTTTGTTACCTTTTTACAAAACACAAAACTTGCGGTATTCATTAAAAAAATATAGATGCATGGGCCCCTTGGCATGATATTTCGGGTAACAATGAGGGGCGAGGGGTGCAAATATAAATGGGACAGTGCTAATTATATGATTTGCTGAGCAATTTTTTTGCCTGTCAGGCATAACGGGTTGAAAATATTCAGGCAGCCCGCTGGCTAAGAAAAAACCGGACCGATGGGGTTACCATCGGTCCGGTTTTTCATGAGTTGCAGATTACCTAAAGGCGGTGGTCATGCCCAAGAGGGCCAGACCTGCCACTTGCCATCTTAAGCCTGGGCTTCAGCTTTGGCTTTAAGTTTACGGCTGGCGAAGAATTTGCCCAGCAGCACAATGGTAAGGGCACCAATAACTTCAGCGGCCAGTTTCAGCGTGCCTGAAGGCTCGCCAATTTTTTCCACGATGAAAATATCGGTTAACAGCATACCGCCAGCAATCCAGCCCAACAAAGCGGCACCTAAAGTAATCACGACAGGGAATTTGTCGATCAGTTTCAAGACGATTGTGCTACCCCAGATAATGATAGGGACGCTTACGATAAGGCCAAAGACCACCAGGCCAATCTGGTGATCGGGGTTGGCGGTTTGGGCCGCGCCGGCAATCGCAATCACGTTGTCCAGGCTCATGACGAAGTCAGCCACGATAATGGTTTTGACTGCCGCCATAATTGACGTACTGCCTTCAATATTGCCATGGGCATCATCTTCGGGAATCAGTAACTTAACGCCCACCCACACCAACATTAAGGCCCCGACAATTTTCAGGAAAGGAATCGTTAATAAGGTGAGTGCAAAAGCAATCAGGACGACACGCAGGCCAATGGCACCGGCGGTACCCCATAAGATGCCTTGCATACGCTGTTTTTTGGGTAGGTTGCGGCAAGCCAGGGCGATAACCACGGCGTTGTCACCACCAAGCAAAATGTCAATCAGAATAATCTGGAAGATTGCCGCCCAGCTTAGTGTTTGTAAAAATTCAAGCATCAGTTACCCTTTGAAATAACAAAAATTGGAAAGAGAAACGGATCTGGCTTGAGTCTGTCCATGCGTATTCCATATAGATGAGGGGAATGGTACGCATAAAAAAACAAAAAGGCCTGATCCATCAGGACACAGGCCGTCTTTTAGAGAGAAGACGCACCTTGCCCGTAATGGCAAGGTCTTGCTTGCAACAGTTGGACTGTTACCCGGGCACCGGACGTTTGCGTAACAGGCAAACCATCGAAATGACGATGCGGCGGAAGAAAGCTACTCCCCTTGATTGGCGTAATTATATGGGATGTTTGAGGGAAGTCAAGAAATAATTGAATTGATTATGGTAAACCCCAGTGTTGATGAAATGGGCTTGCCTAACGATATCTAAATTCAATGTTACGATGTTGGTCATTTACGCCAGGCCAAACAGTGCCTGCCTTGATGGTTGAGCGGTACAGTTATCAGGTACGGCAGGCAGGTGGGATGGCTGGCTATTGGTACTTTTTTTTTGTAATAGGGGATTTGAATGTGGAATGAACGGTTTGCAGGAGAAGAGTATGTTTATGGTACTGAACCCAATGATTTCCTGAAAGAAAACAAAGCCTTGTTTGATACGCCGGAAACGCCGCAAAAGATTTTGTGTGTTGGCGAGGGGGAAGGGCGTAATGCGGTGTTTTTGGCGCAAATGGGTAATCAGGTCTGGGCGCTGGATTATGCGCAATCGGGTCTTGAGAAAACCCGTAAATTGGCTGCTCTCAGGCAGACAGAAGTACATACCATCCATGCCGATCTTACGATGCATGAGTTACCTGAAGCAGAATATGATGCCGTGATCATGATTTTTTGCCATCTGCCTTCGGTAAACCGGCCTTTTTTGTATCAACAAATCCGTAAAACCCTTAAACCCGATGGAGTGTTATTGGCCGAGCTTTATACGCCCGATCAGCTTGAGTATCGCACCGGTGGTCCGGCCAATCCGGATATGCTGGTCACCGCAGAGGAGCTGGCGCAGGCTTTTGCATCCTATTCCATTCTGGAAAGCAGGGAGTGTGTGCGGGAAATTCATGAGGGCCAGCTTCATACAGGCAAGGGTGCTGTCGCTCAGTTTATTGCTCGCAAAGCCTGAGACCCCGGGCGTCGCGCAAAGGAAGCCTTGCCCACGGGCAAGGCTTGTCAGTAATGTCTTACGCAAAAAAATGCCAATCCATCTAATGGCCTGATCATCTAGTTAACCGGTCATATGTATATTGACAGGCGCCTGCTTCTTGAAGAGTAAAATAAGACCGTGTTTAATACGGGCGTGGCCTGGTGAGTATCCGGAGAAAATGATGAGTCAGCTGAAAATCGATATAGCAACCTTACTGGACAAGATTCGTGCCAGCACGCCATTGGTTCATCATATAACTAATTATGTCACGGTCAATGACTGCGCCAATATGACCCTTGCGATCGGCGCTTCGCCCGTCATGGCGGACAGCATCCGTGAAGTAAAGGACATGGTTTCTATTGCTTCAGCACTGGTTATTAATATCGGAACCCTGAATGAAACAACCGTCACTTCAATGTTGGCAGCTGGCAAACAGGCCAATGAGCAGGGCATTCCGGTGGTATTGGACCCTGTCGGGGCGGGTGCCACGCCTTATCGAACTGAAGCGGTCCGTTTGTTGCTGGCGCAGTTAAGATGCTCGGTCATCCGGGGAAATTTGTCAGAAATGAAAGTGTTGGCCGGACTGGATGAGCAGACCCGGGGGGTTGACGCTGCCACGTTTTTTGATGGGGACAGGGAGGCAATGCAGGTGTTTGCAAAGAAGGTGGCCCAAAAATTGAATGCGACCATTGCGATTACCGGTGCTATTGATGTTGTTTCAGATGGAACGCAGGTGTGTTTTATTGAAAACGGTCGCCCTGAGATGTCCCGTGTCACGGGAACGGGCTGTATGTGCAGTTCCCTGGTGGGGGCATTTTTATCGGTGACAGATTCTCCGTTTTTGGCAGCGGTTGCCGCGGTGTCGTGCATGGGGATTGCCGGAGAAATTGCCCATGAAAACCTGCAAAAGCAGGAAGGCAATGCCAGCTATCGCAACCGGATCATTGATGCAGTTTTTAATTTGACGCTTGATCAGTTTGGGAAGCGTGCAAGGATAATGGCATTTATTTAGATAATTAATGAGTTTTATGCATTAACTGGTGAGATAAGATCGTTTGACCGTAAGCAGGACAGGAACATAGAATTGCCTGAATTCTTCCTTTTTTGTCTTTGCTGTATGAGCGGGGCAATTTGATTTTTAACTTGTTTGGCAGCTATTAATGACTATTACTCAATTTATCTCTGCAGATGAAATCCGCTCCCGTTTTTCCAGGGCCATGTCCGACATGTATCGTGAAGAAGTGCCTCTGTATGGAACACTGCTGGACATTGTGAGCGAGGTTAATGCGCAGGTTTTGAAAAATAATCCTCAATTGCGGGAAAGTCTTGCCGATACCAATGAACTGGCCCGACTGGATGTTGAGCGTCATGGGGCAATTCGTTTAGGAAAGCCCGAGGAATTGCATACCATGCGCCGTGTGTTTCGTGTCATGGGCATGTATCCGGTGGGTTATTATGACCTATCGGTGGCCGGTGTGCCTGTACATGCAACGGCTTTCCGGCCTATCGACGAGGCATCTCTTAAAATCAATCCTTTTCGCGTGTTTACTTCTTTGCTGCGTCTGGAGTTGATCGAAGACGCCTCGTTGCGATTGACGGCAACTGAGATTCTTGCAAAAAGACAGATTTTTTCAGGTGAATTAATCCACCTGCTAGCGCAACATGAAGCTGGCAAGGGGTTCTCGGATGAAGAGGCAGAGCGGTTTGTATCAGAGGTCAAGGAAATTTTCCGCTGGCACCAGGAAGCGACCGTTTCAAAAGAAATGTATCGGCAATTGCATGATGCACATCGCCTGATTGCAGACGTCGTGTGTTTCAAAGGTCCACATATCAATCATTTGACGCCAAGAACATTGGATATTGATGCGGTCCAGGCGCAGATGCGTTTGCAGGGAATGGATCCGAAAGCCGTGATTGAGGGGCCACCCAAACGGCAGCATCCTATTTTGCTGCGTCAAACCAGTTTCAAGGCACTTGAGGAAAAGATCATGTTTGCAGGAGATCAGCAAGGCGGCACGCATACGGCCCGCTTTGGCGAGATCGAGCAGCGTGGTGTTGCCCTGACGCCTAAAGGTCGTGCTTTGTACGATAGTTTGCTGGAACAGGCACGTAGCCATAATAATGAAGGCAGTGCAGGCTCAGCCTATGGTGATCGCCTGGCGGCCGTTTTTCAGTCATTCCCTGATGACCTTGAGCAGTTGCGTAAAGAACAGTTGGCTTTTTTCCGCTATGAAATGAAGGATGAGGACCTGTTCAGGCAATTGGCAGAGAATGGCGAGACAAGGTCACTGGATGCATTGCTGGCAGCGGGTGCGATTGTGGCCGAGCCAATCGTGTATGAAGATTTTCTGCCTGTGAGTGCGGCCGGTATTTTCCAGTCAAATCTTGGCGGTACCGAGCAGAAGCATTATGCAGCGCATTCATCCAGGGCCCGGTTTGAGGAAGATCTTGGGGTTCCGGTGCAAGATGAAATGAAGCTGTATGAACAGGTCAGCCAGCAGTCTGTCACACGGCTGTTCCAGATGCTGGAAGCGGCAACAGCCAACCCGTAGGCGGATCAATCCTGGAGGGCGGTGTAGCTGGCAGCCTGTTCCTGCAACCATGTCCTGAACAGTTCTAGCGGTTTGCCGTGACTGAATTCGGTGGGATAAACCAGGTAATAGGCGCCCGCTTCCTGGCTGGTCGAGGCGAAGGGGGCAATCAGGCCCGATTGTTCGAGCCTGTCTTCGATAAAAAAACGGGGAATAAGGGCAATGCCCATTCCTGCCGCGGCACCGCTGATGAGCATGGTATGCAGTTCATAGCGAACGCCTTCCCTGGATTTCGGAGTATCAATGCCATGTGAGTTGAACCAGTGGTGCCAGCCATTCGGGCGGGTAGTGGAGTGCAGAAGCGGATATTGCAACAGGTCTTTTGCGTGCTTGACGGGTTCTTTCAGCAGTTTGGGTGAGCACACGGGAATGACTTCCTCTCCAAACAGATAGTCTGCCGAGGTGCCCGGCCAAGTAGGTGTGCCATAGTGGATGGCAGCTTCAAAGTGGGTTTGGCTGAAATTGAAGGCTTCGGTGCGAACACCCATATTGATAAAAATGTCGGGATGGCGTTGATGGAATTCGGGCAGGCGGGGAATCAGCCAGTGTGAGGCAAAGGTGGGCAGAACCGCCAGTTCAAGATGGCCGCCCCGGGAGCCAAAGGCAATTAGGTTAAGCGTGTTACGATCCAGGTCTTCCATGGGTTGGCGGATCTGGCTGGCATACAGTGAGCCTGCGCGGGTAAGCAGAACTCTTTGTTTCATGCGTACAAACAGCCGTACGCCCAATGTGGATTCTAGCGTTGCAATTTGCCGCGAGATGGCGCTTTCTGTCAAAGACAGTTCTTTGGCTGCCAATGAAAAATTTTCATGCCGGGCCGCCGCCTCAAAGGCGGAAAGGGCGGACATACTGGGTATTTTGAATTTTCTCATGAGCGTGTGCGATGTAGCTAGGGCAATAGCGTCCAATCTCACTCCTGAAGTGATAAGTAACGCTTGTTCAAGTTTCATGTCCTTGAACGCGTGTTACCCGACAGAATCAGGAGTAATGAAAATCAAGCGTGGTTGGGGGTTGTAATTGCCAACAAGTCCTGCAAAGCCTCTAGCAAGGCTTCTCTTGAAGTACTGGCATCCAGTACGGGAATTTTTCCCTGTTCAACGGCTGCCGGCTTTTTCAGGCTATTAATATAGTCATCCCAGTTGGCAAGCTTCCATTGGTCCCGGGGGTCTCCACGGTGGATAATACGCGCTTTGCGAACCGGATGGGGCAAGTCTAGCCAGACATGGTATAAGCGCGTGTTTTCCGGCAGACCCAGGGCTTGTGCTGAAAATAGCGCCCCGGTTGCCAGTTCACGGCTCCAGGGGCCCGGGAATACCACATTCAGGCCCAGTGCCAATTGCTCTTTGCCAATCAGCAGGGTGCTTTTGTATTGTAAGTCACGTATTGTTTCCTTGAAAAAAGGACTGTCCCGGTCATTCGGGTCTTGGCCACAAGCCTCTAGAAAAGGGCCGGTCCAGTATTCACCAACGGTATCTTTGTCCAGTACACACCAGGTGTGTTGCTGTTCCAGTTGTTGTTGAATAAACAGTGTGGTCAGGGCAGATTTGCCGGTGCCGGCATGACCCAGAATGAAAAGTGCGCAAGGGGCAGGCATGAGTGTCCTTAAAGCAAGACGGTTTGCAGGTTAAAAAATCCGGTGAATTGCGCCGGATAACGTGAAATGACCATTATAAGTCTTGCGGCTTTGTTTGCCGATGAATTTACCGATGCGGGTAAGCTTAGCCGGCCTGTGTCATGATGGCGGAACCGCATTCGGGTAAAATTCGCAAGGGTAGTTGCTGCTTGTCCAGCCAGGCTTGCAGGCTTGCAGCAGCAGGCGTTGCTTGCTGTTCAGGTCGAACGGGGTGAGCATAATCTGCCCACATCAACATGGTAAGTGCCTGTAGCAGCAGGCCAGGCTCTTTTTTGAAAGGCAAAATCTGGCGCAGGTCATGAAAAGATTGCGGCCCTTTTTTCAGGGTGGCCAGTAAGGGTGAGAATATTTCAGCAGGACCGGGAATGCTGCCAATCGATGTTTTGAATTCAAGGGGGCCCGGCGCGGGCATTTTGGGAAGCGCCTTGAAAACGGTTTTGTCCATCAGACCGAGATGATTGGCGGCATCCAGTGTTTGCGGGCTTGATTGAAAAACATCCAGTCGCTGGTGCTGGTTGCGTGCCATGTCCTTGACAGTTTCCCGCAGGGCATGGCCAGGCAGGTTTTTCAGGATCGGCTGTAAATTGCCCGGAATGGACAGGGTATCCAGATTTTCAAAGCCATTGGCACTGCCAATGAAGCTGACGCCGGTTTGGCTGACAATACGATGTACGTCGGCCGAATGCTGGGGATTCCAGTGCTCGGTCAGGAATTCATGTGCCAGATAGGCGGGTAATTCTTTTTCAAGTTCAAGCAGCTCTTTTTGAATTTCCGGGTTGTCCACGAACAGGCCTGCCCCCTTGTTGGCCAATGTGCGCAGTAGCGTCATGCCGTTATTGATGCCTTGTATGGAACCGCCTTTCGTGATTTTTGCGGCCTCATAAAGTACTTTTTGCATGGCCGTCAGGCGTGCGGCACCGGGGTAACACATATAGTGCAAATACACCAGGCCTTGTGGTATAAGCGATTGGTGAATCAGTTGCAGAATGCCGGCCTGAGCCTTGGGCGGCAACCATGACCAGGTACCGTGGCTGACGATAAAGTCAAATTTTTCGGTGTTTTTTTCAGCAAATTCATCGAACCCGGCTTCAATAAAACGGATGTTTTCAATCTTCAGGGCTTTTGCCACTGCCTGTGCGCCAGCAATATGCGTTTTATTGAAATCAACCCCCACAAATTGTCCGACCGGGTTGCTGGCAGCGGCAACCAGCAGGTTGATGCCAGGGCCGCAGCCTAATTCGCAATAGCGGTAAGCTTTGTCAATATCCGGCACGGAGCAGCCTAGTGTTTTGATGGTTTGGCATAGCCACACCGGCTGCATTTCCTTGTGAAAATGAAGTGGGTAGGAAACGTCAATTATATAACCGTCACGATGTTGCGTCATTGGCATCTTGCTGGGTCCGGGGGAGTTCGAAATTATATCTCTAAAAACAATAGGGAATTTCGGTATCATGCCCGAAATTCCCTTTCGCAAAGGTGACTTTAGCCTTAGAAGCGGGCTGTCAATCCCATATAGTAGGTCCGGCCATTGCCGTCACCATAATCATCATCGGTTCTGGCGATATTATTGGTCAGGTTCTGGATGCCGGCACGCAAAGACAGGTTTTTGTTAACGGCATAGGTAGCGCCGATATCAAGCGTGGTGTTGGCATAGGCAAAATGATTGGCAGCGGTCGAGTCTGCTGGCGGTGTATAGAGCTGCTTGCCAATATACTGGACAGAGGCATAGGTGGACAGTTTTTCTGTAGCCTGCCAGTCAAGCAAGGCGTTTGCTGTCCATTTCGGGGTCATGTTCAGCCAGCTGCCGGTGGTTTTGTTTTTTGACTTGATCATGTAGGTGGCATTGCCGCTAAATCTTAAGTCATCCATAATGGGCAGGCCAAATGAAGCTTCCAGGCCCGCGGTTTCACCTTCTTCAATATTGAATTGCTGGGTGTACCATGTGCCGTTGATTTCGCCCAGAACGCCATTTTGGATCATATCCTTGATTTTGCTGTGGAAGTAGGTCAGGTCAAACGAGTAACCGGCCTGGTCAAAAGCCACGCCCAGCTCATAGTTTGTACTGACTTCGGGCTTCAGGTTGGGATTACCAATCATGTAGCATTGACCACCGGTATAGCCCAAGGGACGCAGTGAAGAACAACCCATTCCCATGGAAGAGGTGCCCGAGGTCAGTGAACGCTCTTTCAGGTTGGGGGCGCGAAAGCCTTTTGAGACACCGCCCTTGATGGTCCAGGCTTCGGTAGGATGATAAACCAGATATCCACGTGGGCTGACATGCAGGTCAAATTCGTCTGATTTGTCGCCACGGACGCCCAGGGTCAGGATCAGGTCGTCCCGCAGGAAAATCTGGTCTTCAACAAAAAGCGACCATGCCCAGCCCTTGGGGTTTTTCTCGGCAGTGACGGTGTCTCCATCCGGCAGCAGTACGCTTAGGATATTGCCGATGTTGCTGGGGTTTTCAACTTGCTCCCGTTTGTATTGGGCCCCCACCGTCAGCCAGTGTTCTACGCCAGCAGTACTAAAGGGCATGTCAACCTTGAAGTCCACAACGTGTTCTTTGGACTTCGCACCCAATTGGTCTCCGTCACCTTTGTTTTTATAGCTGTTGGAGTACAGATCCAGTTTGGTGCGGACTTCACCGAAACGGCCTTCATGTCCGATACCAAAATAAGTGTGACGCATGTCAGAGCCAAAGATTTCATCGGTCACGTCATTACCGGCTTCGCGCTGGGCTTCGCGCAGGGCCAGGTTGGGTAACTCTTCCGCCCTGTTGCGTCCAAATGAGCCGTCCAGATAGAAGCTGTGGTTTTCGTTCAGTTGCCAGTTGAGTTTGGCATTCATATTCTGGTTGGCAGAGCCACTGGAACCGCGCGAGCCTGTATCGGGCTCGCGATTGGTATAACTACCACCCAGCCGGATGCCCAGGCTTTCCGTAAGGGGGCCGCTTATATTGAAGCTGTGTGAGTGAGTATCGCCGGAAGTGCCGGAGTCGGGGATGCTCAGGTTATTGGTTAGCGAACCGCTCCAGACGTTGTCGATTTTGCGGGTAATAATGTTAATGACGCCGCCCATGGCTTCAGAGCCGTACAGGGTGGACATGGCGCCGCGCACGACTTCGATTCTGTCAATGGCATCGGGCGACAGCCAGTCAAGGTCCTGGGGAATGGTGTCAGGGCGGTGTCCAAGCAGGTTGGAGCCGCCAATGCGCTTGCCATCAACCAGAATCAGGGTGTATTTGTCGGGCATGCCACGGAAGGCGATTTTTGATCCGGCTCCGGCAGGTGCAAAGCCACCGGTAACACCTGGAATGGTGCCTAGCACTTCTGCAATGCTGGCGTTGGGTTTGCGATCCAGTTCTTTACGTGTAATGACACTGACGCTGGCAGGTGCATCACGGATTTCACTTTCAACACTGCTGGCTGAGGCGAAGATGGTTTCGAGTTCAACCGCAGCATCATCATCTGCAATGGTATTGTCCTGTGCGTAAGCGGAAGTGGCAGCCATTGCCAACAAAATTGCACTGGCCAAACGGTTCAGTTTGAAAGAAGGGGACATCCTGGGGGGCTCCAAAATATACAAGAAATATTAAATAAGGTTAATCACGGATCGTGACGGCTGGCAGAGAGGCAATCCAAGCGGGCTGATTATTTTCAATTTTGTTGATGAGGCGGTCTGTGACGAAGCTGAAGCTTTTGCCTGATAGATGCCGGATTGGGTTATTGTCCTGCTCATGTCATGAATAATAGGTACAAAGCTAATTTTATTAATACTGATATTGATAATGATTATCATTAAATATATAACATGAGAATCAAAATCCTGTAAAGAGTTATGTGGCAACAGGACCTTGTTTTGTTGTTTTTCATCAAGATGGGCTGGCCAAGTCGTGCGGGTGAATTTTGTCTGTCCTGAATAGAAAGATCGTATTATTTAATCAGTTTTGCTACACTAAACGGCAGTCTAACCAGTAGAAAGGCATTTCATGAAACTAGCGTTGTTGCTAACGGTTCCCGTTTTTTTTATTGTGGCCGGCTGTGCCAATCCGGTTAAAATCGTGACCCCGCTTACCGAGGCCGAAAAACAAACCTTGACGTGCAAGGAAATTGGCAGGGAGTCCGACCGATTGAATATTTTGTTGAGTCAGTTGCGTCATGGCAATGAGCCACTGTTTGGCAATGATCCCGCCCGTGTGCAAGAGGGAGAGCAGGCTGCGCAATTGCGGTTGAACCAGATTCGTGAGTTAAGTGTCCAAAAATTGTGTGTTTTTGGTTAAATATAATTAAGTCCGGATTGAGAAATCCATATGCCTTTTAAGAGTAAGTGAATGAAAAAAATAATGATTCTTCCATGTTTGCTGTTGGCCGCTTGTGCCAATGGTCCGGTTGATGATAGTAAGGCCGCCGAATGCGCCCAGGTGCAGTCCCGGATTATCCAGCAGCCTGGCATTCCTGGTACCACTAACTTTCTGTCGCGTGCCAATGCTGAAGTTCGTGCGGATTCCGAGCGTGAGCGGGCCCGTCGTATGGGTTGTCTTAAGTAAAACGGCTTTAAAAACCAATCACTCTACGGAGTGATTTTTTTTGCCATCAGAACCCCTTCATTGGCTAATTGGTCGGCGCGTTCATTCCCGGGATCACCGGCGTGTCCCTTGACCCATTTCCATGTAATGTCATGTTTCGCCACCTGTTCATTCAGTTCCAGCCATAAATCCACATTCTTGACCGGTTTCTTGTCGGCGGTTTTCCAGTTGCGCCTGATCCAGCCGTCCATCCATTCGGTAATGCCTTTTTGGACATATTGCGAATCAATGTGCAGCAGCACTTTACAGGGGCGTTTCAGGGCTTTAAGGGCCTGGATGACGGCGGTCATTTCCATCCGGTTATTGGTGGTTTCGGTTTCTCCACCGCAAAGCGTTTTTTCATGGGGGCCTTGCCTTAGCAGAACGCCCCACCCACCCACGCCGGGATTGCCCTTGCAGGCTCCGTCAGTCCATATTTCTACTGTTTTTTTATCCATTTTCAATATTGAACAATTGCGTGATATCTCTTTGGCTAATAATGGCAGGCCTTCTGTTTGCCAAAGGTTTTTTGCGTTTTTTCTTTAATAACGGCCCTACAAGGTGCATGCCGCGTGCCCGTTTTTCAGCTGAAAGCAAATAGACGCCACCGGCGACGGGCCACCAGCGATCTCCTGCCTTATTCATGAAATCCCAGCGTTTAAGCCACTTTTCTGATTGGCAGGCAGGAGTATAACAGCCGAAATGACCCCGGTCGATGTCGAGGGATAATAATTTGAACCAGTCTTTCAGGCGACGTACCGACACCATGTTGCGGTGATGAATCGGCATCCAGGGATTAAGGAACGGCATGCGATTGCGAAGGCCCCACAAGCTGTTGGGATTAAAACCGGTAATGACGACCCGGCCTTCGTAAACCAGCACCCGTTCTACTTCCCGTAAAATTTGGTGGGGATCCTGTGAACATTCCAGAATATGGGGCAGGATAACCAGGTCCAGGCTGCAATTGGGGAAGGGGAGTTGATCAAGGCGGCCATGAATGATTTTGGGCTGATTGGCCAATGTTACATTTTTTTCTGATTCATCCGTTAAAATCAATTTCGACCTGATCCGGTTATTGCGCAGAAAATCCCATGCAGGCAAGCCTATTTGCAAGGCATTGAAACCAAACGCGTTGGCAACGATTTGGTCAAACTTTTCCATTTCCCATCTAATGACAGTTTGACCGGGATCAGAGTTCAGCCATTGCGTAAGGTTTAAAATCTGCGAATTGGTTTGTGCCACGCCTGCCTCGGGGTAAGTGTAAATATTTCTTGAAACATTTAAGTATTGGATATGACCAGTAAAATTCTGCCCATCAGTGCCTTTAACGATAATTATATCTGGATAATTGTACAGGGTAACAATGCCGTGGTTATTGATCCCGGCCAGAGCGAACCGGTGCTTAAGGTGCTTCAGGCGAAAAACCTGAATTTGCAAGCCATTTTGGTCACCCATCATCATGCTGATCATGTAGGGGGGATTGCAGGTTTGCGTGAGCATACCCATGCAAAAGTCTATGGGCCGGCCACCGAAATCATTCCTTTCTGCGATATACCGCTACAAGAAGGTGATACCGTCGCCATAGACGGTTTTTCCTGGTTCCTTTCCGTACTTGAGGTTCCCGGTCATACTTTGGGACATATTGCCTATTTCGGTTACCTTAACCCGGATGAGCCCGTGCTGTTCTGTGGAGATACCCTGTTTGCGACCGGTTGCGGCAGAATATTTGAAGGCACTTCTACGCAAATGAACCAAAGCATTGATAAATTTAGAAAGTTGCCTCAAAATACGCTGATATTTTGTGCTCATGAGTATACCTTGGGTAATATTGAATGGGCCTTGGCAGTAGAAGGGGATAATCCTGATTTGCAGCAATGGTCACAAGAAGCGCGCTTAATCAGGGGTCAGCAAAAGCCTACCGTTCCCACCACGGTGGGGCATGAACTCAAGACCAATCCGTTCATGCGGGTTGATCAAGCATCAGTTATTAATGCAGCACAGGCAAAAGCCGGGCGCAGTTTGAGCGCCCCTGATGAGGTGTTTGCCGTGTTGCGTGATTGGAAGAATTCATTCTAAGGAAATTCATGAAATTAGTTAAGCTTGCCGTTTTAGCTTCAGTTGTGGTTTTGACCGGGTGTGCGTCCTCCGGCAATTCTTCCAAAAATTATTCATCATCATACGGACAACAAAAAGATGTCTGGGAGCGAATCCGTAAAGGATTCAAGATGCCAGACCTGCAAGATGAGAGGGTTGATTACTGGACCAATTACTATGCTGCCCGTCCTGCTTCCGTGCAAATAATGGCGCAGCGTTCAAGCAAGTATATTCATTACATTACCCAGGAACTGGAACGGCGCAACATGCCATCCGAGTTGGCTTTGTTGCCGTTTGTTGAGAGTGCCTATAATGCAAAAGCGGTGTCCAGCGCAAAAGCGGCGGGGTTGTGGCAATTCATCCCAAGCACCGGTACGCATTACGACCTGACACAAGACTGGTGGAAAGACGAAAGACGGGATCCCGTTGAGTCCACGCATGCCGCCCTGAACTACCTGTCTTACTTGCACGGTTTTCAGGACAACGACTGGCATTTGGCATTGGCCTCTTACAATTGGGGAGAGGGTGCGGTTAAACGGGCGCGTGAACGTAATGCCGGTTCAGGCTTGGGCACCGACTACCTGTCATTAAGAATGCCCAAGGAAACCCGCGATTATGTACCAAAGTTACAAGCCATTGAAAATATCATAAGGAATCCGGCTCGCTACGGTATCAAGTTGCCTGATGTGCCAGACCAGCCTTATTTTGAAAAAATCCGTCCTAACCGGGATATTGATATAGATGTTGCCGCACGGCTGGCTGAAATTTCCCTTGAGGAGTTTCGTGCGCTGAACCCATCGTTCCAACGCAATGTATTACTCGGGGAACACAACCCGCAAATTCTGTTGCCTAAAAATAAAGTGGCTGTTTTCAAGCGGAATCTTGACAATTACAAAGGAGCACTTTCTGCATGGGATGGTTATACGCCGGCTCCAGGCGAGTCTCTGGCCAGTATCGCAGACAAACATGGTATTTCTCTGGACAAGCTGAAGTCGCTAAATGGTTATGGTGCAAAACAGTCGGTTGCGCTGTCATCCAGAACCATGATCGTGCCACGCAACTCGGGTAACTCACCGGCTGCGCCATCTGTGATTACGCCAAACGATATCATGGCACCTGCCATTAACACGGCTGCGCCCGCTATGCTGGCCAGCAACGATAATGTAGCAAGCGCTTCTGGCATGTCTCCAACCGTGCCAGCCCAAGTTACTGCACCGGCTCCTTCGCTTGTGCGTAATAACAGGCCTGCGCTGGCAGCTGCATCAGCCGTCAGCACTGATCCTCTGGCTGATATTATTTATTCAAGAAGTGACCGTCCTGTATTGGCTGCCGGGGTGCGTGCGGTGCCGGTGGCTGCTTCAAAATCAGCGGTTCCTGCGGCAATTGCACGTCCTGCGGTATATAAGCGTCCAGCGGTTGTCGCCGCAGCCAAGACCACTGGCAAGCCGGCCGTGCGCACGGCCTCTTTAACCAAGCCAGCCCCTAAGGCCGTTGCAAAGAAAAAGGTATCTGTTCACAAAGTGGCCAAGGGAGATACACTTTACTCTTTGGCAAAACGTTATAATACGTCCGTTCAAGATTTGAAAGCGTTGAATAATATGAGTGGCACAGCACTGAAGCCAGGGGCGTCGCTACGTATTCCCGGTGCAGGAAGCCGTGGCTAGGCCGAGCTGAACCGGTAAATTTTCAAGATGAAAATTGCGTAAAACTTTTGGGTTACGCAATTTTTTTATAATAATTCCGTTTTGCAAAATAGGATAAGAAACAATGGGTTTTCTTGCAAATAAAAGGGTCCTGGTCACAGGCGTCATTTCCAATCGTTCCATTGCTTATGGCATTGCGCGTGCCTGTCATCAGCAAGGTGCCGAATTGGCATTCACTTATGTCGGAGACCGTTTCAAAGACCGTGTCACAGAGTTTGCCGCCGATTTTGGCAGCAATATCGTAATTCCTTGCGATGTTGCTTCAGATGAAAGCATTGATAGCGCGTTTGCCGAACTGGCAACGCATTGGGATGGCCTGGACGGGCTTGTGCACTCAATCGGATTTGCACCCAGGGAAGCGATTGCCGGCAATTTTCTGGAAGGCATGACCCGTGAAAACTTCCGTATTGCCCATGATATTTCAGCCTACAGTTTTCCGGCCATGGCAAAGGCTGCGTTGCCATTGCTGCAGGCACGGCAGGGTTCAGTGCTTACCATGACCTACCTTGGCGCAGAGAAATCCATCCCGAATTACAATACCATGGGATTGGCCAAAGCCTCTCTGGAAGCCAGTGTCCGTTATCTGGCCAGCGCGCTGGGCGAACAGGGTATCCGTTCCAATGCGATTTCTGCCGGTCCCATCAAGACTTTGGCTGCCAGTGGCATTAAAGACTTTTCGGTTATCCTGAATTTCGTTGAAAAACATGCACCGTTGCGTCGCAACGTTACCATTGAAGATGTCGGCAACACGGCAGCCTTCCTGTTGTCTGAATTGGCAGCAGGCATAACTGGCCAGGTAGTTCATGTTGATGCCGGTTTCTCGGCCGTTGTTCCAGGCATGGCCTAAATGTTTTTCTGGGGTTGTCAATAAAATGCGTCAGATTATTCTTGATACCGAAACCACTGGTCTGGATCCTGACCAGGGGGATCGCGTTGTTGAACTTGGTTGCGTAGAAGTCATCAACCGGGAATTAACCGGGAATAATCTGCACCTTTATTTCAACCCCGACCGTGACAGTTCGCCCGAGGCATTGGCGGTTCATGGCTTGACAACCGAATTCCTGTCACAGCACAGCCGTTTCAAAGATGAAGCACAGCGAATTGCCGCTTATCTGGAAGGCGCGGAAATCATCATTCACAATGCCGCTTTTGATACCAAATTCCTGAATGCCGAGTTTGCCAGGGTAGGCATGCCCAGCGTCAATAGCATCGCGGGCCAGATTACCGATACCCTTGCCATGGCACGGGAACGATTTCCTGGCAAGCGCAATAACCTTGATGTCCTGTGCGAGCGATTTGATATTTCCAACAAGCACCGTATCCTGCACGGCGCCTTGCTGGACGCAGAGTTGTTGGCTGAAGTCTGGCTGGCCATGACACGAGGCCAGTTTGGCTTGCTTATTGAAGAGGCAGGCGAACAGGGTACCCAAAAAAAATCCTTAGGTACACAGGTACTGGATCATCTGGTGCTGCCGGTTATCAGGCCCTCTGGTCCGGAGTTGCAGGCGCATCAGGAATATCTCGATGCGCTGGACAAAGCATCCGGAAAAACCTGTTTATGGCGTGAGTTGGCCTAATCCTGTTCTTTGGGAACCGTACGGCTGCCTTCGCCTATTTCCCGTTGCATCAGGACCGTATCAATCCATCTATTATGTTTGAAGCCCGTATTGGGCTGAATGCCTGTCAGGGTAAAGCCGTGACGCTTGTGCAGATTGATGGAAGCCAGGTTTTCGGTTCCGCCAATGACGGCAATCATCTGGCGCCATGGTCCCCGTTCACACGCTTTGATCAAGGCTTTCAGCAACTGGCTGCCAATTCCTTTTTGTGCCATGTCATGGCGCAGGTAAATGCTGTTTTCCACCGTGAACCGATAGGCAATGCGTGGACGGTAGGCTGAAACATAACAATAGCCAACCACCTCATTGTTGTAGACGGCAACCAGATAAGGGAAGCCGGCAGCGGTGATTTTTTCATAACGTTGGTGCATTTCTGCCATGTCAGGGACCTTTTCTTCAAAGGTGGCCATGCCATAAAGCACGTGGTGTGCATAGATGGACTGAATAGCGGTTATATCACCAGCCTGTGCGGGGCGGATGTGGCAGGTATTGGCTTGCATGATTGATCTGGGTGTAAATTGAAAAATAATTGTTTACAATCAAATAAACTAGCATAAAATCACATAACCGAAAAGGATAAAGAGTACGATGTCTTTGTGTCCTTTAAACAGTTCATTCTAGAGGAATCCATGTCTACACCGATTACACCCTTAAGTGATACCGTCGCAGTTGCACCTCAGTTAAGCCCCGGAGACATGCAGGCTGTCAAGGCTGCCGGTTTCAACAGTGTCATTATCAATCGTCCAGATTTGGAAGGTGGTGATTCACAGCCTCTTTCAGCCGAAATCATCAAGGCTGGGCAAGAGGCTGGCCTCACAGTGGTGTACCAGCCAGTAGTCAGTGGTGCCATGACCCAGGAAAATGTAAACCAGTTTCATGAATACCTGGAATCCTTGCCAACCCCCATTCTTGCTTTTTGCCGTACAGGAACCCGTTGTACACATTTGTACAATGCTGCCAAACAAATATCCTAGTCCAAAGGAGCTCACTCTATGTATAAAAAAATATTGCTGCCTATCGATGGTTCAGAAATTTCTGCACAAGCTGCAAATTCCGGTATTTCTTTTGCCCGGCAAATTGGCGCCGAGATCGTCACAATCAATGTAACCCAACCGTTTTCAACACTTATCGGTTTTGATGGCATGGCTGCTTCATATGCCATTTCTGACGGTGATTACGAAGAGGCGGCTAAAAAAGAGGCCGAGCAATACCTGAAGCCTGTTCTTGAGCGGGCCGAAACGGCAGGTGTCAAGGCTACTTCCATCGTTACCTCCAATTACAGCGTGGCCGACGGTATCGTGGAAGCTGCCAAAGAGCATCAATGTGACCTGATTTATATTGCCAGCCATGGCCGCAGTGGCCTGTCACGTCTGTTGTTGGGTAGCGTCACTGTCAAGGTCTTGTCTTTGGCCCACACCTCGGTGCTGGTATATCGTGTCAAGGAAAGCACCTGATCTTCAGTCCGTTTTTAGATAAGCATTAACGGTTCAATCAGCCGCCTTTTTCCGCCAAAGGAACAAGGCGGTTTTTGTTATCCAGAACATTTATTTTTTTTAAGGGCGTGTAATGATACACTTTCCTTTTATACAGGCTTATTTCAAGGAGAAATCATGACAATTAAAATTGGCGATAAAGTTCCAGACGGTACATTGACAGAGTTTATTGAAACCGCTTCCGAGGGATGTTCCCTGGGGCCAAATGCATTCAAGGTATCTGAGCTGGTCAAGGGCAAGAAAATTGCCCTGTTTGCGGTACCTGGTGCCTTTACGCCTACATGTTCTGCCCAACATCTGCCCGGTTATATAGAACTGGAAAGCCAGCTTAAAGCCAAGGGGATTGATGAAATCTGGTGTGTGGCGGTTAATGACGCATTTGTAATGGGGGCCTGGGGCCGCGAACAGAATGTACAAGGTAAAGTGCGCATGCTTGCCGATGGTTCGGCAACCTGGACTAAAGCCATGGGCCTTGATCTTGATCTGGCTGCCAGGGGTTTGGGTGTGCGTTCACGCCGTTACTCTGCTGTTTTGGATGATGGTGTCGTTACCCTGCTGAATCTTGAAGAGGGTGGTGCCTATGAAGTGAGTGATGCAAAGACACTACTGGCACAGTTAGGCTGATTTTTTTGTTGTTTGCAAGGCCCCCGCAATGGCAGGGGCCATTTCCTGTTATGAATTGTGGGTTGCAGGTGTCCGGGTATGATTGCATTGTTTTTGTCCTTTTTGTCGCTTTATACCGCAATTCTTTTCCTGTCGCTGGGAACAGGTTTATTCAATACTTATATAGCGCTGTCCCTTACAAAAAATAATGTCAGCGAAGTCTGGGTGGGCCTTCTGATGGCAGCCTATTATGCAGGGCTTGTTCTGGGGGCGCGTACCGGGCACAAGCTGATTGTCTATGTAGGGCATATCCGGGCTTATGCGATTGCGGCGGCCATCGTGACAATCATGGTTTTAATGCAAACCATCGTGTCCGATATTACCTTATGGCTGGTTTTCCGGATTATTGTGGGCATGGCCATGGTAACGCAGTACATGATTCTTGAAAGCTGGCTGAACGATCAGTCTGATTCGACGACTCGTGGCAGTATCTTTTCCTTTTACATGATTATGTCCAGCCTGGGTCTGGTGTTTGGCCAGGCATCAATTTCCATTTTTCCGTCATTGGACCATACGCCTCTTATTGTCGTGGCTATTGCAACGGCCCTTTGCCTGATACCGGTCGCCATGACCCGACGGGTTCACCCGGTGATCCATTCGCAGGCCCCCATCAAGCTGCAGGTATTTTTCAGACTGGTTCCCATGTCTTTGTTTATTCTTTTCATGGCAGGCTGTATTACCGGCACATTTTATAGTCTGGCGCCGGTATATGGCATTAAGTTGGGTTTGGATACCAACCAGATTGCCATCTACCTGTCTGTTTGCGTGATCGCCGGCGTGTTGTTCCAGTGGCCAATGGGTTGGCTGTCCGATCGTGTTGATCGGGTCAAGCTGATTGGCATTAATGTTTTTCTGCTAACCCTGGTAACGATTCCCATGTATGGATATTGGGAGATTCCATTTTCACTGTTGATGGTATTGGTGGCGATTGTGGGGGTTTTGCAATTTACCATCTATCCATTGGCGACTGCGTTTGCCAACGACCATGTGGAACCTTCTTTGCGTGTTGGCTTAAGTGGCGTCTTGCTCATGATTTACGGAGTGGGTGCAGGGCTGGGGCCTGTCGTGGCAGGAAAATTGATGGACGTAGGGGGTGCAGGGATGTTCTATATCTTTACATCAGCCTGTGCATTGGTATTGACCTTGTTCATTAGCCGCCAAAAAGTGTCTGGTAAATACCGTGTCCAGCAAGCGCCTTTTGTGCCCATGCCGGTTGATATCCAGCCTTCACCTGCAGTTCTGGAACTTGACCCGCGTGTTGATCGCAGTATCGATATCTCTGCAGATGAAGCGAAAATGGAGAAAGTGATCGAGCAGCTTAAAGCGGATGAAGAGCAGGAGCGCTTGGAGCGGGAACAGTTAGCGCGGGAACAGTTAGAGCAGGAACGACAGGAATCAAATGAGATAGAAGCAAGAGCAGAGGCAGATGAAGGACGGCAAGCCAATAAACGGGATGCCGGGTTTGAGACGGATTCGGCCGTTGCTGATGCAGATCTAATGGCTGACGGAAAGCGGTGATCGGCCGAACCCTGGCAAAATGCCCCCTGTTTTTCTAGGGGGCAGCAGGCGTCATTAATTAATAACCCAATAATAAAGGCAGAATACGGCCAGCATGGCAAGGACAATCCCTATTGCATTGATCAGGCTGATTTTTTCCCTGAAAACCAATGCGCCCGTTAGGGTGCCAAGGCTGATGACGCCAATATTCATGCTGGTAAAGACCAGGGTCGGGTTTTCGCTGAAGTGCTGGTGTGCCTTGATGTAGAAAAGGATATTGCCAAAATTCAGGCAACCCAGGAGCAGGCCGCCCGCAGCATTACGCAGGCGCCATGATGCCTTGCTGGCAAATAAATAAAAAAACATCAGCAGGCCGGCCAAGGCAAAGGCAATAAACAGCCCGGTTGGGAAAGCGGTACCGGTTTTGGCCATTTGTTTGAACAGGATGTCTATGACGCCATAACCAAGCCAAACCATTAGCAGGTATAGCGCACTGCTGCGGGTTTGCAGGGCGGTAGTGCTGCTGGCAGGGCGCCAGAGCAGGCAAAACAGCGCAATGAAGGCGATTAGAAGGCTAATGCCCCGTGGCAACGACAGGGTTTCTCCAAAAATCGTGAATGAAGCGATTATCGGCAGGAACAATGACAGTCTTTGTGCGGCATCAGCACGAACAATGCCGGCAAATTCAACTGCCTTGAACATGGCCAGGAAAATGAGCGGTAATAATATTCCCAAGATGGCAAACAGTTCCCAGGGCAAGGCTTGGATGCTGGCACCCGAGAGCTTGGGCTGCAGCAGCAGCCAGCATAAAGCAATGGCCGTGACATAATTGAAGGCAATCGCCTGCTTAATGTCAATCGCATGTTGCCGGGCTATTTTCAGCAGGACGGACACCGTCACGCTGCATAAAATGCTTAAGATGAGATAAATCATGATGTGCTTTTCTTGTTGCAGGGTGGTTTAAGGGTGCAGATTGACGCCTGTTGCCTTCAGGTTAAGCCGTTCCAGTAAATGTTGGTCGGCTTGTACCTGGGGGTTGCTGCTGGTAAGCAGTTTTTCTCCATAAAAAATAGAGTTTGCACCTGCCAGGAAACACAAGGCCTGAATGCCATCAGTCATTTGCTCTCGTCCGGCGGACAGGCGTACAGATGCCTTGGGCATGGTAATGCGGGCCACGGCAATCGTGCGGATAAATTCAAACGGGTCCAGGTCTTCATTGCCGGATAATGGGGTACCTTTTATTTTGACCAGGTTGTTAATGGGTACTGATTCCGGATAAGGATCCAGGTTGGCCAGCTGGGCGATCAGGCCCGCACGTTCCTGGCGGGATTCTCCCAGGCCGACAATGCCGCCGCAGCACACGTTGAGTCCGGCCTTGCGTACGCTTTCCAGGGTTTTCAGACGATCTTCATAAGTCCGGGTGGTGATGATTTCACCGTAAAACTCCGGAGAGGTGTCAAGGTTGTGGTTGTAATAGTCAAGACCGGCATCACGTAATTGCTCTGCCTGGCCTTCTTCCAGCATGCCCAGGGTGACACAAGTCTCCAGGCCCAGGCCTTTGACGGCTGTGATCATTTTGGCAATTTCATCCAGTTGGTGTGGCTTGGGATTACGCCACGCCGCACCCATGCAAAAACGTTGGGCACCATTGTTCCGGGCGATTTTGGCTACCTTAACCACTTCTTCAAGTGGCATGAGTTTTTCTGCCTTGACTTCGGTGGTGTAGCGTGCCGACTGGGGGCAGTAGGAACAGTCTTCGGCACAGCCACCGGTCTTGATGGATAGCAGGCTGGATAACTGGATTTCATTGGGGCGGTGGTGGGTGCGATGAATTTGTTGAGCCTGAAATAACAGATCCATGAAGGGCCGTTCAAATAAACCGACAATTGATGTGATATTCCACTTGGTATTCTGATGGGAAGCGCTTTGTTGTGTTAATGTATTCATTTGCAGTTATTCACTTAAGTAAATATTGAGATTGGCCCATCCTAAAGTTGCAAAGGTAAATAATCAATAACTTCACACAAGCGTGTTTTTTGTTTTTTAGCGTAAGTAATGCCTGTTATTGCTGATTTTCTTGTGTTTTGAAGTTGTTTTGCAGATTACTTAAGTATGGTCAATATTTTTTGCTTCGTTTTTTGAAATTTTTGTTTGTGGAACATGTCGTTCAAAGACTATTCGCGTCGTTTAAGTGGGAAAATAAGAACTAAGGATGCAAATTCATCACTGGCTTATTATTTGACATTTATTGCCGGGGCAATCAATGCAGGCGGTTTTTTGGCTATTGGCCAATATACTTCGCATATGTCGGGTATTGTTTCGGGCATGGCCGATTCCCTGGCCTTGTGGAACTGGACCATCGTGTTGTCTGGCCTGGGCGCTTTCATGGCTTTCACGGCAGGAGCCGGTTCAACGGCCATTATCATCAATTGGGCCAGACATTCTTATTTGCGAAGCGAATACGCCCTGCCCATTTTGCTGGAAGCCATGATGCTGATCCTGTTTGGGGCACTTGATGGCATGCAGTGGTACTATGATTGGCTCTGGACGTCGGTAACCGTGGCGGTGTTGTGTTATATCATGGGCCTGCAAAATGCCATCATTACCAAAATGTCCCATTCTGAATTCCGAACCACCCATGTTACCGGGATGGTTACCGATATAGGCATAGAATTGGGCAAGCTGTTTTACTGGAATCCGGACAAGGGTGATCCCAAAAAACCAATCGTCAGGGGAGACCGGCAAAAGCTCAAGCTGCTAAGTACATTGGTGTTGCTGTTTTTTCTCGGGGGAGTAACCGGTGCTTTCGGTTTCAAGCACTTGGGCTTTACATTTACGGTGGTTCTGGCTTCCATTCTTGTGTTAATTGCCAGTGCGCCCATACTTGATGATATTCATGCCGCAAAGGTTTTGTTAAGGCGGCGGCGCCATCACGAGCCTGAATTGGGTAAGAGCGAAAATCATCCTGAATGAATGTTGTCCGGCTTATTTTGGATGCTCCTCAATATTCAATTGGACTATTCTCTATTCCGTGCGCAAAGATGCAAGGGTCAATGAATATTGGGCATAATAAAGCAGGAAGGATCGGGTTGCCACAATAAAAGGGTGTCTAAGTGTCTTTTATTCCTCAGGAATTTCATGCTTTTATATATACGGCCTGGACGGTGTATATTGTCGCGATCGGCGGCTGGATTCTATTGCAGAAAAGATCTCCGGTATCCACACTTACCTGGATTCTTACCCTAAGTCTTATTCCTGTTCTGGGATTTTTCATTTATTACTTGTTTGGCCCCAAGAAAATCATCCGGCACCGGCTTAGCCGTCGCCGCAGCAAGCAGATTGTTGAGCGCAACTATGCAATTTGGGATCCTTTCATCCTGTCGGAAGATTTTCCCGAAGAATATAAGTCAATGGCCCGGCTGATTTTCAATATTACGAATATCCCCTTGTGCCATTCGATGGATTACCGCCTGCTGTCCGAAGGCGCAAAAACCTATGATGCCATTTTTGATGCCATCCGCAAGGCTGAAAAATATATCCTGCTCGAATACTATATTTTCGAGACTGACCAGACCGGTCAGGCCATGCGGGATTTACTTACAGAAAAAGTCAAAGAGGGCGTAAAGGTTTATTTGCTGGTTGATGCGCTAGGCTCTTCGCGGCTGACTCGTCACTTCATGCGCGATTTTATCCAGGCGGGTGGGGAACTGGGTTTTTTTCATAATATCACCTGGCGTCGCCTGTTTTCCCTGATCAATTTCCGCAATCACCGGAAAATCGTTGTTTGTGATGGCTTGATCGGCTTTACCGGTGGTGTCAATATTAGTGATGAGCAGGATTTAAGAAGAAACCCGAATGCTTACCATGATGTGCATATACAGGTGGATGGCCCGGTTATTGCCTGGCTTGAAAGCATTTTTATTGAAGACTGGCATTACTCGACCGGCGACCTTTCTTTAATCAGGACCTTGAGAAAGGTCGAACGCAACGATATTGACGTGGGGCGTGTGGTGAAGGAACCTTCCCAGGCTTATCGCATGCAGGTTATCCCTTCGGGGCCTGATTCCGATTTTGCACCCATTTTGCGGGTTATGTTGTCTGCCATGTATCGGGCCCGGCAGCGCATTTATTTAACCACCCCCTATTTTGTGCCTGATGATGCTTCGCTGTTTGCCCTGACCTCTGCCGCTCTCAGGGGTGTGGATGTGCGTTTGTTGGTGCCCCGGAAAAGCGACAATCTGGTGGTCACGCTGGCCACCCAATCCTGGTACGATGATCTGATCAAGGCAGGTATCCGGATCTATGAATATACGCCACGCATGCTGCATACAAAGACCCTGGTCATTGATGAAGACTTGTCTTTTATTGGCAGCGCCAATTTTGATTATCGCAGTTTTTACCTGAATTTTGAGGTTTCGGTACTTTGCTATGAGCCCAAGGCCAATGCACTGCTGGCCCAGGAGTTTTATGAAACTTTGCAGTCTGCCGAGGAAGTTGTGCCCGGGAAGCAAGGTTTTGCTTATCGTCTTTTGACCTCTACGGTCCGTTTGTTTTCCCCATTGCTTTAATTTGAATCTAAAGAGTATTTTATGTCTGATAGTTGTCTTGTCGAAATCCTGAAAGAAAGTCGTCCGGTATTTTCCGGGGCAGTGGTCAAGTTGTCGGTTGATACCGTGGAGTTGCCCAATGGCAAGCAGGCTACCCGTGAGGTGGTACGCCATTGCGGTGCGGTTTGTGTATTGGCTGTCAATGCCGATGATAAAGTGGTCTTGGTAAAGCAGTTTCGTCATCCGGTTGGCGATGTGCTGCTTGAAATTCCGGCTGGCAAAATGGATATGGATGGAGAGAGCCCCGAACAATGTGCCTACAGGGAACTGGCCGAAGAAACGCCTTATACTGCCCAGTCCATGAGATTGATCCAGAAATTCTATACAGCCCCCGGATTCTGTGATGAGCTGATGTACCTGTATGAAGCCATGGGCATTACAGAGAATAGTGAACTGGAGACGGATGAAGACGAATTTGTCCAGACCGTCTTGTTAAGCCGGCAGGAAGTCAGGCAGGCCATTCAAGACAGAAGTATTCAGGATGCCAAAACCTTGATTGCTTTGCAAAACTGGCTGCTGAACTGAAACCGGCCCGGGTTTTGAAGTATAAGTGCTTATGGTTAAAGGCCCTGCTGGCAGGTTGTGCGTGCAGGGCATAAAATGCTGGCATGATAAAGTCATATGTGAATTATCTGATCCATTTCAATTATTAAATCCACCATTCAAAGACAATTACTAATGAGTACACAGGAACTTCGTTCATTTATCAGGGATTTACCCAAGGCAGAATTGCATTTGCACATAGAGGGCACGCTTGAGGCCGAGATGATTTTTGCCTTGGCCGAGCGTAATAAGGTCCAGTTGCCTTATGCCAATATAGAGTCATTGAAGCAAGCCTATCAGTTCACCGACTTGCAGTCTTTTCTGGACCTGTATTATGCCGGTGCCGCTGTCTTGCAAACCGAACAGGATTTTCATGACATGACCTGGGCTTATCTGCAACGCGCAGCTGCAGATGGGGTGGTGCATGCCGAAATCATGTTTGATCCGCAAACGCATACGAGCCGCGGGGTAAGCATTGAAACGGTATTTGACGGTTTGGCCAGTGCCTTGCGGCAAGGGCAGAAAGAGCTGGGTATCAGCAGTAGCCTGATCCTGAGTTTTCTGCGCCATTTAAGCGAGGCGGATGCTTTTGCCACGCTTGAGCAAGCCTTGCCTTTGCGCAGGCAATATGAAGACCTGTGGTTGTCGGTTGGGCTTGATTCGTCTGAAAACGGGAACCCGCCTGAAAAATTCCGGAAAGTTTTTGCCCATTGCAAGGAGTTAGGCTTCAGGCGGGTAGCCCATGCCGGAGAAGAAGGGCCGGCTGCTTACGTACGTGATGCCCTGGACCTGCTGCACGCTGAGCGGATTGATCACGGCGTGCGCAGTGAAGAAGACCCTTTGCTGATGCAGCGCTTGCAAGAGGAGCAGATTTCGCTCACGGTCTGCCCCCAGTCGAACCTGAAATTATGCGTAGTTTCTGATATGAAACAGCATAACCTGAAACGGATGCTGGAACAGGGCCTGTGCGTAACCGTTAATTCGGATGATCCGGCTTATTTTGGCGCTTATTTACTGGACAACTATATGGCAGTGGCAGAAGCGCTGGATTTGTCCAGAAGTCAACTGGTGCAATTGGCCCAAAATAGCATGGACGCCCGGTTTTGATATTGTCATTGGCAGCGGCGGTTTGCCGCTTGCCGTTCAGGCTTTGCCGGGGCTATGTACCCAGTGTTGGTACAATTTTTGTGCCAACCCGTCAAGAATAAATCCAAGTGCGCCAATCAGCACAATGACGGCCATCAGTTCAGAGTAGGCAAGCCGGTCACGGGTGTCCAGAATAAAATAGCCCAGTCCCGAGCTGACGCCCAGCATTTCGCAAGGTACCAGGACAATCCAGATAACCCCAATAGCCAGGCGCACGCCGGTCAGGATATGGCCTAAAACGCCAGGCAGGATAATTTTCAGCAAAACTTCCTTGCGGGTAGCACTTAAACTTTTGGCCAGCATCAGCCAGCGCGGGTCCAGTTGTTTAACGCCGGAAGCGGTATTCAGGATAATGGGCCACACTGCGGCAAAGCTTAGCAGGAAGTAGATGGGGGCGTCGCCAATGCCGAAAACCATGACGGCAATGGGCATCCAGGACAAGGGTGAAATCATGCGCAGGAATTGGAATGCCGTACTGGTGGAGTTTTCCAGCGCGCGTGAGGAGCCAATCGCAAGCCCCACCGGAACCCCGATCAACAAGGCAAAGCCAAGGCCAACCAGTACTCGTTGTAGGCTGGTTAAGGTATGCAGGGTAAGCTGGTTTTGTGCCAGCAACTCATACAGGCTGCGAAACGTTTCAGCGGGACTCAAGAGGCTGGCCAGTGAAATATTGCTCTCCAGCCAGCTGGTTCCCAGCCCCCAAAGGGCAATCAGTATGAGCAGCCCGCCCATGCCCAGTGAAAAGCGTGCACTAATATTGGGTTGTTTGGTGATAGGGTACATGATGTGGTTTTCCTGTGAAGCCAGCCCTGCAACCAAGGGATTGCAGGGTGTAATGACTATCAGCTTGTAATAATCTCTTCCCGTGTAAAGGATTCAAGTCCAAACTTTGGAAGACCGCCATTGTCAAGAATGGCTTTTTTCACAAAGCGGTCGTCAACCAGGTCACTGGCCACAAAGGCCGGATCTAGCGCTTGCAGGAAATCGTTCTGGCCGGAAACCAGGGTGGTTTTAAGTTTCCTGACCAGTTCCTCGGTATAGCTGGGAAATGGATAGGGCTGGAAATCAATCCGTTTTTCGTTCCATTGCGTATTGACGATTGCTCCATTGCTTTCATACAGTTCGCGGTTCAGTAATTCGGGTACCAGAACTTGGGACAAGGCTTCACGTGAATGCGGGGTATAGCGTCGGTCGTGATCCTTGGACAGGATATGGGCCGTTTCGCTGCGGTTATCCTGTATCCAGGCCTGGGCTTTGACGACGGCATTAACCACTTTCTGGGTCCATTCGGGACGCTGTTGCAAATCCTGTTCATGCATCAATACGACACAGCAGGCATGGTCTTTCCAGACGTCACCGGTAAAACGCAGGATTTTGCCTACTTTAAGGACTTCAGCCGAGGCATTGAAGGGTTCGGCAACGGTGTAGCCGGCAATCTGTTTGTTGGCCAGGGCTGGCACCATGTCTGACGGTGACATGACTACCAGTTTGACTTGCAGGGAGGAAGGATTGCCTTCGCTGATGGGTTCAAGGCCCTGGCTCTTGAGCAGGTGCTGCAATACTACGTTGTGCAGGGAATACCAAAATGGAATGGCGACGGTTTTGCCACCAAGGTCTTTAATTTGATTGATTTCGTGTAAAACCGTCAGGCCAGATCCGGACATGTGGTTCCAGGCAACCACTTTGGCCTTGGATTGGCTACCATAGCGCGCCCAGATGGTCATTGGGGCAAGTAGGTGCACCACGTTGACCTGGCCGGCCAGAAAGGCTTCCACCAGTTGCGCCCAGCTGCGGAACATGCGGGGTTTTTCCACCTCGAGTCCCTGTTCCTGGTAGTATCGCAGGTGGTCGGCGACCAATAATGGCGTGGCATCGGTAATTGGCAAATAGCCAATTCTTACCGGCGCATTGGGATCGGCAGCACGGGCCAGATTGTGCATTTGCAACAAGGGCAAGGCGCCCATGGCAGTAAACAGGCCGGACAGTTTCAGGAACTGGCGGCGGGTTTCCGAAGTGGTATTGTTAGTGTCTTTCATGTGTCTTCTCTGGGCTCGCTTTGGCGGCTGTTTTTTTGGGGTTTCAGGCCGCCTGGACGGCGATGTCGGTGGAGGTTTTGTTGCGTGCTTGCCTGAGCAATTGAATGATTTCTACCCTGATCTGTGTAAGCTCGGGGGAAATGGTGTCACGGGGGTGAGGGTGGTTGATCTGCCACTGGCCAATCTGGCGGCCAGGCATGTCGCCGATCAGAATAATACGGTCCGCAACAATCAGGGCCTCATCGATGTCATGGGTCACCAGAATCGCTGCCGATTGGTGTTTTTGCGTGACTTGGAGCAGAAGTTCCTGCATTTCAGCGCGGGTGATTTCATCCAGGGCGCTGAAAGGTTCGTCAAGCAGAAGAATTTCGGGGTGACGCGCCAGGCTGCGTGCCAGCGCCACGCGTTGGGCCATGCCACCGGATAATTCTGCCGGATAGCGCAGCCGGGCGGCAGTCAGGTTGACCTCTTCAATCGCTGCCCTTACGCGGGTAGCGATTTGTTCCTTGCCAATGTTGGGCTGATGCTTGAAATCCAGGCCAAACCGGACATTTTCTTCCAGGTTCAGCCAGGGTAACAGGCTGGGATCCTGAAAAACGAAACTTAAGCGAGGATGGGGGCCTTGTAAAAGTTCATCCTTGACCTTTACGGTTCCCTTGTCGGCATTTTGCAGGCCCGCCAGTACGCGTAGCAGGGAAGATTTACCTACTCCGCTGGGACCCAGAATGGCTACAATTTCACCTTCGGACAGTTGCAGGGAGAAGTCGCGCAACACTACCAAGGGCGATTGTTTGGGCCTGTGGTAACTGAGTTGGATTTGTTGGGCATCCAGAACGATTGGCCTGGCTGACGGGGCGGAGCTTGCCATGAGGTATCCTTGCTTAATCAGGGATAAGGTAGAAATCGGCTTTGGTGACGCCGCAGTCGGGGCATTCCCAGTCATCAGGAATGTCCTCGAATTTGGTACCGGGTGGAAGTCCATGCTCGGGAAGGCCAAGGGCTTCATCGTAAATCAGGCCGCAAGGGCCGCACATCCACTGTTTCATTATGCTGCCTCCATTTCGGTTTGCTGTTCAAGATCGTGAATTTCCTTGCGCAAATGCTTCAGGGCCGGTGTAACGATAGCGACAAAGATGGCCTCACGCAGGCGACGTTGCGCAGGGTGACGCATCAGGTAGCCTTTGGCGCCGGCGTGTAGCAAGGCTGACTGGGCTGCCGCAAGGGTAGCTTCAGAACCGTTGGCACGGGCGCGTAGGATATCAATAATGCGGGCTGTACCGTTTTCCGCCTGTGACGACAGAATGGCAATCTCTTTTCTTTGGCTATCAAGGTTGGCAGCCAGTTCATTTTCCTGTTCATCCAGGTAAATGTTGACATGTGCGGTGGTGACATTGCTTTCACGGATGGTTTTCAGGCTGCCCTCTATAATGCCAAAGCCAATGCCCAGTTGCCCCAGAACAAAACCGGGTTTGATGCGGCTGATAAACGCCTTGAATTGATCGGGGTGTGCCAGCACGTCATCGGCATTGATGCGAACATTTTTGAATCGCATGTTCAGGGTTTGGGTACCTTCAAGCCCGGAAAACTCGGGGCAGGGGTTCAGGGAAAGTCCTTCGCTGTCACCGCGTACCGCAAACATGATATAGCCTTCTTCTCCGACCGATGCCGCCACAATGGCCAGATGTGCCGTGCCGATATTGGAAACCCATGGCAGGGAGCCACTAACTACGTAGTCATCGCCCTCGCGTACGGCGGTTAGATGGATTTTTTCTATCCCGGCAAGGTGCTTGACGGTGTTGGACATGCCGGTGCCAGACAGCAACTTGCCCTGTGCCACCTGGGGCAGGTAACGGCGTCTGACGGTTTCATTGGGGGCATGCAGCAAATACCAGGCGCAAGTGGACTGACACCAGGTAAGGAATGCCGTGGAGCCGCATTCACGGCCAACCGCAGCGGTAATGTCAATCTGGGTATTCAGGCCCAGTTCAATACCACCATATTCTTTTGGAATCGCTGCAGAAAATCCGCCCAGCTCGCCCAGCTTGTGCAGGAATTCGGCGGGGTAAACCCCTTCCTGGTCTATGGCACTGGCCAGCGGGGCCAATTCGGTTTTTACCAGACGGGCAACGGATGCTAAAAGAGCGGTAGTATCGGTTTGACTCACAACGATATTCCTTACGGGCAGAGAAGAATAAACAAGGGATCAGGCAAAAGGCTGCAATTCTGGATTAATGGGTGTTTTGGCCAGATTGTTGGCATAGTTGCACAGGGTAGCCAGGCTAACGCCCAGCACCGCATCCAGTGCATTGGCTTGTGTATAGCCGGCGGCCAGGAAATCATTAAGCTGTTCATCGGATACCTGACCCTTGTTTTCCATCAGGGCAATGGTAAATTGGGCCAGGGCGTTCAGTTTTGGATCGCTAAGCGCCTGGGTGTTGCGCAAGGCCTGGAGAAGTTCTTCGGGCATCAGGTTTTTTTTGCGGGTGATGGCGGTATGACCGGCAACGCAAAAACCACAGCCATTCAATGTGGCGGCGGTAATCTGTACGACTTCTCGCTCGGCGTCGGTTAAGCCATTGCGGGCATTGATGCCACCCACGACCTGATAAGTTTCCAGTGCGGTAGGGGCATTAGCCAGTACGCCGATCAGGTTAGGGATAAAGCCATTGTTTTTCTTGACGTTGTTCAGGCGTTCGCTGGCTTCGGCAGGCACGGTTTCAAGTGTGTGAATAGTTAAGCGGCTCATTATTTTAAACTTTAAATAAATGGGTTTATATTACCTATAAGTATAATGAGCGCTGTTATGTATGAAAAAGAATAAGTAGTAATTTGCATATACGTTATTGTTATGAAGGAAGCAAGAAGATCCCGTTTCATTGTTGGTGCGCTGGTTTTATTTTGTCTGTGTTGGTCGTGGACTGTTTGTATGGCCGGAGCTTGCGGGATAAGATGGTGTTCCAGATCAATGCTCTTGAGTAGCGTTGACGGGAATGGATTGGGGGATAGTGAAGCGGGCCTGGGCTCTGTGGGAACTTGGTGAGGTCTTGGGTATATCCGACAATGAATAGTAATAGTCGAACAGCATTACTCATGCACAGGGCACGAATGTGGTGGTTATAAATTTGAAATAAAACAGAGGGGGATATAAATGAAGTGGCGGAGCGGACGGGACTCGAACCCGCGACCCCCGGCGTGACAGGCCGGTATTCTAACCAACTGAACTACCGCTCCGCAGCGGTATGATAAAGTCAAACATCAAACTTAAAAAGTTTGGCGTCCCCTAGGGGATTCGAACCCCTGTACCCACCGTGAAAGGGTGGTGTCCTAGGCCTCTAGACGAAGGGGACAGGACTTGGTCTAACAAAATTAATACTACGTATGGTGTAGCATTAAAAAGGCCCTGATAAATAGTCAGGGCTTTTGAAACTTTTGGCGGAGCGGACGGGACTCGAACCCGCGACCCCCGGCGTGACAGGCCGGTATTCTAACCAACTGAACTACCGCTCCGCAGCGATATGCTAAAGTCAAACATCAAACTTAAAAAGTTTGGCGTCCCCTAGGGGATTCGAACCCCTGTACCCACCGTGAAAGGGTGGTGTCCTAGGCCTCTAGACGAAGGGGACAGGACTTTGTGTAATACTTACTACTTTACAACTTACTTCGCTAAACCTTTCCAAGGAAAGTTGGTGGAGATAAGCGGGATCGAACCGCTGACCTCTTGCATGCCATGCAAGCGCTCTCCCAGCTGAGCTATACCCCCAAATGAGTGACTAGCGAAGAATTAGAATTATGCATGAGTCCGGGCTTTTGTGCAAATCTTTTTTGTGGTCTATGTACAAAAAAGCCACATTTCAGTTTATTGATACTAAAAGTGATGTTTTTTTGCCAATAAAATGTTGTTTGAGCTTGTTTGAAAATTTTTTTATTGAAAAAAAGAAAAATCTTATTTGAATAAATAATGGCGTTTAAGGTTTTTTTCTGAAAAAGACGCCCAGGCCAATGCAAAGCAGGGACAGCACAAGCACCAGGCTGTTTCCGGCACGCGCGTAAAGGGTGTAACCTTGGGTGCCCTGTACCTGTACATCTAATACGCCAGGAATGGTGGTGGGCAGGGCCGCAATCAGGTTTCCACTGGCATCTATGGCTGCGGTTGTTCCGGTGTTGGTGGCACGTACCATTGGGCGTGCAGTTTCCATGCTGCGCATGCGGGCTATTTGCAAGTGTTGGCCCAGGGCGAAGGTATTGCCAAACCAGGCCAGGTTGCTGACATTAAACAGGATGCTGGCACCCGGAGAACCATCGGGGCGGGCAAACAGGGCGGGCAGCAGCTCTTCGCCAAACACGTCCTCATAGCAGATATTAGGTGCAAAAACCTGGTCCTGGACCACGAAGTTACGCTGGGTAGAGGTACCTCGGTCAAAGTCGCCAAGCGGTATGCCAATGGCGTGAACAAACCAGCGAAAGCCGTAGGGAATGAATTCGCCAAAGGGAACCAGATGCTGTTTGTCATAAACCGGCAGCCCCAGGCCGGACATCAGGGCTTCAACACTGGTATTGCCATCAAGGGCGATCACGCTATTGGTGACACGCTCGCCACGATGATCCAGGGTATGCAGGGGAACGCCCATGAAAAAAACACTTTGCGTGTGTTCGGCCAGTTGGGCGACCGATTGCCAGAAATGTGGGCTCATCCTGTTCTGGAAGCCTGGAATAATGGTTTCCGGGAAAATGATGACTTTTGGAGGGGCTTCGGGATCAGCGGGCTCAAGCAGGGCGAGATCAAAGTTTTCATTCATGCTTTCCATCATGGTGTCAGGATGAAACTTGCGGTCTTGTGAAATATTGCCCTGGACCAGCCGGATGGAAATGGGGTTGCCATGCGGCTGATGCCAGGCAATTTGTTTCAAGCCAAAACTGATGATGAATACGCCCGCAATGGATGCCAGGCAGAAGATGGATTTTTTGGGTTGTGCTTTTTGCAGGAAAGCAAGGCACGCCACCAATAGTGCGGACACCAGTGCTGCCATGAAACCCACCCCGTAAGCGCCCAAGACGGGCGCCCAGCCGGACAGGACGCTATCGGTGTGGGCATAACCCGTGCTGTTCCAGGGGAAACCGGTAAATATGAAGCTGCGCAACCATTCTGACAGCGCCATGCTGCCAGCCCAGACAAGTACAAAGCTGACTATATGATTGCGTGACAGATAGCGCGTTATACCCGCAGCAAGGACGGGATAAAGACTTAAATAGGCTGACAGCAGGAAGACCGCGGTGGCCGCTAACGGTGCGGCCAGTGCCCCGTAGGTATTCATGCTGATAAACAGCCAGTAAATGCCCGTGCAAAAATTGCTGATGCTGAACCAGGCGGCAGACCAGGCTGCCTGGCGAATGCTATTGGCCTTAAGTACATACCAGGCCAGTATGGCCAAGGTAATGATTTGGGTTGATGACAGGCTCCATGCAGGAAGCGGGGAAGCGGAAAAACTCAGGGCGTGCAAGACGCCCGCTGCAAGCAATAAAAGCCGGTGCATCATGGTTTAATTGTCTTTGTTGGGAACCGTGGAGGGGGTTGAACGTTTGACATGCAGCCATAAGGCCCTTCGTGCATCGGCGCGCAAGACCCGGAACCTTAGGTTTTCGTAGTCATGCGTGTCTCCACGTTGGGGGATATGGTCCAGTTCAGCCGCTAGCCAGCCACCGATGGTGTCATATTCATCTTCGGGAATATTGCTGTTGATGGTTTCATTGAAGTCGCTGATTTCGGTAATGGCCATGACTCGCCAGGCATTTTCCGATTCGGGGAAAATGGTCTGTTCGGCTTCTTCATCGTATTCGTCTTCAATATCGCCAACGATTTGCTCAAGGATATCTTCCATGGTGATAAGGCCGGTTATGCTGCCGTATTCATCGATGGCGATGGCCAGGTGATTGCGGTTTTCCTTGAAGTCGCGCAACAGCTGGTTGAGTTTTTTCGTTTCAGGTACAAAATAGGCGGGCCTGATCAGGTTGCGGATTTTAAGGTTGGGTTCATTGAAAAAACGCAGTAAATCCTTGGCCAGCAGGATACCGATAATATTGTCACGCTCATTTTCATAAACAGGAAAACGGGAGTGTGCCGTCTCGATAATGGTGGGCAGGAGTTCCTGCAGGGATTGTGATGCATCAAGGATGTCCATGCGCGAGCGGGACACCATGATGTCGCTGACATTTTTTTCGGTCACTGAAATGGAGCCGAGGATCATCGTGTAGGAGTCATCATCAAGGATTTCCTTGTCATGCGCGGCGCACAGGATTTCCTGAATGTCCTCACGATCTTCGGGCTCGCTTTGGCCAATAAGGGTTTTAAAACGCTGCAATAAAGAGCGTGTGGCTGATTTCTTGGCTGACTTTAATTCCGGGTCAGCCTCGCTGGAAGGGTATGGGTCTGTTGACATCTCTGGACGTCTAGTTAATGGGAATTCAAGCATAACTCAAAATTATTGTTTTTTGATGAATTTTCGGCTTGTTCATTGAAAATGCCTGAAGTCCCCTTTAACCGTGTTTATTTTTTGCCCCTCATCCGCGTTCCAGGTAAGGGTTTTCGATATGTAAACGTGCCAGGATGGCAATTTCCAGGTTTTCCATGTGTTCGGCTTCTTCGTTATCGATATGGTCGTAGCCAAGTGCATGAAGGGTACCGTGAACAACCAAGTGGGCGGCATGGTTTTTGAAGGGTTTGCCCTGTTCGGTCGCTTCTTTTTTGAGGACATCAAGGCACAGGATGATATCGCCGTGGGCGGTCCCTTCCGGATCGACGCCATATTCAAAGGTCAGTACATTGGTAGCGTAATCTTTGTCGCGGTAGCTGGCATTCAGTGCCCGGCCTTCTTCGGTGTCTACCAGGCGCAGGTTCAGTTCGGCACGCTGGAATGCTTCGGGGTCGTCCGCCCATGCGGCCTGAACCGCTTTCAGGGCCCAGGCGCGCAGCTGCTGGCGGGACAGCTCTGGCGCTTCGACGGCATATTGAACGGTAAAGCTAAGTACGGGTTCTGGCATGATGATTAACGATAATGGGGTTGGGAAGAGGTTGGACTGGTCGCCGCTTCCGATTCATCGTAGGCATCAATGATGCGTGCGACCAGCGGGTGACGGACCACGTCTTTGCTGGAAAAGCGTGAAAAAGCAATGCCTTCGACCGATTGCAATACCTGCATGGCATGGGACAGGCCGCTTTTTTGTCCTTTGGGAAGGTCCACTTGTGATGGGTCTCCGGTAATAATAGCCTTGCTGCCAAATCCGATGCGGGTCAGGAACATTTTCATTTGTTCCGGTGTGGTATTCTGGGCTTCGTCAAGGATGACAAAGGCATGGTTAAGCGTGCGTCCACGCATGTAGGCCAAAGGCGCAATTTCGATGGTTTGTTTTTCGAACAGGCGCTGTACTTTTTCAAAACCCATCAGGTCGTAAAGCGCGTCATACAAGGGGCGCAGGTATGGGTCTACTTTCTGTGCCAGGTCACCGGGCAGAAACCCTAAGCGCTCACCGGCCTCGACCGCCGGTCGGGTCAGGATGATGCGCTGTACGTTTTCACGCTCCAGCGCATCAATCGCACAGGCGACTGCCAGCCAGGTTTTGCCGGTACCGGCCGGCCCGGTGCCAAAGGTAATGTCATTGCGCAGGACATTATTCAGGTATTGGCGCTGGCTGGGCGTCCTGGGACGCAAGTCGCTGCGCCGTGTACGCAGGATAATGGTTTCGCTTTCATCATCCAGTGGCGGCAGGTCATCCGGTTCTTCGGGCCGGCTTGCAGCAGGCACTCCTTTGTGGGGAGACGCTTTCTGCTCTACCAGGCCCAGCTGGATGTCATCAATCGTCAGGTCTTTATGGCGGGCTCGCCGATGAAAAATCTCGATGCTGTTGCCCGCTTTCAGGGCCTGTTCACCCTCTAGCGTGATGCGATTGCCGTTACGTCCCAGCTTGACCCCCCAAGCCTGGGCGATTTGCCGCAGGTTTTCATCAAGGGGGCCGCACAGGTTGGCCAATTGCATATTGTCACCATCAAGGGTGATGATGACCGGTTGGTTGCGTTTGACAGCCATTAGCTAACCTGCTCGCTGGTTACCACCTCGCCACGCAGTGAGTTGGTGTAGACATCGGTGATGCGTACATTGACGATTTGGCCAATGAGGCGTTTGGGTGCGGAAAAATTGACGATCCGGTTGTTTTCGGTACGTCCGGTCAGCTCGTCTTTGTCGCGGCGGGATTCGCCTTCAACCAGGACCGGCTGAATCGTGTTGAGCATGCCATGGCTGATGGCCTTGGCCTGTTTGTTGATTTGCGCCTGCAGGCGTTGCAGGCGCTTGAGTTTGACCTCGTAGGGGGTGTCATCATGCAGGTCGGCAGCCGGGGTGCCGGGGCGACGTGAGTAGATGAAAGAAAATGAAGTGTCAAAATTGACGTCTTCAATCAGTTTCAGGGTGGTTTCAAAGTCGGCATCGGTTTCACCGGGAAAACCCACGATGAAGTCGGAAGACAGCGTCAGGCCAGGGCGTGCCGCATACAGTTTGCGGGCAATCGCCTTGAACTCAAGGCCGGTATAACCCCTTTTCATGGCGGCCAGGATACGGTCGCTGCCGGTCTGGATGGGCAGGTGCAGGAAAGGCACCAGCTTGGGCAGGGCACCGTGCGCTTCAATTAAGCGGTTGGTCATTTCCTTGGGATGGGAGGTGGTATAGCGGATGCGCTCAATGCCCGGAATCTCATGGACATATTCAAGCAGCATGGCGAAGTCGGCGATTTCACCGCTGTCTCCCATGGTGCCACGGTAGGCATTGACGTTCTGGCCCAGCAGGTTGACTTCTTTCACCCCTTGGTCTGCCAGGTCGGCCACTTCCTGCAGGACGTCTTCAAACGGACGGGAAATTTCTTCGCCACGGGTATAGGGAACCACGCAAAAACTGCAGTATTTGCTACAGCCTTCCATAATGGAAACAAATGCCGACGGGCCATCAACGCGAGCCGGTGGCAGGGCGTCGAATTTTTCAATTTCGGGAAAGCTGATATCTACCTGCGAACGGCCGGTTTCTTGGCGCTTGTTGATCAGGTCTGGCAGGCGGTGCAGGGTCTGGGGACCGAACACGACGTCTACATAAGGGGCACGGCGAATGATGGTAGCGCCTTCCTGGCTGGCGACGCAACCGCCTACACCAATCACCAGATTGGGTTTTTTCTGTTTGAGCTGGTTGGCGCGTCCCAGGTCGGAAAAAACTTTTTCCTGGGCTTTTTCACGGATTGAACAGGTGTTGAACAGGATGACGTCGGCATCTTCCGGATCGTTGGTCAATTCCAGGCCCTGGTTTTCACGCAGGACATCGGCCATTTTATCTGAGTCATATTCATTCATCTGGCAGCCGAAAGTCTTGATGTAAAGCTTGCGGATGCTGCCATCGGGGGCGGCCAGGGAAGACAGGGGGGATTCAACAGGCTTAACCGTTTCGGGGTTAAGGCCGGCGCGTTTGATATTGGTTTCTTGC
>WARP01000136.1_pt1 | contig 75428 bp, 75 predicted proteins | sample 4769151 | NCBI WGS metagenome assembly WARP01 (sample SAMN08893023, study PRJNA449175) | gut metagenome | isolation source: rumen sample fed with dry roughage | host: cow | place: India: Nagpur | collected 2016
CAGGGGGTAAGGGTCAATGCCATAGCACCGGGGGAGATCAATACCTCCATCCTTTCTCCGGATACGCATAAAATTGTTGAGACCCAGATTCCCATGCACCGCCTGGGAACGCCTCACGAAGTGGCGCAGGCCATTTATTATTTATGCAGTGAAGAGTCTTCCTACATTAATGGTTCGGAACTGCAAATCAACGGTGGTCAGCACGTCTAAACGGTACAAAAATCTTTGCCAAAGGGCTAAATACGGCTGGGAAAGTGCGATATATTGTTGTTTTTAAAGTATTATCCGGAAAGCGGGCGTTTAAAAGGCTTGCTAAAGAAAGCCTTTTAGTGTATATTAGTAGTCTTCGCTCATTCTACAGTGGGTGGAGAGTTCTTATTTAAGCAGATTTCAACCCAGGGTGGTTTGGTTTAAAGCCAAGCGGTTTTAAGTTAAACAATCTGACGGGACCAAAACTGGTTATATGAATAGCGAAAGCGAATATGGTCCGCCACATTTTGTTTGGCGGTATATGTAACTAAGTTGGAACAGGAATAATCATGATCCAAATGCAAAGCACGCTAGACGTGGCTGATAATACCGGTGCGCGCCGTATAATGTGCATCAAGGTATTAGGCGGCTCTAAGCGCCGTTATGCTTCCATCGGTGACATTATTAAAGTTAGTGTTAAAGATGCAGCACCGCGCGGACGCGTCAAAAAAGGCGAAATTTATAACGCGGTGGTCGTACGTACGGCCAAAGGCGTTCGTCGTAAAGATGGCTCATTAATCCGTTTTGGCGGTAATGCAGCTGTATTGCTCAATGCCAAGCTGGAGCCAATCGGTACTCGCATTTTCGGCCCTGTTACGCGTGAATTGCGTACAGAGCGCTTTATGAAGATCGTGTCCCTGGCACCTGAAGTGTTATAAGAGGGTAACGATGAACAATATCCGTAAAGGTGATGAGGTTATCGTTTTAACCGGACGCGACAAAAAGCGTCGTGGTGTTGTGCTGGCTCGCGTCGGTGCTGATCACGTTCTGGTTGAAGGCGTTAACGTCGTTAAAAAACACCAAAAACCTAATCCCATGACAAACAATCCTGGCGGTATCGTTGATAAGACACTGCCTATCCACATTTCAAATGTGGCCTTGTTTAACCCAGAAACAGGTAAAGCTGATCGCGTTGGCGTTAAAGAAGTGGATGGTCATAAGGTCCGTATTTATCGCTCCAACGGCGCTGTCGTTGGCGTGAAAGCGTAAGGGGCACAATAAATGGCTCGTTTACAAGATTTGTATATCAGCAAAATTGCTGGCGAATTGAAAGAAAAATTCAATTACAAAAGTGACATGGAAGTGCCTCGCATTACCAAAATCACTTTGAACATGGGCGTTTCAGAAGCAGTTTCAGACAAGAAAGTTATTGAACATGCTGTTTCCGACCTGACCAAAATCGCAGGTCAAAAGCCTGTCGTAACCAAAACCCGCAAAGCGATTGCCGGTTTTAAAATTCGCGAAGACTATCCTATCGGTTGTATGGTTACTCTGCGTGGCAAACGCATGTATGAGTTCCTGGATCGTCTGGTTACCGTGGCCCTGCCACGTGTACGTGACTTCCGCGGTATTTCTGGTCGTGCTTTCGATGGTCGTGGTAACTACAACGTCGGGGTTAAAGAGCAAATCATTTTCCCTGAAATTGAATACGACAAAATTGATGCATTGCGTGGTCTGAATATCAGCATCATTACAACTGCTAAGACTGACGAAGAAGCGAAGGCGCTGCTCACAGCATTCAGCTTCCCGTTTCGTAACTAAGGGGCGATGACGTGGCAAAACTATCACTCATCAATCGCGACATCAAACGTGCAAAACTGGTTGCCAAATACGCAGCCAAACGTGCCGAATTGACAGCGATCATTAACGATACATCTAAATCAGACGAAGAGCGTTACGTTGCTCGTCTGCAAGTACAACAATTACCTCGCAATGCCAACCCAACTCGCATGCGTAATCGTTGTGTTATTACTGGCCGTCCTCGTGGCGTGTTCAGCAAGTTTGGTTTGACTCGTCACAAACTGCGCGAAATGGCAATGCGCGGTGAAGTGCCTGGTATGACTAAAGCAAGCTGGTAGGAGAATATAAATGAGCATGAGCGATCCAATCGCCGATATGTTGACGCGTATCCGTAACGCCCAACAGGTCGAGAAAGTTTCGGTGTCTATGCCCTCCTCTAAGCTGAAAGCGGCTATTGCTGCTGTGCTGAAAGATGAAGGTTATATCGAAAACTTCGAAATCAAGGGTGAAAAAACCAAGCCTGAGCTTGAGATTTCACTGAAATACTATGCAGGTCGTCCTGTGATTGAGCGCATTGACCGCGTTTCACGTCCTGGCTTGCGTATCTACAAAGGCCGCGGTTCCATCCCTCAAGTGATGAACGGCCTGGGTGTAGCAATCGTTTCAACTTCGCGCGGTGTAATGACAGACCGTAAAGCACGCTCAGAAGGCGTGGGTGGCGAAGTTCTGTGTTATGTGGCATAAGGAGAATTCAATGTCACGTATAGCAAAATATCCAGTTATTGTACCTAACGGTGTGGAAGTAAAAATTGCCGCCAATAACATCAACGTGAAAGGTCCCCTGGGCGAAATGAACCAGGAACTGTTCGGTGATGTTGCCATTACGCTTGATGACGGCAAATTGTCTTTCGCAGTAACTAACGAATCGCGCCATGCTAAAGCAATGTCAGGTACATTGCGTGCCCTGGTAAACAATATGGTTACCGGTGTTAGCACAGGTTTTGAGCGTCGCTTGAATCTGATTGGTGTGGGTTACCGCGCCCAGGTTCAGGGCAATGCGCTGAAAATGGATCTTGGCTTCTCTCATGATGTCATCCATCCACTGCCAGAAGGCGTAAAAGCCGAATGTCCAAGCCAGACAGAAATCGTTCTGAAAGGCTACGACAAACAGGTAGTAGGACAGGTTGCTGCTAAAATCCGTGGCTATCGTCCGCCAGAGCCTTACAAAGGCAAAGGTGTTCGTTATGCTGGTGAGCAGGTCAACATCAAAGAAGTTAAGAAGAAATAATAGCGCAGGCAAGGATAAATCATGGACAAGAAAGTATCCCGTTTGCGTCGTGCAGTGGCTACACGCCGGAAGATTTCAGAATTACGGACTTACCGTTTATCTGTTTATCGTTCCAATCTGCACATTTACGCGAACGTTATTTCGCCAGAAGGCGACAAAGTGTTATTCAGCGCATCTACTCTTGAAGCAGAAGTTCGTAAAGAACTGGCTGATGGCAAAAAGAATGGCGGCAATGTCGAGGCAGCGGTTATCGTAGGTAAACGTGTTGCCGAGAAAGCCAAAGCCGCAGGTATCGAATCGGTCGCATTTGACCGTTCGGGTTTCCGTTATCATGGCCGAGTAAAGGCGTTGGCAGAAGCCGCGCGTGAAGCCGGCCTCAAGTTCTAAGCGAGGAATTGTCAAATGGCTAAAGCACAAGGCAAAAACGCCCCTGAACAAGAGCGCGATGACGGTTTTCGTGAAAAAATGATCGCGGTTAACCGCGTCAGCAAAGTGGTCAAGGGCGGTCGTACCATGAGCTTTGCAGCGTTAACCGTGGTTGGTGATGGCGATGGTCGCATCGGCATGGGCAAAGGTAAAGCACGTGAAGTGCCAGTAGCAGTACAGAAAGCAATGGAACAGGCCCGTCGCGGCATGGTCAAGATTGCCCTGAACAATGGCACACTGCATCACACTGTAGTAGGCAAGCACGGTGCATCTACCGTTCTGATCTCTCCAGCTGCAGAAGGTACTGGCGTTATCGCCGGTGGCCCAATGCGTGCGATTTTCGAAGTAATGGGTGTACGTAACGTGGTTGCAAAAAGCTTGGGTTCAAGCAATCCATACAACCTGGTTCGTGCAACATTAAACGGTTTGAATGCATGTTTGACACCATCTGAAGTGGCTGCCAAACGCGGTAAATCCGTTGAAGAAATTCTGGGGTAAATCATGGCACAGAATAAACAAATTAAAGTAACACTCGTACGCTCTGTCATTGGCACCAAAAGCGATCACCGCGCAACAATTCGTGGTCTCGGTTTGGGTAAAGTGAACAGCAGCCGCGTGTTGCTTGATACGCCCGAAGTACGTGGGATGATCCGTAAAGTGGATTATCTCGTGTCAGTATCAGAAGCCTAAAGGAACAGAGATGTCTGAAATGCAACTCAATACGTTAGCTCCTGCTGCTGGTAGCAAGCATGCCAAACGTCGCGTAGGTCGCGGCATTGGCTCTGGCTTGGGTAAAACAGCAGGTCGTGGTCACAAAGGTCAGAAATCACGTTCAGGCGGCTTTCATAAAGTCGGCTTCGAGGGTGGTCAGATGCCTTTGCAACGTCGTTTGCCAAAACGCGGCTTCACGCCACTGGGTCAGCACTTGTACGCAGAAGTACGTTTGTCTGATTTACAGAAAATTGAAGCTGATGTCATCGACGTTCAGGTTTTGAAACAAGCTGGTGTTGTTGGCCAAAGCGTTCGTTACGCCAAGGTCATCCTGTCAGGTGAATTGTCACGCAAAGTATCACTGAATGGCTTAACCGCTACAGCAGGTGCTCGCGCAGCAATTGAAGCCGCTGGCGGTTCACTCGCTTAAAAAGGGGTAAAAGTGGCTAAAGCGCAGGCAGCAGGTAAAGCAGGTAGCGGTAAAAAATACGGCGACCTTAAGCAGCGACTTGTGTTCCTGATTCTTGCTCTGGTTGTGTACCGTTTCGGTACACATATTCCTGTCCCTGGCATCAACCCTGGTGCCATGCAGGATCTGTTTAATACGCAGTCAGACGGAATTCTGGGTCTTTTTAATATGTTTTCCGGTGGTGCCCTTGAGCGCTTCTCCGTTTTTGCATTGGGTATCATGCCGTATATTTCGGCATCGATCATCATGCAATTGGTGACAGCGGTCGTACCATCCCTGGAAGCATTGAAAAAAGAGGGTGAATCGGGGCGTCGCAAGATTACCCAGTACACCCGCTATTTCACTGTTGTATTAGCGTTGGTACAGTCATTTGGTATTGCAGCAACCTTACAGGCACAGCCTAATCTGGTTATCACTCCGGGAGCAATGTTTGTCTTCACGACGGTGGTTACCTTGGTAACAGGCACCATGTTTGTAATGTGGCTGGGTGAGCAAATCACCGAACGTGGTTTAGGTAACGGTATTTCAATCCTGATTTTTGCAGGTATTGTGGCCGGTTTGCCTACTGCACTGGCAAGCATGTTCGAGCTTGTTAGCCAGAATCAGATCGGAACGGTTGCAGCGTTGTTCATTTTTGCGCTGGTCGTGGCGATTACCGCTTTGGTTGTATTTGTCGAGCGTGGCCAGCGTCGCATTACCGTGAACTATGCCAAACGTCAGGTTGGAAATAAAATTTATGGTGGACAAAGTTCTCATTTGCCACTCAAGTTGAACATGGCTGGTGTTATTCCACCCATTTTCGCCTCGTCAATTATTTTGTTTCCGGCTACGATCGCGAATTGGTTTTCAAGTGCAGGCCAAATTCGTTGGCTAAGTGATATATCAGCTGCTTTGCAGCCTGGTCAACCGCTTTATGTCACTGTATTTACTGCTTTGATCATATTTTTCTGTTTTTTCTATACGGCTCTTGTTTTCAACAGTCGTGAAACAGCAGATAACCTGAAGAAAAGCGGTGCATTTGTACCGGGTATTCGTCCAGGACAGCAAACAGCAAAATATATTGACAAAATATTAATGCGTTTAACGCTGGTAGGCGCCATTTACATCACACTGGTGTGTCTGGTTCCTGAATTCCTGAGAATGCAATGGCAGAATGTACCGTTTTATCTGGGGGGCACCTCACTGTTAATTATTGTGGTGGTGACCATGGATTTTATGGCCCAAGTTCAGGCCTACATGATGTCGCACCAATATGATTCGTTACTCAAGAAAACCAGTTTCAAGGGTACGAATTTACCAATGAGATAATCATTATGGCTAAGGACGACGTCATACAAATGCAGGGTGAGGTTATAGAGAACCTCCCGAACGCAACTTTTCGTATTAAACTGGAAAATGGCCATGTAGTTTTAGGCTATATTTCTGGCAAAATGCGGATGCATTATATTCGGATTCTTCCGGGTGATAAGGTTACTGTGGAATTAACCCCATACGACCTTTCACGCGCCAGGATCGTATTCCGCTCTAAATAAGCGGGAACAATTAGGAGTCAACCAATGAAGGTAATGGCATCGGTTAAAAAGATCTGCCGTAATTGCAAGATCATTAAACGTCACGGAGTTGTACGAGTAATTTGTACAGATCCGCGTCACAAGCAACGCCAGGGTTAATCCCTGCGTTAACGACTTAACGAGGAACAGTCATGGCCCGTATCGCAGGCATCAACATTCCGCCGCATCAACATGCAGAAATCGGTCTTACTGCTATTTTTGGCATTGGACGCACACGCTCTCGTCAGATTTGCGAAGCATCAGGCGTACCATTCGATAAAAAAGTGAAAGACCTGACAGATGCAGAACTCGAGAAAATTCGTGAACAAGTAGGTACGTTCACGGTTGAGGGTGATTTGCGACGTGAAGTACAACTTTCGATTAAACGCTTAATCGATTTGGGAACTTATCGTGGCATGCGCCACAGACGTGGACTGCCCGTCCGTGGTCAGCGCACTCGTACGAATGCGCGTACCCGTAAAGGACCGCGTCGTGCAGCTCAATCACTGAAGAAATAATCGGGGTAGGTTATTATGGCGAAAGCTTCTAGCGGCGCAAATCGCGCTCGCAAAAAAATTAAAAAAGTTGTATCGGACGGCATTGCGCACGTTCATGCATCTTTTAACAATACAATCATCACAATTACTGACCGTCAAGGCAATGCCTTGTCATGGGCGACGTCGGGTGGCGCGGGCTTTAAAGGCTCACGTAAATCGACGCCTTTTGCAGCGCAGGTTGCAGCCGAGTCAGCGGGACGTGTAGCATTGGAATATGGTATCAAAACACTTGAAGTTCGCATCAAGGGCCCAGGTCCTGGCCGTGAATCTTCAGTGCGTGCATTGAATGCGCTGGGTATCAAGATTTCAAGCATTTCCGATATCACGCCAGTCCCGCATAACGGTTGCCGTCCTCCTAAACGCCGCCGTATCTAATATATTAAGGGAACATAATGGCACGATATACTGGACCAAAATGTAAACTTTCACGTCGTGAAGGTATTGATTTATTTCTGAAGAGTGCACGTCGCTCTCTGGATTCAAAATGCAAACTGGACTCCAAGCCAGGTCAGCACGGTCGCACTTCCGGTGCCCGTACTTCTGATTACGGTTTGCAGTTGCGCGAGAAACAAAAACTCAAACGTATGTACGGCGTACTTGAAAAACAATTCCGTAAATACTTTGCTGAAGCTGAGCGTCGCCGTGGCAACACAGGCGAGACCCTGATTCAGTTGTTGGAATCTCGCCTTGATAACGTGGTATACCGCATGGGCTTTGGCTCTACACGTGCCGAAGCACGTCAGCTGGTTAGCCACGGTGCAATTGAACTGAATGGCCACAAAGCTGACATTCCTTCAATGCTGATCAAAAGCGGAGACATCATTTCCGTACGTGAAAAGTCCAAAGGTCAGGCTCGTATTAAAGAGTCTTTGGATCTGGCAACCGGTAATGGTCTGCCACAATGGGTTGAAGTTGATGTTGCCAAATTAAGCGGCACATTCAAACAAGCCCCTGATCGTGCAGATGTTGCGCGTGATATTAATGAATCAATGGTTGTTGAATTGTATTCTCGTTAATGTCGTGAAAATGCAGGAAAGGCTTTGGCCTTTTCTGCTTTTTATCTTATCCCCGTGCTTGCACATGCAATTGCATAAAAAATAATAAAAATAAGCTATAATCTTCCAGCTATTCTGTGGGTTGATCTGCACCTATTTTTGCAATCAGTCCGTTTATTTATACTTTTATCTTATCCATCAGCCTTATCGGTGTAACGAGCCGAGGGTATTGAAAAGGAAATGAAATGTCTCAGGCTTTTCTTAAACCACGTTCTATTGAAGTAACCCCTGTTGCCGAAAACCACGCCAAAGTGGTCATGGAGCCTTTTGAACGCGGATTTGGCCATACTTTGGGTAATGCCCTGCGCCGTATCCTGTTGTCTTCCATGACTGGCTATGCCCCCACCGAAGTACAAATTACCGGTGTTGTGCACGAGTATTCAACTTTGCCTGGCGTCGGTGAAGACGTGGTTGACATCCTGCTTAACCTGAAAGGCGTCGTGTTCAAGCTGCATAACCGTGAAGAAGTAACGGTTACCTTGCGCAAAAGCGGTACAGGTCCAGTCCTGGCCAGCGACATTGAGCTTCCCCATGATGTTGAAATCATCAATCCAGATCACCTGATTGCCAATCTTACCGAAAACGGTAAGCTTGAAATGCAAATCAAGGTAGAGCAAGGCCGCGGTTATGTGCCCGGTAACGTTCGTGCCCTGGCAGACGATAAAGCCCACACGATTGGCCGCATCATCCTGGATGCTTCTTACAGCCCAATCCGTCGTGTCAGCTATGCCGTTGAAAGTGCCCGTGTTGAACAACGTACCGACCTTGACAAGCTGATCCTCGATATCGAGACAGACGGCGTGATTTCACCCGAAGAAGCGGTTCGTCAGGCTGCCCGCATCCTGATGGATCAGATTTCCGTGTTTGCCGCCCTTGAAGGTGCAACAGAAACTTATGAAACACCGGTACGTGGTGCGCCACAAATTGACCCTGTACTGTTGCGTCCTGTTGATGATCTTGAGCTGACCGTTCGTTCGGCCAACTGCCTGAAAGCGGAAAACATCTACTACATCGGTGACCTGATCCAGCGCACTGAAAATGAATTGCTGAAAACACCTAACCTGGGTCGCAAATCACTTAACGAAATCAAGGAAGTCCTGGCTGCACGCGGCCTGACTCTGGGCATGAAACTCGAAAACTGGCCACCACTTGGCCTTGAGCGCCCATAAGCAAGTATTTATTGCCAGTTGGTTTTTTAATCCGGCTGGCAATATTCATATCAACCGGACCGCCGTCTTTGGTAATCATTTCAAGAACGGATAGAAGAGCTGGTTTAACCAGATGACCAACCGGTCATCTCAACTTTAGATTCATAGGAAATATATCATGCGTCATCGCAGTGGTTTACGTAAATTAAATCGTACAAGCAGCCATCGTCTGGCTATGTTCCGCAACATGTCTGTATCCCTGATTCAGCACGAAGCGATCAAAACAACATTGCCTAAAGCTAAAGAGCTGCGTCGTGTCATCGAACCCCTGATCACTTTAGCCAAAGAGCCAACCTTGGCCAATAAACGCCTGGCGTTTGCCCGTTTGCGCGATCGTGATGCTGTAGTTAAACTGTTTGCCGAAATCGGTCCACGTTTTCAAGAGCGCAATGGTGGTTACACCCGCATTCTGAAAATGGGTTTCCGTCAAGGTGACAATGCACCTATGGCTTTCATGGAATTGGTTGACCGTCCAGAAGTTGCTGACGAAGTTGTTGATGCCGAGTAATTGAGCAATCAATCATTCCGGTATCAGGAAAAAGCACCCTTAAATGGGTGCTTTTTTTTTGCCTTGGGCAATCTCATGATATGGTTGCTTTATATTGGCTGATCGGGAGCCAATGACATAAAGTCTGTAAAGGGCGTAATATGGTTGTGTCTGGCCTGGGTTTTTATTTAATGTAAAGCGGCGGGTAGCCTGCTTGTGGTTGTGAAGGTGTAAACATGAAAATCGAATCGGTTGTGCTTGACCAGTGGTATCCCGTGACAACAGAAAACATGCCTGTTGCGGGCAAGATTTACCACACGCGCTTGCTGGGGCAGCCCATTGAGTATGGTTTGGATGAAAAAGACGGGTTTTATGCCATTTTGCTAGCTACCCGGGAAAGGCTACCGGTATTAATGCAGCATTATACCTATTGGGTCAGCCTTGGCAATCCTCCTGACATGTTCGCAATTCCTGAATTCCAGGATGCTGAGCGGCGGGTTCTGGCGGCTGCTTCGGTGTGCGTCAAGGCTTCCGGTTTGCGGGTAATGGAAAACTTTCTGGATATCGCGCACTTTCCGTTTGTGCATGAAGGAACACTGGGTGAAATGCCTTATACGGCGGTCAAGCCTTATCGTGTCGAAATTGAAAACAATGAAATTTATGCCCGGGATTGCGAGTTTTATCAACCAGTGGCTGCCTTCAGTCATGAAGGCAGCATGAATATTGAGTATATTTACAGGGTATGCAGCCCGTTCAGTGCCTTGTTGTATAAAACCTGTCCCTTGCAGCCGGCTAAAAAAGACGTGATTTGCCTTTTTGTCCAGCCCTGTGATGAAGATCGCAGCATTGTGCATATGCCAATGGCCTGTCTTGATGACAGTGCCAGTCTTGAAGAATTGCGTTTGTTTCGACAAAGCATCCTTGGGGAAGACATGGCGATACTGAATAATCAAATACCGCGTAAACTGCCGCTGGCCACCGATTTTGAAATATCAACCGGCGCAGATGCCACCTCGGTAGCCTATCGACGCTGGTTAAGCGAAAAAGGCGTGTGTTATGGAGCTTTTCAGAATCCCTGAAATACTGTCTGTCTTAATCCGATAAGAGTTGAATATGTTTGAAGATAAATGGTTTCCTGTTGCCAGAGCCGATGAACTGGTCTTGCGTCATGTATTCCATGCCCAATTGCAGGGTGTGGAGCTGGCTTTATGGAGAACCGACAAGGGAGAGGTCAATGCCTGGGAAAACCGCTGCCCGCACCGTGGCATGCGGCTAACGCATGGCATCAATACCGGCAAGAGCCTGAAGTGCCAATATCATGGCTGGCAGTTCCACTCCGGCGACGGACAGTGCTCGGTTATTCCCTCGGTAACCGATGGCAGCATTCCGCACTCGGCCTGTGCCAAAAGCTTTTCTGTGGTGGAAAAAAACGGTTTTGTCTGGGTTAACCTTACCCGTGACTATTTAAGCGAACCCAGCGTGCTTACCCATCCCTTTGCGCTGCCACCCAGCGTGTTGCGCAGCATACCCGTCAATGCCCCGCTGGCGCTAGTGCAAACGCATCTGCTGCGTTTCTGTCAATATGATCGCCATGTTGACCTTCAAACTTTTCAGGCGCGGCAGGACGGGCTAATGGTGCACGTCTGCTGGCAAGAGTATATGTTCCAAACGGTCGAAGTGCTTTTCATGCTGCAACCCGCCCATACCGAAAAAACCGTTATACATGTCATGTGTAACCAGGACGATGATGAACTGCAGTGGACCCGGCGGATTAACCAGGCCTTGACGACCTTAAAACTTGAACTGGAAGCAGGCCGTGAGATCAGGGAAGAAGAGCCGGTTATTGCGCCACAACCGGTACAGGCTTTACCGCGCTGGCTACCGGCACGGGTTATCGAGCGCAAGGAGATTGCCGAACAGGTGGTGTCACTTCGTTTGCATTTGCCTTCATTCAACCGTTTCAAGGGCATTGAAGCCGGTGCACATATTGATGTCCGTACGCCAAAGGGCCTGGTGCGGCAGTTTTCATTGGTCGAATGGGATAGCAAGCAACAGGAGCTGCTGATCGGGGTAAAGCTTGAACCCGAGTCCCGGGGTGGTTCGGCTTCTTTGTATCATGAGGTCAAGGAAGACAGCGTACTTGAGATTTCAGCGCCCAGGAACCATTTTCGCCTGGTACCGGGCAAAGGCGGAACGCTGATTGCCGGTGGTATTGGTGTTGCACCAATTGTTGCCATGGCAACCCAGCTTGAACATGAAAAACTGCCTTATCATTTGCATTATTTCGTGCGCAATATCTATTCCCGTGCTTTTGTTGACCAGCTTAACCAACTGGATAGCGTCTCGTTTTATCAGGCAATGCAGCCTGACCAGGTCGCCGGGCAGCTTGAAACCATTCTGGCCAAGGTAAGCCCTGAACAGCCTAATGTGTATATTTGTGGTCCCAAAGGTTTGCTTGACACTGCTTTCCGGGTTATTCGTGAAAAAGGCTGGTCGCACATCCAGGTTCGCCATGAACTTTTTTCCAATAGGGTGTCGCATAACGATGAGCATACCTTCAGGGTTACGCTGGCCAAATCGGGCAAAAGCTACATCATTCCTTCCGGTGTTAGCATTACCGATGCCCTGAAGGAGTACGGCGTGCATATCGAAACCTCGTGTGAGCAGGGAGTATGCGGGACCTGTTATACAAAAGTCCTGTCAGGTAATATCGAGCATAAGGATGAATACCTGAGTGAAGAAGAAAAACAAAGTGGCGATTGCATGATGCCTTGTGTGTCACGTAGTGCCAGCGGTGATCTGGTATTGGATATTTAGGAGCGGGAATGCTGAACTTGTATGATTGCGAATTTTCAGAAAATTGTTATAAGGTTCGCCTTTTCCTGAGTATTCTGGGACAGGAGCATCAAGTGATTCCCGTTGAGCTTTTTCCGGGCCGGGAACACCAGCGTGCCCATTTTCGTGCCATCAATCCATTGGCCAAAGTACCTGTGCTGGATGATGACGGGTTTATTGTGCATGATTCACAGGCTATTCTGGTTTATCTGGCCTGTAAATATGCCCCTAAAGGCAAATGGTATCCCCATGATGATGCTGCCAGGATTGCAAAGGTGCAGATGTGGCTGTCATTGGCTAATGACCTGAATGAAACGGTCTCAAAAGCGCGCTGGGCACAAGTGTGGGGTGAAGGTGGCAATCTGGCCGTGCAGGGCAAGGCAGGCCGTGAATTGCTGGCGGTCATAGAGGAACATATGTGGTTTGCCGAAAAAGCCGGTCAGGCGTGGTTGTGTCCCGGCGAGCATCCCTCGATTGCTGATTTGGCCTGCTTTCCCCATATCATGTTGTCCGATCAGGCCGGCATTTCCTTAATTGATTACCCGGCCTTGCGTCGCTGGACCGATCGCGTCAAGGGCATTAACGGCTTCACGGTCATGCCAGGCATTTTTAGCGCTGAAAACGGTCAATGAGCTTGATTTTTCCCTGCCAGAAGGCAGGGGAAAGCGTTATTTGTTTTATGGCAAATCCGGGCAGCAATAATTAAACCGTGCGGCCCGTTCGCTTTAGTTCAAGACTTTATCCAGTGTGCCAGAAAATCGTTCGGCATTCTGAAAGCCGACCACCCGGATTTTTTCCAGTTCCTGGCCTTTGTCATTGAAAAAGATAATGCCGGGCGGGCCAAACAGTTTGAAGCGTTTCAATAGTTCGCGATCGGCCTCGTTGTTCTTGGTGACATCCACCTGCAACAGGAGCATCTGATTCAGTTTCTGCCTGACGCCAGGATCGGAAAAGGTAAACAATTCCATTTCCTTGCAGGAAATGCACCAGTCGGCATAAAAATCCAGCATGACAGGTTTGCCGGCATTGGCTAGCGTGGATTCAAGTTCTGCCAATGTTTTCACTTGTATAAACGGTGTTGCCGCTACCGGTGTGGTGCTGCTACGCGTGGCAGGTCCTTGGCCAGCGCCAGCGTTTAAGCCCTTGAGCGGGTTGAGCACGCTTTGCCCGCCAGTAGCCAAACCCAGCATGAGCAGGGCGGCCCATAAGGCAAACAGCAGGCCACTGGCCTTGAGTAACAGTTTCAGGATTCCGCTATTGCCAGAAAAGGGCGTAAATGCACCCAGCAACAGTGCCAGGCACATGGACAGGAAGGCCCAGGCCAGCATATTGAACCAGACAGGGGTGATGGGCATGATCATCCAGACCGCGGTAGCCAGCAGGAGCAGGCCGCAGAAATTCTTGATGCTCTCCATCCAGGGGCCGGCCTTGGGCAGTAAGGCGCCTGAAGAGGTGCCCAGGATTAACAGGGAAGTGCCTTGGCCCCATGCCAGGACAAACAGGGCCAGGCCACCTGTGGTCAGGTCTCCGGTTTGTGAAATGAATAGCAGCACACCGGCCAGAGGGGCCGCCACGCAAGGACCGCAGATCAGGGCGGAGATAATACCCATGAAAAAGGCATTGCCCATGCGTCCGCCCGGCATGCGGGAGACTTTTTCATTCAGGGAGGACTGCAGGCTGGCTGGCATTTGAATGGTGAACGCACCAAACATGCCAATCGCCAAAATGACCAGGGCAATGGCAAACAGGCCAAGCACCCAGGGATTCTGGATCCAGGAAGCCATAACGGCACCAACAGAGGCGGCCAGTATGCCCAGGATGGTGTATACCACTGATGTGCCCAGCACGTACATGAGTGTCAGGTTAAGCCCCCTGAAGCGGGAGAGTGTGGCATTGCCTGCCTTGCGGTCACCAACCACAATAGAGAGCAGGATAGGCAGCATGGGCAGTACGCAGGGCGTGAAAGACAGAAGGACCCCCAAGGCGAAGCTGAGCAGGATGATTTTTATCAGGCTGGCATCGGTCAGCCAGGCGGCTATATCGGTATCACCGGCGTCAAACAGGGAAACACGGTTGTCGCCTGCCGTTGAGGCCAGTGACGGGCCGCCTAAGACCGCTCCTTTGCCCGAGGTGATTTCATAGCCGGTGGCCGTGGTGCTCAGGCCAACTTCGTAGGTCATGGGCGGATAGCACAGGCCCGCATCGGCACATCCCTGGCCGATTACTTCAAGAGTGAAAGGGCCATCACTTTTGTTAAGGGGTAACTGGATCTCAACATTCTGGTAATAGACCTCCATTTCCTTGTCGAAAGTCGGGTCGTATTTTACCTGTCCTGAAGAAGGATAAACCGGCGTGCCCAGTAGCTGGCTGGCTTGTGTGCGGTTTTCATCATCGTCTTTGATGTGATATTCAAAGCGCTCGCGATACATGTAATATTTTGGCGCAATGTCAAAACGGATGCTCAGCTGGTTATCGGTTTGCATTTGGGCTGAAAACACAAATGCTTTTTCAGGGTCAAGAAACTCTTCTTCCGCCTGCAGGGGGGTAAGGGCAGCGAAAAAAAGCAGGGTGAAAACAGATAATAACCAGAGCGTTTTTTTGTACAGCGGTGCGATCATGGAACGTGACTCAAATTTTTGTTTGTTGCTGAACCCAGTGTAAATAAGGGGTATGTCCATCCAGAATGGGCAAGACAATAATTTCGGGAACTTCGTAAGGATGCAGCGCGGCAATTTTCTGAATGCATGCCTGCTGGCGTTCCTGGGTGGTTTTAATGGTCAGGGTGATCTCTTCGGTGCCTTCCACCACGTTTTCCCACAAGTAGATAGACAGGCCGGGTGAACTTAGGTTCACACAGGCAGCCAGCTTTTCTTCAACCAGGATATGGGCAATGCGCTTGCCCAGAAGCAGGTCGGGTACCGTACTGTAAATAACAACGCAATTGCCAGTATCTGTTTTCATGAATATGACCTTTGAGATAAGCACAAAGGTCATTTTAGCCTAAGAACAGGCATACTTGCCTGACCCGTATTAAGGAAACGGGGTTTGGTCCGAATTAACTTTCAAGCAGCTGCCGGTTTTTTTCAGAAATACCGATACCGGCCCAGTTGCTGCCCAGTTCGCTAACCAGCAGGCAGTCGTTAACATTAAGGGCGGGCAAAAGCAGGTCACGCACCTGGTTGGGGTCAAGGTCGGTGGAAACCACGTAGCTGGTGTCAAAACAATGCCAGCGATTGGGGAAATGCTCGTCGATGATTTCTTTTAAGCGTGCAAAACGTGAACCCAGCAGGCGCAGGTCATAAGTGATCAGGATTTTCATGGTATTGCCTTTTGTTGATTGTTGAAATAGTTAATGCTTATATTAATGACAAATGGCAAGAATAGCCATGGATAAAACCGTAGGTCTTGATATTTGTCCGGCCGGTTTGGTGTCAGCCGGACAATTTGGATGATCAGCATTGGCGGCATGGAGATTGCCGCTTTGCCTTTATGATTGCTGTTGCAGGATTTTAGCCGCTTCTATGGCGAAGTAAGTCAGGATGCCATCGGCACCGGCCCGCTTGAAGCAAAGCAGTGATTCCATCATGACTTTGTCGTGATCAAGCCAGCCGTTAATGGCCGCGGCCTTGATCATGGCGTACTCACCGCTTACTTGGTAAGCGTAAGTGGGCATCCTGAACATCTCTTTGACATCGCGAACCAGGTCCAGGTAGGGCATGCCCGGCTTGACCATGACCATGTCGGCCCCTTCGCGGATGTCGGCGGCCACTTCGCGCAAGGCCTCATTGCGATTGGCAGGATCTATCTGGTAAGTCATTTTGTTGGATTTGCCCAGATTGCTGGCTGAACCCACCGCATCGCGGAACGGGCCATAAAAGGCACTGGCGTATTTGGCCGAATAGGCCATGATACGGGTGTAAATATGGTTATGGGCTTCAAGTGCCTGGCGAATGGCACCAATACGGCCGTCCATCATATCGCTGGGCGCGACATAATCGGCACCGGCTTCGGCCTGTACCAGAGCCTGCCTGACCAGCATTTCAACCGTGGGCTCGTTTAGCACGTAGCCGGTGTCGTCAATCAAGCCATCCTGGCCGTGACTGGTATAAGGGTCAAGGGCCACATCACATAAAATACCCAGTTCGGGGAATTCTTTTTTCAATGAGGCGACTACCCGTGGGATCAGCCCTTCGGGGTTGGTTGCTTCAATGCCGTCAGGGGTTTTCAGGGATGGGTCAATAGAGGGGAACAGTGCCAGTACCGGAATGCCCAGCTTGACACACTCTTCTGCCACAGGCAGCAGGGTGTCGGGAGAGTAACGTACGACACCGGGCATGGATAGCACGGGTTCGTGCAAATTGTTGCCTTCTTTTACAAAAACAGGGTAAATGAGGTCATTGGCAGAAAGGATGTTTTCCCGGACCAGGCGGCGGGAAAAGTCGTCGCGGCGGTTGCGACGGGGGCGGGAAGCGGGAAAATCGGCAGTAATAATTGAGCTCATGGTACAACCTTTGGTGAAATCCAGTTGATGATTTTGAGATCGGCTTCTTCAAGTCCAATACGGTGAGTGGCTGAAAAAGGAATGGCATTCAGGGCACCGATATCTGCCAGGTCTTTGCGCACGGCCGCAACGGCTTTCAGGCGCTGGCCATAGGGTAGTTTATCGGCCTTGGTTAATAATACAAGAACAGGCTTGCCGGTGGGGGCGATCCAGTTGGCCAGGCGGCGATCCAGGTCGGTCACGCCACGGCGGATATCAACCAGCAGAACGATGCCGGCCAGGGACGTGCGCTCTCGCAAGTAGGCGCCCAGCACGTCGGCCCATTCTTCACGGGCATCACGGGCAACCGAGGCATAGCCGTAACCGGGAAGGTCGACCAGAAAGCCTAACGGGTGTTCCGGATCAAGCGGATCGGGCAGGCCAAACATGTTGATCAGGCGGGTACGCCCGGGTGTTTTACTGGAAAATGCCAGACGTTTCTGGTTGGCCAGCACGTTGATTGCAGAGGATTTGCCCGCGTTTGAACGGCCCACAAAACAAACCTCGGGAACCGACGGTGGAGGCAGTTGGTGCAGTTTGGCTGCTGAGGTAAAGAAGGATGCCCGATGTAAAATTGACACAAGTACGCTCAAATAAATAAAAAATAAGTCCCTATTGTATAATCCTTATCCATAAAAATCGCCTAAATTTGGTGATTGAGGTTTATACTCCTACGTTTATAAGCATTATCTTTTACAATAGACGCTAATTTAGACAAATGCGTACTGATCCGCTGTGATCATAGAGGGTATTCATGAAGCAAGTTTTATCAAAAATTTTAGTGACGAGTGGCGTTGCCATGGGCCTGGCCATGAGCGCTTCCAGTTTTGCCGCCAAGCCTGACGTCAAGGCCGGAGAGGAACTGTATACCAATGGCGATATGTCACGCGGTATTCTGGCCTGTGTGGCCTGTCACGGTGTTGCCGGTAATAGCATGGTCCCCATGTATCCAAGCCTGGCCGGTATGCCCTATGAGTACATTGTCAACCAACTCAAGAATTTCCAGGTTCCTGAAGGTGCCAAGTCCAGCAACCGTACCGATGCGCAAGGCAATCCAACCATGATGGGGCCTATTGTTGCGAACATGACACCAGAAGACATGCAGAATCTGGCCAGTTATGTCAGCAAGCAAACCCTGACACAACCTGCTACCGCAAAATTGGGTGCAGACCTTAGTATTGTGCAGCGTGGCCGTGAAATCTGGCGTGCCGGTATTCCCGACCGTAATGTTCCTGCCTGTGCTTCCTGCCATGGAGCAACCGGCAAGGGTATGCCTGGCGCATTCCCGTCCTTGTCTGGTCAGCACCCCGAGTACCTCGAGGCCCAGTTGCTGGCCTTCGCTGACGGTTATCGTAAAAATGGCGGCACTGAAAACATGATGGGCGTTATTGCCAACCGCATGAACCGTGCAGACATCAAGGCAGTTGCCGATTACGCGGCCGGTATTCGTTAAATTGTTGCCCGCGGTATAGGCCGTGGGGAACTTTTCCAGATAGCGTTATCTAAGATAGGGAGTCCATTCGTCGGCACTCCCTATTTTCTTATGATTTAATAATTTACAATGGCAAAACATACCTCGGGCAGAAGATGGACTGCTGATTTTTTTGAACTGATGGGCTCGATGCGCTTTGCGGTAAGCCTGCTCTCGTTTATTTGTGTCGCCAGTATTATTGGTACGGTTTTGCCACAAAACCAGACGGATCTTCAATACACCGATCAATTCGGTACGTTCTGGTATACCGTTTTCAGTAAATTCGGCGTATCGCAAATCTATAATACCTGGTGGTTTCTGGTCATTATGGGTTTTCTGGTTATTTCCACCACAGTTTGCCTGCTTCGCAACACCCCTAAAATGATCAAGGATATGCGCTCTTTTCGTGAGTATATCCGTGAAGGTAGTTTGCGTGCGTTTCCCCACAAATTGAATGTAGAGGTTGGTTTCGATCAGGAAACCACCGTGCGCATGTCCAAGTCATGGTTGAAAAAACAAGGTTACAGCTACCGTGAAAAGATTTCGGAAAATGGCGTGCTGTTGGCTGCCAAAAAGGGCAGTGCCAATCGCTTGGGCTATATATTTGCCCACGTTGCGATTGTCGTCATCTGTATTGGCGGCTTGCTGGACAGCGAATTGCCTAACCGCCTGCAAATCTGGTTTGGTGGCAAAGCGCCCATTCCGGCAACGGCGAAATATATTTCTGATGTTGACGAAGAGGCCCGCTTTTCTTCCTCCAACCCTAGCTTTCGTGGCAATGTAGCCATTTCCGAAGGCGGCAATTCAAGTTACGCCTTGTTGGGCATCGGTGGCGAACAATACCTGCAGGTATTGCCATTTGATATCAAGCTGAATAAATTTATTATCGAGTACTACGAAACCAATGGCATGCCCAAGCGTTTTGCCAGTGACGTTACCATTACCGATCTTAAAACCAAAGAAGTACAGAACCGTATTATTGAGGTTAACCATCCCTTTGCCAAAGATGGCATTACCCTGTATCAGTCCAGTTTCCATGATGGTGGTTCCAAACTGCAATTAACCGGTTATCCGGTTAGCGGGCAGGCCACTGAAACCTTTGAGTTGAACATGGAGGTGGCCGGGACCACTAAATTAACCACCACGCTTAATGGTGAAAACAAAGAGTACCGGGTCACGATTGATGACTTCAAGCCCATCAACGTTGAAAACCTGAACGCTGGCAGCGATGGCTTGCAGCCTAAAAGTTTTGAAGAGCAGATCCTGGCGGTTACCGGCAGCGCGGCGGGTAAAGCCCATGAAGTGCAAAACGTGGGCCCAAGCGTAGCGTATACCCTCAGTGATGACAAGAACCAGTCGGTGAAGTATAACAATTACATGCTGCCCATGATGCTTGATGACTCGCTGGTTTTTCTGGCGGGTGTCCAGCTGCCGGGTGAAGGCATGTTCCGTTATGTTCGCATGCCTGCCGATGAGCAAGGCACGCTGAATGAGTTCATGGCCATGCGGGCTGCCTTTGATAACCCAGACTTGCGAAGCAAGGCTGCCCGTAGTTTTGCGGAAAAATCCCAGGATGAGCGTTTCAATGCTGACATGATCACTCCGCTGGCCGAGCAGGCCTTGGCCATATTTGCCAAGGGTGGCTTCATGGGTATTGATCAATACGTTGATGGAGTCAATGTGCCCGAAGCGGAACGGATGCCAGAAAACCTGCGTGAACCCATGAAAAAAATCCTGCGTGATTACCTGCTTTTCAGCGCGGTAGAGTTGCGCAACCTGGTACGCACCGAAGCGGGTCTTGCGCCAATTTCATTAAGCAATCGTGAAGAGGCTGAAAAGCAGGCCCGCTGGTTTGACCTGTCATTGCGTGCGCTGTCCGACTTAAGTGCTTATCCGGCGCCTGTCATGTTGCAGCTCAAGACTTTTGAACATATCCAGGCCAGTGTCTTGCAGGCCACCCGTTCACCGGGCAAAAGCTCTGTTTACCTGGGCTCTTTGTTCTTGATTATCGGTGTCTTTGCCATGTTTTATATTCGTGACCGCCGCATCTGGATGTGGATTAAACCTGGCGACACGGCAAATAGCAGTAAAATAATGTCAGCAATGACTTCACAGAAAAGAACGCTGGACTTCAACCGTGAGTTCGAGCGCTTCAGGCAAGACTTTTCAGATTTGGCTAAAAAGTAGGAATTGAATATGTCGAATACCTTGGTGCAACCTTCTCCGGGAACGCGTCCCTCAGCGAACTGGGAAGAGCAAATTTCAGAAACTGGTGACAACCGTGTCCTGCGGGGCAAACCCGACTGGACCGATCTCGTTTTCTTTCTGGTTCTGGTAGCAGGGGCAGCATATGCCATTGTGACCTATCCCAATGAAATGGATATTTACGAGAAATATATCCTGGCCGGTTCCACCCTCTTTGTGACCTGGGTGGGCTGGTTGTGGCGTCCTTTGCGTTCGCTCATGATTGCCTGTGGCCTGGCGGCATTGCTGGCTATTGGCCTTTATGATGGCAACCTGGCACAGGCTGATAACCAGTTCCTGCTTAAATACCTGCTGTCCTCACAGTCTGCCATTTTATGGATGTGCGCCCTGTTTTTCATGGCTACCGTGGTGTATTGGGTGGGGTATGTCAGCCCAACCGCAGCCTGGATGGGTACCGTCTTCACCTGGGCGGGCGTGTTTTTTGGCTTTACCGGCTTGCTGGTCCGCTGGCGTGAAGGACACCTGATTGCCCCCGACATGGGGCATATTCCTGTCAGTAACCTGTATGAAGTTTTCGTGCTGTTTTGCCTGATAACCGCGGTTTTTTACCTGTACTATGAAAAGCGCTATAACACGCGTGCCTTGGGTGGCTTTGTATTGCTGGTCATATCCACGGCGGTCATTTTCCTGCTTTGGTACACTTTCGAGCGCGATGCGGCAGCGATTACACCATTGAATAATGCCTTGCGCAGCTGGTGGATGAAGCTGCACGTACCGGCCAACTTTATTGGCTACGGTACCTTTGCATTGTCGGCTATGGTGGGTTTTGCTTATCTGGTCAAGCAACATGGCGAAACTACGTCCTGGAAGCCCATGATCCCCTTGCTGCTGATTGGTGGTGCCATGGTGTCTGAACCGTTCATTTTCAGTGACAAGGAAAACTTCGGTTTCTGGATTCTGTATTTTGGCTTAAGCGTTATTATTGTGGCCTGCATTTTGATGGCCCGTAAAACGATTGCCAGCAAATTGCCTCCGCTAGAGGTGCTTGATGACATCATGTACCGGGCCATTTCAGTGGGATTTGCCTTCTTTACGGTAGCTACCGTGCTGGGAGCGCTGTGGGCCGCCGATGCCTGGGGAACTTACTGGCAGTGGGATCCCAAAGAAACCTGGGCCTTTATTGTGTGGCTGAATTATGCGGCCTGGTTGCACTTGCGCCTGATGAAAGGAATGCGTGGTACGGTTGCTGCCTACTGGGCGCTGGCTGGTTTGATCATTACCAGTTTTGCTTTCCTGGGCGTGAATATCTTCCTGTCTGGCTTGCATTCGTACGGTGAGTTGTAAAACAGGAATGCCCATTAAAACCTGCTTGGTTTTAGGGTAAAAAAACGGTGGTCTGTTCAAAAATGTGAACTGGCCACCGTTTTTTGTTGCTGAACTGGTTTGAGCTCACTGTGCAAACGACCATTTGCCAATACAAAGTTTTCATCAACCACGCCTTCAGGCAAATTGGCATGCGTTACGATGATCACCGTACGGTCTTTAGCCACCTGTTGCAGGTTGGTAAACCAGGCATCGGCGGTAGTTTTGTCAAGCCCTGCGGTGGGTTCGTCAAGCAGCCAGACCGTTGCCTTGGATAACAAGACACGGGCCAGGCATAAACGGCGGATTTGGCCGGTAGAAAGCGTGTTGCCACCTTCGCCGGTCCAGGCGTCCAGGCCACCAATCTGTTCAATGTGGCTAGCCAGATGAACCTGCTTCAGGACTTCCCATAAGCGCTCATCTGTTGCATCAGGGTCGGCCAACAGCAGGTTGTGGCGGATAGTGCCCATGAACACCGGTGAATGTTGTGACAGCAGGGCAAAGTGCCGGTAAAGCGATTGGGTGTTTACCGTATTTAAATTGACGTCACCATAAGTAATGGTGCCTGCTGACAAGGGATGCACCTGCATGATGGCCATGAGCAGGGTGGTTTTACCCGTGCCGCTTAATCCCCGAATGGCAATCCGCTGGCCATGTTCCACACTAAGATTTAGCTGGCTTAAAACCGGCTGGTTTTCATAGGCCACACCGATGTTTTGCAACTGCAATTGTCCTGTGGCGGGAAGGGTTGCCGTTGGCTGGGCCTGTCCACTCTCGGTTTGGGCAAGCGCTGTGACAGTCAGGTCTTGAATACGACGGGCGGCGGCTTCAACGGCACCCAGGCCGGCAGCGCCGCGCATGATGGGGGATAAAATTTCAAACAGGCCCATTGCCCCCAGTAACAGTCCCACCCAAATCGGGGCCGACAAGGCCTGCTGTGCCTGTGCATTGGCACCCAGCCATAATAGTGCCAATACCAATGCCCCCATTAACAGTTGCTGCACCAGGGTGCCCAAACTGCCTGCCTGGGTGACCCGTTGCTGTGCCTTGGCCAAACGCAGGCCGGCCTGGTCAAACTGTTCTTGCGCCACCGATGTCAGGCCAAAAACCAGCAGGTCAGTGTGGGCGGAAATGGCCTCATGGGCCAGGGCGCGCAATTCGGCATTGGCTGCCTGGACTTCCAAGCCCGCAGCTGCGGTTTTGCGGGCCAGCAAATAGGGCAGTACACCAGCTGCCAGGCATAATACAAGCAGCAGGATCCAGCCCATCAAGGGTAATGCCATACCCATCAAAAAGCTGAAAAATGCACCGGCCATGACGGCCGTAAAAACCGGGGTGATAATCAGTAAAAAGAAAGTATCCAGGCGTTCTATGTCGTTGATGAGACGCGCCAGCAGGTCACCGTCACGGTATTGGGCCAATTGGGCGGGTTTGAAAGCGGCCAGCCGGGCAAAACTGCCGGTGCGGATTTCCGCCTGCAAGTCCAGCGTGACAATATGTCCGCATACCCGTTCGGCATAACGTGAGGCAATTCGCCACATTGACAGGCCACGCACCAGGGCAGAGGGGAGAAACAGATTGAACGCCAGTGCCGAGCCGGCCAGAAAGGCACCGGTTAAAAACCAGCCGGAGACCGTTAAGAGCCCCACGCCGGCAAAAACGGTCGATAAGGCCAGGAACAGGGCCAGAATGCTTAGGCGCCAATGTTGTTTAATCCAGGGTCCGGCCAACTGCCACCACAATTTCACGCTTTTTCCTTCATAAAAAGTTTTTGATTGCGAATGTGCCAGACTTGGCCAATGCACTGTGCTATTTCCTCATCGTGGGTGGCCACCAGCAAGGCACGGCCCCGGGCAAAGCGTAAAATGGCCTGGATAACCGCGTCACGGGTTTGCCCGTCAAGATAGGCAGTGGGCTCGTCCAGCATGATCAGGGCCGGGTCGGTTAAAAACAGCCTGGCCAGCGCAAGCCGGTGGGCCTGTCCGCCAGACACGCCGTGTCCGCGTGTACCCAGCACGGTATCCAGTCCTTGTGCCAGGCCGGTTACAAAACCGGCTGCCTGGGCCTGCTCAAGGGCAGACCATAATTGCTGTTCGGTAGCCTGGGGGTTGACGGCCAATAAAAACTGCCGGATGCTGCCCAGGCCGATAAAGGGCTGCTGGCCAATCAGGATGTATTCGTTTTCGGCAAAATAATGCACCAGTTGACCGTTGGCGTAGGGTCGCAGTCCGGCCAGGGTCTCAAGCAAAGAGGTTTTGCCAATGCCGCTTTCGCCCATTAAGGCGATGGGCTGGTCGAGCTGCAAGGTAAAATTGGCGGGTAATAAAATATCGCGTCCTTGAGGGGTTTGCAGGGCAAGTTCCTGTGCCTGCAAGACAAGCCCACTGCCGTTACGGGCCTGGCGCTGGATGATGGGGGATTCTGCAACGGTTGGCAGGCTGGTGTCGTGATGATTGGGCAGTTGTTGATACAACTGGTGCAAGCCTTGCGCTGCTGCCTTGGCGGTGGCCCGGTCATGGTAGCTGGCTGCCATCTGGCGCAGCGGCATATACACTTCGGGTGCCAGTAACAGGCAAAACAGGCCATGCTGCAAGGTATAGCCAGAAAAATGGGCGCCTAGCATGCCTAAATAACTGAGCCCGATATAAATGGCCACACCGGCCACGCCCAGGGCGGCAAACAGCTCAAGCACTGCCGAAGACAGGAAAGCAATCCGCAACACTTTCATGGTGGTGTCGCTTAAGCTTTTGCTGGCCGAATGTACGGCTTTGATTTCGTCCTTGGTGCGTCCCATTAAGGCCAGGGTGAACAGACCACGAATCCGGTCGGCAAAAATACCTGACAGACGGCTTAACGCCTGTTGGTGTTTTTGGTTGGCGGCCTCTGCACGCATGCCGATTAGGGCCATAAACAGGGGAATCATGGGGGCGCTGAATAAGAACACCAGGGTGACGATCCAGTCGATGGGTAGGATCACAACCGCAAATGCCAGGGGCAGAAAAACCGCGGAAATGGTGGCGGGCAGAAAACGCTGCAAATAGCCGTCAAGTGCCTGCACCTGGTCGAGGATGGCCGTGGTGAGGGCGCCAGCCGGCGTTTGCCTGCTCCAGACAGGCCCCCGGGCCAGCAATTGTCCAAAAAACCGTTGCCGCAATTGTTGCTTGATGTGTTCGGAAGCCCGGGAAGCGGCCATTTCGCCAGACCAGACCATCAAGGCCCGAAGGGCAATCAGCAGGGCAATCAGTAACATTTGCCCCCATAACTCGGCGGGGGCAACCGATAAACGAATGGCCTGGTCGAGGGTTTTTGCCAGCATCCAGGCCTGGAATACCAGGACTCCCCCTGCCACAAGTGGCGCACCGATGGCCCACATCATGGCTATGGGTGCTATTTTCCAGAGACCTGACAACCAGCGGTTCTGTATGGCAGCTTCTGTTTTAGAGGGAGTATCTGGTGACATTATTAATGAAACACTATTGGGTTTTTGTGGCTTTGGCATTCTTTTCTATTGTACGCAATTCAAACCACATTGCGTTCAGGATGGAAAAAGCACATGCCAGGCCTAAACCTAAAATCCATGAAAAATACCACATAATGGTGACTCCTTAGTAAGCATGGGGGGCATCGTTAACCGTTTCAGGGGTAACTTTCCCACGCATGACACGATATACCCAAGAGGTATAGGCAATGATGATCGGCAGGAAAAACAGCGCAACCAGCAGCATGATCCACAAGGTTAAATGGCTGGCTGAGGCATCATAAAGGGTTAAGCCAGCGGCCGGGTCAAGGGATGAAGGCAGCAGGAACGGATAGGTGGAAAAGCCAAAGGTAAAGATAATGGCGGCAATGCTTAACGAGGACATGAGCAAGGCAAGCAAACCGCTGCGTTTTACCAGCAACATGGCCAGCAAGGTGGTAACAATACCCAGGGCCGGTGCGATCCAGGCCAGGGGCGTTACGCTGTAAATACCCATCCAGGCTCCGGACGCAACCGTAACCGCCTTGTCGGTGGACAGGGGATTGGATACATCGTTGGCAGTTAGCAGGGCAGTATCCATCCTATATCCGGGTACCGACGCGGCAATCCAGACACCGCCAAGCACAAACAGCACGATCACGGCAAGACCCGACCAGATGGCCCAGCGATGTGCCGCCTGTGCAATGCCGTTTTCTGTTTTCCAGCTTAATACCGTGGCGCCTTGCAGCAGCAGCATGGCAATGCTAAGTACGCCACACAACAGTGCAAAAGGCTGGAACAGGCCGAAAAAGCTGCCTTCATAAACAGGTCGCAAAGTGTCAGCCTCGAAGCGGAATGGCACGCCCAGCATGACGTTGCCAATAGCCACGCCAAAAACCAGGGCAGCAACCAGCCCGGTTAAACACCAGGTGAGATCCCAGTTTTTACGCCATTTTTCTGATGGCAGCTGACTGCGGTATTTAATGGCAACCGGACGTAAAATAAGCGCCACCAGCAACAGCATCATGGCCAGATAAAAGCCAGAAAACGACATGGCATATAACAATGGCCAGGCGGCAAAAATAACGCCACCAGCCGTAATCAGCCAAACCTGGTTACCTTCCCAAACCGGGCCGATCACGTTGTAAAGAACGCGCCGTTCGTCATCGGATTTGGTAACCAGGGGCAACAGCATGGCCACCCCAAGGTCAGCGCCGTCCATGATGGCAAAGGCAATTAACAGCACACCCAGCAGCAGCCACCAAATATGGCGCATGGTGTCATAATCAAACAGAATTAACGATTCCATTGTCCAACTCCTTATTTAGCGGTAATGGCACTGGCGGCAAAGTCATTGGCGTCAGGCTTGTCATCTTCTTCTTGAGGGCCTTTTCGTACCGTATACAGCATCACCTTGGTGGCCAGCGCGGCCAGGGCGCCATACAGCACAATAAAGATGGTCATACTGATGACGAGATCGCTGACATTAAGCCCCGAGGCGGCATAGAAAGTGGGCAATACGCCTTCAATAATCCAGGGTTGACGACCAAATTCGGCTACGAACCAGCCGCATTCAACGGCAATCCAGGGCAATGGAACGGTGAATACCGCCAGCTTGAGAAAGCGTGGTGAACTGGTAAGGCGATCTTTGCTGGCCAGGTAAAAGGCAACCATAAAGAAGCCAATAAAGTAAAAACCCAGTGCGACCATGAGGCGGAATGTCCAGAATAAAGGGGCAACCTGAGGGACGGTATCCCAGGCTGCCTGGTCAATCTGCCCGGGGGTGGCGGTGTTCAGGTCTTGGACATAACGCTTGAGCAACAGGGCATAGCCCAGGTCTTTCCAGTACGCATCAAAGACGGTTTGTGCCTGTGCATTGGTTTTATCCACACGCAGTGTTTGCAAGGCGTTATAGGCTTGTACCCCATGTTCAATGCGAACCTTTGCCTTGTCGACCAGCTCATTGATGCCTAACAGGGGAGTGGTCAGGGAGCGGGTGCCAATAATACCCATCGCCCATGGGATTTCCACGGCAAACTCATTGCGTCGCTCTTCCTGGTTGGGAATGGCAATCAGGTTGAAGTTGGCCGGTGCCGGCTCTGTGTGCCACATGGATTCCATGGCGGCCAATTTCATTTGCTGGTGTTCGGTGCTTAAATAACCGCTTTCATCACCCAGAACCACGACCGACAATGAACCCGCCAGCCCAAAGCTGGCGGCAATGACCATGGAGCGGCGGGCAATTTCGATATGACGGCCACGCAACACGTACCAGGCACTGACGCCCAGCACGAAAATGGCAGCCAGGACATAGCCGGCACTGACCGTATGTACAAATTTGGCCTGGGCCACCGGATTAAGCACGACTTCGGCAAAATCGGTCATTTCCATGCGCATGGTGTGGGGGTTGAAGTAGGCACCCACAGGGTTTTGCATCCAGCCATTGGCGATTAAAATCCACAAGGCCGAAAAATTGGCTCCAATGGCTACCAGCCAGGTAACAACAAGGTGGCCCACTTTGGATAAACGGTCCCAGCCAAAGAAGAACAGGCCGATAAAGGTGGCTTCCATAAAAAACGCCATTAAGCCTTCAATGGCTAATGGCGCTCCAAAAATATCACCGACATAATGACTGTAATAAGACCAGTTCATGCCGAACTGGAATTCCATGACGACACCGGTTGCAACTCCTACGGCAAAGTTAATGCCAAAAAGTTTGCCCCAGAACATGGTCATGCGACGCCAGATGTCTTTACCCGTCATGACATAGACGCTTTCCATAATGGCCAGCAAAAATGCAAAGCCTAATGTTAACGGTACAAAAATAAAGTGAAACATGGCTGTCAGCGCAAACTGCAAGCGCGACAGGGTGACGACATCCAGATCTATCATGCTGATTCTCCAGAGCTAAAGGGGGCGTTTTAGAATCTTAACCGCACTAGGAAATATGAATACATTGTAAGATTGATGACAATGTTTACAATTGGATTATAGCTTACTTTTGGTAATAATTTGAAGGCAATACATCCAAATATTCATATGTTCGAATGTATTGATTCCGGAAAGAGTGTCTGAATAAATCAGCAAAACAAGATCAATGAGGGGCATGCGTCAGCTGGAAAAGAAAATGACCCCATGAAAGAGGTCATTAAAAGTAAAAGGCCGGAAAATACTTGGCTATAAAGCTTTAATCAGGGCTGTTAGGGCAGGAGCTGTTCGCCTGCAAACAGGTCTTCCAGTTTTTCGCGCTGGCGAATAATATGGAAACGCTCGCCATCTACCATGACTTCCGCCGCCCGGGGACGGGTATTGTATTGGCTGGACATTACAAAGCCATAGGCACCGGCGGATTCAAGAGCCAGGATGTCGTCTTGCTCTAGCGCAATGCTGCGTTGTTTGGCCAGCCAGTCTGCACTTTCACAAACGGGACCCACAATATCATAGGTTTCGGGGGTTTGCGCGCGTGGCTTGACGGGCAGCAGTCCATGGTAGGCTTCATAAAGCGCGGGACGCATCAGGTCGGTCATGGCTGCGTCAATAATGGCAAAATTGCGGGCTTCGGCATGCTTGAGGTACTGGACACGCGTTAGCAGGATGCCTGCATTGCCAATCAGTGAACGGCCTGGTTCCAGAACCAGTTGCAAATGGGCATAGCCACGTTGTGCCAGTTTTTCATAAACGGGTTCCAGCAATTCTTTAGGGTCGAGCGGGATTTCATCGGTATAGCGGATGCCAAGGCCACCGCCAATGTCCAGATGCGCTACCTGGATTCCCTGCAGGCCAAGGGTATCAAGCAAGTCCAGGGTTTTGTCCAGGGCATCAAGGTAGGGGCTGACTTCGGTAATTTGTGAGCCGATATGGCTGTCGATGCCTACGATTTTAATACCGGGCAGGGTACTGGCTTTTTGGTAAGCCGCCGGTGCGCTGGTAATTTCGATCCCGAATTTATTTTCTTTCATGCCGGTTGAAATGTACGGGTGTGTTTTGGCATCGACATCCGGGTTCACACGTAAAGAAACGGGCGCTGTTTTGCCCAGTCGCGTAGCGACTTCAGAGATGCGATGCAGTTCGGCTACCGACTCTACGTTAAAGCATTTGATGCCGGCATCAAGGGCTGCTTCGATTTCCCAGTCCTGTTTGCCCACGCCTGAAAAAACAACCTTGGCGGCTTGTCCACCTGCTTTCAAGACACGGGCCAGTTCACCACCGGAAACAATATCAAACCCACTGCCCAGTTTTGCAAATTCGTTCAGGACCGCCAGATTGGAGTTGGCTTTCATGCCATAACAAACCAAGGTATTGCGGTTGCCAATGGCATTTTGGTAGGATTGCCATGCTGCCTTGAGTGCGGCCAGGGAGTAAACATACAGGGGGGTACCCAGTTCACGGGCCAGGGTTTCCAGGCAAACGCCTTCGGCATGCAGGGTGTTGTTTTGGTAGTGAAAGAAGGGAGAACCGGCAGGGACGGGTAGTGGTTGTGATTGTGTGGTCATTGCAAATTGATAATCAGAATTAACGGTGTATGAAAAATAAATGGGAACATTATTGGGGGATGCCGGTTTTTTGTTCCTGCTCCCGGGCACGCGCTTGTTCCCTTTCTTTTTGCGCCGCTTCTTTGGCGGCTTGCTTGCGTGCCTTTATCCTTTGATCGCGTGCTTCTATTTGCTGTAATTGTTCTTGGGTAGGATAATATAGAGGTGCCTTGTATCCGCAGGCGGTAAGACCCAAACTTAAGCCAAGCAGGGATGCAATTGAAAGACTGCGGCGTAATTTTGTAAACGCAGGCAATTTACTACTCCAAAAAATTTTTTTATAGAATTGATATTATGACTGAATCAGAATTTCTTGCACGTGCAGATGATATTTTAGACAAGATTCAGGCCCAGGCTGATGGCTGGTTCGAACATCTGGATATTGATGTTGATGCGAACCGCAGCGGCCAGGTGCTGACCCTTGTATTTGACAGTACCCGGCATGTCGTGATCAATAGCCAGGCACCCTTGCAGGAAATGTGGGTGGCGGCGCCTAGCGGTGCTTTTCATTATCGCTTTGATGGCCAAGTGTGGCAAGATACCCGTGGTGGTGCTGATTTGGCTGCCAATGTTGGCGCCCTGTGTTCAGCAATTACCGGACAGACCCTGACCGTTACCTTGTAAGAAGAATAACACCGTGGCGGGGCAGCGAGAAGTACTGCCGGCGACGGGTGCTTGCCTGGATGGCCAGGTTTTTCATGCTTGTAGTACCAAAAAACGCTCATTTCATAGGGTTGAAAATGAGCGTTTTTTTATGGTTTCCTAAAAGCGTATTGGTGGTCCACCCAAGGGATTGAACGACTCAATCAGCTTGCCGATGGCATCACCGCTACCTTGTGCTGCCGGTTTGGCCGCACCGTCTTCTTCAGTGCCAGGGGCATAGCCACTGCCTCCGACACCCAGGTTGGCAATCGCCTGTCCGGCGGGGAATTCGGAATAGTAAAAATTATTGCCTTCCTTGACCAGGCCTGCTGGCAAGGGGCCTGGTTTGGCAACCGGTATCGAAGGCAGTACTTGAGCCATGTAATCGAGCCAGATTGGCATGGCTGCACCACCACCGGTTTCGCGGTCACCCAATGAACGGGGTTGATCGAAACCCAGCCAGGCAATGCCTACCATTTTGGGCGTATAGCCGGCAAACCAGGCATCGAAAGATTGGTTGGTGGTACCGGTTTTACCGCCGATATCGGCACGTTTAAGCGTTGCCTGGGTCCGGGCCGCCGTACCATTGCGGGCAACGCCCCGCAGCAGGTCATCCATGACGTAGGCGGTGCGAGGGTCAATGGCGCGGTTGGCTTCATTGCCTGCCTTGACCGGTTGGGCTTTCATCAGGACAGTGCCGTTGGGGTCAGTGACGTAGTCGATAATGAAGGGATTGACACGATAGCCGCCGTTGGCAAAGACGGCATAGGCACTGGCCATTTGCAAAGGTGTCACGCTGCCTGCACCCAACGCCATGGTCAGGTAGGCACCTTTAGGGGGGTGTCGTGCGGGGTCAAATCCGAAACGGTCAATGAATTCCATGGCAAAATCCGGGCCAACGGCCTCAAGGATGCGAATGGAAATCATGTTTTTGGATTTGTACAGGCCCTGGCGCAAGGTTAGACTATAGGTATAGCTGTTGCCGTAGTTCTTGGGGGTCCAGGGTTTGCTGCCGGTTTTTGCCGCACTCAGGTAGAACGGCTGGTCGGAAATATTGGTTTCCGGGGTTAAGCCCCGCTCAAGGCCGGCGGCATAAATAAAGGGCTTGAAGGTTGAACCTGGCTGGCGCCACGCCTGTGTTACCCGGTTGAAGTCGCCGCGGTTGAAATCAAAGCCGCCAACCATGGCCTTGATGGCACCATCAGTAGGGTTAAGGGCAACAAAGGCAGCTTCGACTTCAGGCATGTTGATGATGGTCCAGCTGTCTTTTGTTTTTTGCAGGTAAATGACGGAACCACGCATGATATGCCGTTTGGCGCTGGGCTTGGCTACCAGGGCGCGCTTGGCATTGTTAAGGGCGGTGCCGGTCAGCTCAATGGGGTGGCCGGCTTCCCGAATGGCAACCACCTTGGTTGGGCTTGCGGAAAGCACCAAGTAGGTTTGCAGGTCGTTGCTGTCAGGGTAATCGTTTTTGACTTTATCCAGGAACTCTTCCATTTTTTCCTGGTTTTGTTCCAGTCCGGCAGGCAGCTCCAGTTGTGCGGCCGGCCCAGGATAGGCTTTACGGCGGGTATAGGTAAGGATTCCGTCACGCACAGCCTTGTAGGCGGCTTCCTGGTCTTTGGAATTGACAGTGGTGTATACGTTAAGGCCACGGCCGTAGACGTTATCTTTGTAGATGTTGTACATCAGCTGGCGGGCGAGCTCGGCAACATACTGGCCATGAAGGGCAAACTGGGTTTCCGGGGCACTGTTGTCGCGTGACTTGACCTGAATTTTCTCATTCATGGCTGTGTCATACTGTTCCTGGTTGATGTACTTCAGCTTCAGCATGCGGCCCAAGACATAATGCTGGCGTTCGATGGCGCGTTTCAGGTTGGTTTTGGGGTTAAAGCGTGAGGGTGCCTTGGGAATGCCTGCCAGAATCGCTGCCTGCGCAATGCTGATTTTTGACAGGGGAACACCAAAATAAGTACGGGCGGCCGCAGAAAAGCCGTAAGCGCGATGACCCAGGTAAATCTGGTTCAGGTAAAGCTCGAGAATCTGGTCTTTGGTGAGGGTGTCTTCAATTTTATAGGTGAGCAAAAGTTCATAGAATTTGCGGATGAACGATTTTTCTGAAGACAGGTAAAAGTTACGGGCCACCTGCATGGTAATGGTACTGGCGCCCTGGGCTTTGGCACCCGAGGTGATATTGGCCAATACGGCCCGGCCTACGCCCGACCAGTCAACCCCGTGGTGATTATAGAAATTGTCATCTTCCGCGGCTAACACGGCCAGTTTCATGACATCGGGAATTTCATTGAAACGCATGACATTGCGTCTTTCTTCACCATATTCGGCAAGCAGGACTTTGTCTTCCGAATAGATGCGCAACGGGATACGTGGCCGGTAATCGGTCATTGCCTGGAGGTCGGGCAGGTTCGGCCAGGTAAGGCCGATCGCCATGATCACCAGCAAAGCGCCACAAAGCCCTATGCCTGCGCAAAATACGATGGATTTCATGATAAACCGTCCCAGCCATGAGCCGGACGACGATTTCTCTTTTTTGGGTGCGGTAGTTTTACTCATTACACGGGATTTTAAAGCTTTGTGGACAGAATTTCGTGAAAAACTCATCGGTTTCTGTAACTGAATTGTGCAGTTTAGCGCTCCTCACTTAGGTTGCAAGTGATAATATGCAAAACAGTGCAAAATAAGTCTCAAATTACCGACATTTTTAAATTTATGAGTGAAATAATACATGATACTACCCCTGTCAGGTTGTCCACCAGACAGCCAGTGTTTTTGGTGGGCATGATGGGGGCAGGCAAAACAACAATAGGACGGGCCCTGGCCCGGGCAATGAATCGGGATTTTCTGGATCTCGATCATGAAATTGTCGGGCGGTGTGGGGTCAGCATTCCATTTATCTTCGACATCGAAGGCGAGGAAGGGTTCCGTAACCGTGAGAGTATGGTGCTTGAAGAGGTTGCGCAGATTGATGGCATCGTCCTGGCTACCGGTGGTGGTGCCGTGCTAAGAGAAGAAAACCGTGCCATTCTGCGACGCCGGGGTGTTGTGATTTACCTGAAAGCCAGTGCCGATGAGCTTTATCGCCGGGTCGCCAAAGACCGGAACCGGCCTTTGCTGGCCACGCCTAACCCGAAAGCCAGGATTGTTGAATTGCTGGCACAGCGTGAATCCCTGTATGAAAGTGTGGCCGACCTGACGATAGAAACGGGTTCAGGTTCCATCTCGTCGGTAGTTAAGACCATTCATAATTTGTTGCAAAAAAACCAGGAGTAAAGCATGAGTATTGTTAACGTTAACACCGAAGGAGGCGCTTATCCCATTCATATTGCCCCCCATTTGTTGCAGCAGGTAGGTACTTCCATTCCTGCTGATGCCACCTCAGTGGTCCTGATCAGCAATCCCACCGTTTATGGCCTGTATGGCAAAACGGTTTTGCAGTCACTGGAAGCCACCGGTAAGAAAATCAATGTATTCGAAGTGCCTGACGGTGAAGCCTACAAGACACTGGAAACCCTGAACAGCATCTATACCTGGCTGCTGGAGCAGCGGCTGGACCGCCGTGCGGTTATTGTTGCATTGGGTGGCGGGGTTATCGGCGATATGTGCGGTTTTGCCGCGGCAACCTATATGCGGGGTATTCGTTTCATTCAGGTGCCGACTACGTTGCTGGCTCAAGTGGACTCATCGGTGGGTGGCAAGACGGCGGTCAACCACCCCATGGGCAAGAACATGATTGGCGCATTTTATCAGCCGATTGCCGTGGATATTGATACCACCGTACTGCGTACCTTGCCCGAGCGTGAAATTGCAGCAGGCCTGGCCGAGGTGATCAAATACGGCCTTATCCTGGATGCCGGCTTTTTTGATTGGTGCGAACAAAACGTGGCCAGCCTCAAGGCGCTAGAGCCTGAAGCCATCGGCTATGCCGTTCAGCGCTCTTGCGAACTCAAGGCTTATGTGGTGTCCCAAGACGAAAAAGAAACCGGCATGCGTGCCATCCTGAACCTGGGACACACGTTTGGCCATGCCATAGAGGCCGGTCTTGGCTTTGGTACCTGGTTGCACGGTGAGGCCGTGGGCTGTGGCATGGTGCAGGCGGCTGAATTGTCTGCGCGGGTATGCGGTTTTCCACAGACGGATGTTGAAAGGGTCAGGGCATTGGTGGCAGCCATTGGTTGCCCGGTTACCGCCCCTGATCTTGGAACTGATAAATGGATCGAACTGATGCAAATCGATAAAAAGGCCGAAGGAGGCAAAATCAAATTCATTGTCATGCCAGGCATCGGCCAGGCGAAAAGCCAAACGGTACCTTGGGAAGACTTGGTGCTGGTTTTGAAGAAAACAACACAGGAAGGGTAAATCAACATGACAACGCTGGCACCGTATGCAACTAAACCCGAAGATACCCGTGGCAGGGTTCACCGGGAAATCGAAGATCCAAGTCGCAATCCGTTCCAGCGTGACAGAGACCGGATTATTCACAGTTCCGCTTTTCGGCGGCTCGAATATAAAACACAGGTTTTTGTCAATCATGAGGGGGACCTGTTCCGGACCCGCCTTACCCATAGCCTGGAAGTGGCCCAGATTGGCAGGGCCCTTGCCAGGACATTGCGCCTGAACGAGGACCTGGTGGAAGCCATTTCCCTGGCCCATGATCTTGGGCACACCCCGTTTGGCCATGCCGGCCAGGACGCCCTGAATGCCTGCATGCGGGAAAAAATACCGCAGGCGGGCGGCTTTGAGCATAACCTGCAAAGCCTGCGGGTGGTTGATGAGCTTGAAGAGCGTTATGCCTCGTTTAATGGCTTGAACCTGAGTTTTGAAACCCGTGAGGGTATTCTTAAGCACTGTTCCCTTTCCCATGCCCGCAACCTTGGCGAAGTGGCCCGGCGCTTTATCGACAAAAAGCAGCCTGGCCTTGAGGCTCAACTGGCTAATCTGGCGGATGAAATTGCCTATAACAATCACGATGTCGATGACGGGCTTCGGTCAGGATTGATCACGGTTGATCAATTGCTATCGGTAGAATTGTTCGCAAGTCATTATCAAAATGTTTGTAATATATATCAGAATGTTTCTGAAAAGAGGCTAATTTCCGAAACAATTAGGCGCATAATAAATACATTAATTGTTGATCTTGCACAAAATACGGCACTTAATATCAAAACATTTGAGATAGAAACACTAAAAGATGTATATAATGCACCCATGCTTGTTGCATTTTCAGCCCCCATCAGGAAACAGGCAAATGAGCTTAAGCGGTTCCTTATGGAAAATCTTTACCGGCATTACAAGGTCATGCGCATGTCGGGTAAAGCAAAGCGAATCATTACTGATTTATATAGTGCTTTTCTGGAAGATCCCCGTTTGCTGCCTAAAGATTATCAAGTACAGGATGAGCTCGCACAGGGCCGTTCCATTGCTGATTACATTGCTGGAATGACTGATCGATATGCAATTAAAGAGCATAAAAGATTGTTTTTGATTTAGTTTTATTATTTTAATAACTTTTGTTTTGATAAAAAATAAAACCAAAAACAATCCGATGAGGATTTGTTTACAAACTGAAACGAATCAATTGTTATTAAATTTAATAAAACTCCACAATTATGCAAGCTAATGATGATTTTTCATTGTCCCATATATTAATTATTGATAATGAAATACATGGACGTAATGCGCTGATGAATATCTTGCGGGAAAAAAACTCCCGTATCAGTCATGCTTTTGATGGTTTACAGGGATATGAGCGGGCAGTCGCCAATCGTCCAGACCTGATTCTTTCAAACATACAATTACCCAAACTGAATGGCGTTACGTTGTGTCGACGATTGAAGGCCAACCCATTCACCAACGATATCCCCATGATTTTCTATGGGCAGGAAGAAAATCCTGAAAACCGGCTGGAAGCGTTTCGTAGTGGTGCAGTTGATTACATTCCCAATGATTGCTCCGACTACGAGGTGATTGCCCGGATTACCGTACATTTGTCTTTGGCAAGCAAAAAACGCATGATTCAATCCATGGAGTTGGGCCTCAAGCAGGAAATGAATTCTTTTTCCGCTTTTTCTCCACGGCCCATGTCCTGCCAGGAAACTCTGGACGATGCGCTCGTGGTATCCATTGTGCAAAAATATGTACAGGAACACCTTAACGAACCGCTTTCCATTAGCCATCTGGCTGAAGTGGCCGGCATGCACGAAAAACGCTTGACCAAGGCTTTCCAGGATCATCTCAATATCAGTGTCTTTGAGTTTGTTCGTGATACCCGCATGCACGAGGCAAAACGCCTGTTACTGGAAACCTCCTTGCGTACCCTTACCATCGCTGCAGAAATCGGCTATTCGAGTTCTGCCAATTTTTCAACGGCATTCCAGCAGTTTTACGGGGTTTCGCCCTCGGTGTTCAGAAAATATAAAGGTAATGTTGAAGAGGCACTGCAGGTAGCCCACGCCTGATTAAACAGGTTAGGTTTGTTGTGTGTTTGCAAATATGGCCGCCTGTGCGGCCATCTTCATATCGGTTGTCTTAATTTGAAAGTGATGCCTGCTGGCGTGCAAGCGGGTAAGATGGCGGTATTGGTACAACAATTACAAAAAGCGGGGGGGTAATGTTACTGACGCTGGCTGTTTTATGTTTTTTCCAGGCATTGGGAGAGCTGGTGTCGGTGCTCTCGGGTTTGCCTGTGCCCGGACCGGTGCTAGGCATGGTTTTTTTGTTCATCACCCTGTTGCTAAAACCAGGCTTGATCCAGCATATTGCGGCATCCGCCGAGCAATTGCTTAAGTCAATGATGATTATGTTTATCCCGGTCTGTGTGGGTATCATGACTTCTTATACCTTGCTCAAGGGCCAATGGCTGGCGTTGGTCGCCGGTATCGTGGTTAGCACCGTGCTGGCCATGGCGGTGGGGGCGTTGGTGATGCAAACGGTCATGAAGCGACTTGAAAAGCAGGCCCATGATTCGCAAAAGGGGGCGCCCGATGTTGAATGATTTCTGGCTCCCGTTTACCAAGACCCCGCTGTTTGGCATTTTGCTAACCTTGCTGGTGTATGCCTTGGTTGCCTGGCTGGCCAAAAAAAGCCGCTTTCATCCTTTGGTCAACCCCGTTGCCCTGTCGGTGCTCCTGATTGTGCCTTTCCTTGTGTATGCAGGAGTTCCTTATGAAGACTATATGGCGGGCGCGCAATATATTTCTTTTCTGCTGGGTCCGGCTACGGTTGCGCTGGCTATACCTTTGGCTATGCAGCTTGAGCGGGTCAAAAAGGCCTGGCTGCCCTTGGTTTGCGGTTTGCTGGCGGGCTCGCTGACGGCGGTGTTGTCGGTGGTGCTGGTGGCTGCTTTCCTTGGCGCTGAAGACGTGCTGCTCATTTCCCTGGCACCAAAATCGGCCACCATGCCGATTGCCATGGGGGTCAGTGAGAAACTGGGGGGGCTGGCGTCGCTGGCAGCGGTGGGGGTGATGGGCACCGGTATCTTTGGTGTCATGAGCGCCCGTTATGTTTTCAGGTTAATCAACATCGAGTCGCCGGAAATCAGGGGTTTCATGCTGGGCCTGACCGCGCACGGTATTGGCGTTGCCCGCGGTTTCCAGGTTAGCAATGAAATGGGTACCTTTGCCGGCCTTGGCATGAGCCTGAACGGGTTGTTGACCGCTTTCCTGGTACCGCTGGTGGTGACCTTGCATTTTGTCTTGTTTTAAGCCATGGATTGGGGGCTGTTTTGCAACCGTCCTGTATGATTTTCCCTGATGGTCGGGGTTGAATTGCCAGTGCTAGAATCAAGTCAATAATGACTCAAAAGCAGGAGACACGGGTGCTGATTCAAAAGCCAACTTACGGGCAAACCTATGAGGCGTTCAAATGGGAGATTCCGGCCAATTTCAATATCGGGGTGGATGTTTGCGATAAATGGGCCGATGGGAGTGGCCGCCTGGCCTTGATCCAGGAAAGAGCCGCCGGTGATAGCCGCCGTTATACCTTTGACCAGCTCAAGGCGTACTCCAACCAGTTTGTCCACGTGCTACAAAAGGCGGGGGTAGGCAAGGGGGACAGGGTGGGCATTTTGCTGGCGCAGGGGGTTGAAACAGCGATTGCCCATATTGCCGTGTACAAATTGGGGGCGATTGCGATTCCCCTGTTTTCCCTGTTCGGCATAGATGCCCTGCAGTACCGTCTTGCCAACTCGGGCGCCAAGGTCCTGGTGACCAACCAGGACGGCATGGCCAAGTTGCAGGATATCCGTGACAGCCTGAATGAATTGCAGGCGGTTTTCAATATTGATATTGAAAAATCCGCAGAGGGTGCCACTGCCTTCTGGCCAGCCTTGAAGCAGGAAGCGCCAGATTTCACGCCGGTAAACACCCTGGCTGAAGACCCGGCCGTTATCATTTATACCTCGGGTACTACCGGTAAGCCTAAGGGGGCCTTGCATGCCCACCGGGTGCTGTTGGGACATTTGCCTGGGGTGGAGATGTCGCATAATTTTCTATTGGCTGAAGACAGCCTTATGTGGACGCCGGCCGATTGGGCCTGGATTGGTGGCCTGTTTGATGTACTGATGCCTGCCTGGCATCATGGGATTCCGGTGCTTGCCTGCCGCTTTGAAAAATTCACGGCCGAAGCCGCTTTTGAGCTGATGGAGCGACACCAGGTTACCAACGCCTTCCTGCCGCCCACGGCCCTGAAAATGATGCGCCATATCGAGAACCCGCAACAACGCTGGCGCCTTAAGTTGCGCACGATTGCCAGTGGAGGGGAATCCTTGGGGCTGGAGCTGATTGAATGGGGACGGCGCAACCTGGGTCTTACCATTAACGAGTTTTATGGCCAGACCGAATGCAATATGATTGTTTCCGCCTGCTCGGCCCTGTTTGAGCCGCAGATTGGCAGCATCGGCAAGGCCGTGCCCGGGCATCATCTGGCGATTGTGGACGAGCAGGGTCAAGTCTTGCCCAATGGCCAGGAAGGCAATATTGGGGTGCTGGCACCTGATCCGGTCATGTTTCTGGCGTACTGGCAGAATCCTGAAGCGACATGGGAAAAATATGCAGGAGCCTATCTGGTGACCGGGGATATGGGGGTGCAGGATGAGAACGGTTTTATCCGCTTTGTAGGCCGGAACGATGATGTGATTACCAGTGCCGGTTACCGGATTGGCCCGGGGCCCATTGAGGACTGCATTCTGGGACATCCTGCCGTTAGCATGGTGGCGGTGATTGGCCTGCCCGATGCCGAGCGCACCGAAGTGGTGACCGCTTTTGTGGTACTTAGTGAGGGTGTTGCCGAAAGCGAGGACCTGAAAAAAGAAATTCAGGCCCATGTGCGCCATCGTGTAGCTGCCCATGAGTACCCACGCCAGATTCATTTTGTGCCTGGGTTACCCATGACGACCACGGGCAAGATCATTCGCCGGGAATTACGCCAGCAGCGGTTTTAAATAACGGCCGGTATGGCTCTTTGGGTGGTTGGCAATATCTTGCGGCGTGCCTTCAGCCACAATGGTGCCACCGCCCTGGCCGCCTTCGGGGCCCATGTCCACGACCCAGTCTGCGGCCTTGATTACATCCAGGTTGTGTTCAATCACCACCACGGTATTACCGGCATCCACCAGCTGGTTGATGACTTCCAGCAATAGGGCAATATCGGCAAAATGCAGACCGGTGGTGGGTTCATCAAGCACATACATGGTTTTGCCGGTGCTGCGCTTGGACAGTTCCAGTGACAGCTTGATGCGTTGTGCCTCGCCACCTGAAAGCGTGGTGGCGCTTTGCCCCAGGCGGATATAGCTCAGGCCGACATCCATGAGGGTTTGCAGCTTGCGGGCGATCAGGGGAACCGCGCTGAAATATTCAAGTGCCTGCTCTACCGTAAGATCAAGGACATCGCTGATGGTGCGGCCACGGTAGCGGATTTCCAGGGTTTCCCGGTTATACCGCTTGCCATGACAGGTGTCACAGGGTACGTACATGTCGGGCAGGAAATGCATTTCCACCTTGATCACGCCATCGCCCTGGCAGTTTTCGCAGCGTCCGCCCTTGACGTTAAAGGAAAAACGCCCTGGATCATAGCCGCGGGCCCGGGCTTCGGGCGTACCGGCAAACAATTCGCGAATGGGGGTAAACAGGCCGGTATAAGTGGCCGGGTTGCTGCGCGGGGTGCGCCCGATCGGGCTTTGGTCCACATTGATGATCTTGTCGAAATGCTCCAGCCCTTCGATATGGGAATAGGGGGCGGACTCTGCCTGGGCACGGTTCAGTTCCCTTGCCATGATGGTGGCCAGGGTATCGTTGATCAGGGTGGATTTGCCGGAACCGGAAACCCCGGAAATGCAGATCAGCTTGCCAACCGGAATGCTCAGGTTGACCGATTTCAGGTTGTTGCCGGTACAGCCATACAGTTTCAGCCAGGGTTGTTCCTCATCAAGCGGGCGGATGTTGCCGACATTGATTTTTTTGCGGCCGCTTAAATAATTGCCGGTCAGGGATTGCGGGTTGGCTTCAACTTCTTGGGGGCTGCCCTGGGCAATCACCCTGCCACCATGTTCTCCGGCACCGGGACCCATGTCCACGACCCAGTCGGCGGCGCGGATCATGTCTTCATCATGCTCTACCACAATCACGCTATTACCCAGGTCACGCAAATGCTGGAGCGTATGGATAAGACGGTCGTTATCGCGCTGGTGCAGGCCAATCGAGGGCTCATCCAGCACATACATCACTCCTGTCAGCCCCGAGCCAATCTGGCTGGCCAGGCGGATACGCTGGGCCTCACCACCGGAAATCGTATCGGCACTGCGGTCCAGTGACAGATAGTTCAGTCCCACATCATTCAGGAACTGCAGGCGCGACTGGATTTCACGCACAATCCGGTTGGCGATTTCCTGCTTGGCACCGTTGAGCTGCAGGTTTTGGAACCATTCCAGGCATTTGGAAAGCGCCATGGCTTCCACTTCGTAAATGCCCAGTCCGCGCTTGGCGCCTTCCCGCTCTTCGTTGCCAATCAGTACATTCCGGGCATCGGCACGCAGGCGGGAGCCATTACATTCGGGACAGGTTTGCAGGCTGCGGTATTTGCCCAGTTCTTCGCGTACGGCGCTGGAATCGGTTTCCAGCCAACGTCTTTCGAGATTGGGAATAATGCCTTCGAAGGCGTGTGTCTTGAAGGTGCTGAGTCCCTTGTTGTCCAGGTACAGGAAAGAAATTTCTTCTTCGCCGGAACCGTATAAGACAATTTGCTTTATGTGTTCAGGCAGGGATTCGAAGGCCTCGTCGATATCGAATCCGTAATGAATGGCCAGGCTGTGCAGCAGGGAATGGGTAAAGGCATTGCGTTTGTCCCAGCCCTTGATGGCGCCGCTGGCCAGGCTTAACTCTGGAAAAGCCACAATCCGCTTGGGGTCAAAGATATGAACATGACCCAGGCCATCACAGCGTGGGCAGGCCCCTACCGGGTTGTTAAAGCTGAACAGGCGCGGCTCCAGTTCAGCCAGGCTGTGATTGCAGACAGGGCAGGCATAGCGGCTGGAGAAGGCATGTTCAATGTTTTCATCCAGGTCCAGTACAATTACCCGGCCATCAGCCAGCTTGATCGCGGTTTCAATGCTTTCGGCCAGGCGTTGTTTGCTTTCTTCGCGCACTTTCAGGCGGTCAATCACCACGTCGATATTGTGTTTTTCGTTTTTGTTCAGGGGCGGGATGCGGTCAAGTTCGATCATGGCGTCGTCGATGCGAACGCGAATAAAGCCCTGGGCCTGAAACTGGATGAATTCATCTTCAAAGCTGCCCTTGCGATTGCGGGCAATCGGTGCCAGCAAGGCAATCCGGGTTTCGGGTTTCAGCGCCAGAATGAAATCAACCATCTGGCCAACGCTTTGGGCCTGCAGCGGCTCTCCATGTTCGGGGCAGTACGGCGTGCCGACGCGGGCAAACAGCAGGCGCAGGTAATCGTGGATCTCTGTAATGGTGCCAACCGTAGAGCGTGGGTTGTGTCCGGCCGCTTTCTGTTCGATTGAAATCGCGGGTGACAGGCCTTCGATCATGTCGACATCAGGCTTGTCCATGAGTTGCAGGAACTGGCGGGCATAGGCCGAGAGGCTTTCCACATAACGGCGCTGGCCTTCGGCATACAGCGTGTCAAACGCCAAGGAAGACTTGCCCGAGCCGGATAGGCCGGTCATGACCACCAGTTTGTGACGGGGCAAATCAAGTGAAATATTCTTCAGATTATGCGTGCGGGCACCGCGGATGCGGATTGCATCCCTGTTGAAGTCACCGGTTGTGTCCGGGGATGTATCCATTACCATTGTTAATACTAGCTTCCAGTTAGATGAGTCTGGTTTTCGTTAGCCGAATGCATAACTATAACGCAGTCAGCCAGTCTGCGTTACACTCTTATAAAGATATCCTCCAATTAGTTGGTTATTAATTAAATCCCTCACATGTCCATTAAATCTAGAATCAGTCACTCTGATTCCCGTCATGCCCCCCGGCAACCGCGGGAAAAACTCAAGTTAACACCGATAGAAAGAAAAGCCAGCATTTCCCTGGCTTTATTGTTTGCCGTGCGCATGTTGGGGCTGTTCCTGCTGACCCCTGTGTTTGCCGATGCCGCCAAAACCCTGACCAACGGCAATAATGCCGCCCTGGTGGGGGCGGCCATTGGTGCTTACGGTATTACCCAGGCCATCATGCAAATTCCGCTTGGCATGGCGTCCGACAAGTTTGGAAGGCGTCCGGTCATTATCTTCGGCATGCTGTTGTTTGTCATTGGGGGCATTATTTGTGCCAATGCCGAATCCGTGACGACGGTTATTATTGGCCGGGCCATCCAGGGATTTGGCGCGGTTTCCGCGGCCATTACCGCCTGGGTTGCCGATGCCACTCGCCCTGAAGTACGTACCCGGGCTATGGCCATGGTGGGCGCCTCCATTGGTGTTTCCTTTGCGGTTTCACTGGTGCTGTCGCCCTTGCTGGTCGAATGGAGCGGCTTGCCCGGCCTGTTCTGGGTCATCAGCCTGTTGGGTTTTGTTTGCCTGTTACTGGCCACGCTTATTGTGCCTGTGGTGCCCATGCATGGCCAAGCGGTATCGCAAAAATCACGCGCAGCCGATGTGTTCAAACATGCCGATTTGCTGCGCCTGAACTTCGGGGTTTTCTGCCTGCATTTTATTTTGATGTCCATCTTTGTGGTGGCCCCTCCCTTGTTGATGGAGCTGGGTGGTTATACCGTGGGTAATCTTTGGGAGGTTTACCTGCCAGTTATATTGGTGGCATTTGTGTTAATGGTACCGGCGGTTTTCTATACCGAAACCCGTCATATTCATAAATTAAGCCTTGAAATCTGTGTGGCCGCCCTGGCCGTGGTTATGGCTATGATGCCGCTGGCCAGCCAGTCTTTTGCCGCTACCATGGTGGCCTTTGTGCTATTTTTCATTGTGTTCAATATCCTGGAAGCCTTGCAGCCTTCAATGGTTTCCCGCTTTTCACCACCCGAGCATAAAGGCTTGGCCTTGGGGTTTTATAATATGTCCCAGGCACTGGGTGTTGCCGCTGGTGGCGCTATTGGCGGTCTGGTGGCGCGTTATGCGGGGCCTCCAAAAGTATTCCTGCTGGGGGCATTGCTGGCGGCGGTCTGGTTCTTTGTCTCCAGGGGCCTGAAAGGTGTTAGGCGATAGCCACAATGGTTATAATGCGCACATGATTCTTCTGTTAACCGGCTTGTTTTTTTAAGATTCAGGCCAGGTATATGCAAATTGTTAGGAAATTTTTATGGCATCAGTCAACAAAGTTATTTTAGTGGGAAATCTGGGGCGTGACCCTGAAGTCCGTTACAGCCCTGACGGTGCTGCAATGTGTAATATCTCTATTGCCACCACCTCTAGCTGGAAAGATAAAAACACCGGTGAGCGCCGTGATGAAACCGAATGGCATCGCGTTTCTTTCTTTGGTCGCCTCGCTGAAGTTGCGGGTCAATACCTTAAAAAAGGCAGCGCCGTGTATGTGGAAGGCCGCATCAAGACACGCAAATGGCAAGACAAAGAGACCGGGCAGGATCGTTATTCAACTGATATCATTGCCGACCAGATGCAAATGCTGGGTGGCCGTGCCGACTCTACAAGCATGGGTGGCGATGATTTCAGTGATTCTTATGCGGCACCTCGCCAGCAACCGCAGCGTGCACCGCAAAGCCAGCGTCCATCAGCACCTGCTGCCGGTTCTGCCAGCAATATCATGGATATGGACGACGATATACCGTTTTAAGCTTTACCAGAAACATTATATAGTTAATTAATTTCTATTTGGTTTGGTTTAACCAGCTGATTTTAATAGAAAATTATTCAACAAGAAGCCCTTCAAATGCATAAATATTTGAAGGGCTTTGTTTATAGTTGAAGCAAGTTGGCTTGAGCGTTAAAGCAAGCGTGACAGGAAATTACGTGCCCGTTCAGAGCGATTCTGTATGTCATTGAAAAACGACGCTGTGGGGCAATCTTCCAATATGTGCCCTTTATCCATGAATACAATCCGGTCGGCCACTTTTTGTGCAAAACCCATTTCATGCGTTACGCATATCATCGTCATGCCCTCTTGGGCTAACTCAACCATCACATCAAGCACTTCTTGCACCATCTCCGGGTCCAGGGCAGAGGTGGGCTCATCAAACAGCATGCAGACTGGATTCATGCAAAGCGCCCTTGCGATGGCCACACGCTGTTGCTGGCCGCCTGAAAGGCTGGCCGGATAACGGTCCTCAAAGGTGGCCAAGCCGACGCGGTCCAGGTATTTTTTGACCTGTTCATTGGCTTCTTCTTTTGAGCGTCCAAGCACTTTTTGTTGCGCCAAGGTTAAATTTCCCCTGACGGTTAAATGCGGAAACAATTCAAAATTCTGAAAAACCATGCCGGCTTTGGCACGTAAAGCGGGCAGGTTTGTAGCCGGATCGCCAACAGATGTGCCATTCACCGTAATGGTGCCTTGCTGAAACGGCTCCAGGCCATTGACGGTTTTAATCAAGGTTGATTTGCCCGAGCCTGAAGGCCCGCAAATAACCAATACTTCCTGTTTGTTGACGTGTATGGAACAGTCTTTTAATACCTGAGTTGTTCCATACCACTTGGAGATGTTTTCAATGCTGATCATAGGGGCATATTTGGAAATAAATTACGTGTGGGCTGATTTTGCCTGGTAGCGTTTTAACAAGGCATTGGCAACAAAAGACAGGCCAACACAATATATATAATAAATAACGGCAACAAACAGGAATATTTCTGCCGGATATACCATTACCCGGTTACTGACCTGAGTGGCCACAAATGACAGTTCGGCAACGCCAATCACATAGGCAAGAGAGGTGTCTTTAATGAGTGATACCCATTGATTGATGAATGAGGGCATCATGACCGGCAGGGCCTGGGGTAAAATGACATAACGCATGACCTGATGGGGTTTCATGCCCAATGCCGCGGCAGCTTGCCATTGGCCGGCCGGTAGGCTACGAATGCCGGCATAGACGGCATGGGCCAGGTAGGCGCCGCCAATCAAAGATAAAGAGCAAACCACCGTAATGGTTCCCGGAATATCAATATGAAAAAGAATGGGCAATAAAAAATAAACCCAAAAAATAAGCATGATGACCGGAATCGCCCTGAAAAACCCCAGGAAAGTAAGCAGTGCCGTATGAACAATGCCTTTTGTTAATGCAAGGGTGATGCCAAATGCCAATCCCAGAATGGCGGAAGCAAGGGCGGAAGCAATGCTTAAGATAATGGTGAGTGCCGCGCCTCCCAGGGAACCGTACGGATAAGCACCAATTAAAAAATAGGTCAGGTTATTGCTGATGACGGTGAAATCCATTAGCGCCTGCCTTGTACGAATGTACGGGATTTCAGGATGTATTGGCCCACCACTTCAAGCACCACAATTGCCAGAATATAAAGAATAGTGGCAATCCCAAAAGCCTGGAATGTTTTAAATGTTTCAGTTTCTACTTGCCGGGCAGCATAAGACAGTTCTGCCACACCGATGGCCATGGTCAAAGAGGTATTCTTGATGGTATTCATGTATTGCCCCAGCAAAGACGGAAAGGCATTGCGCACTGCCTGGGGAAAAATCACGTAACGCCACATTTGCGAGGCTTTCATGCCCAATGCCGTGGCGGCAAACCGCTGTTGGATGGAAACGCTTTGTACGCCTGAACGAAGTTCTTCGGCAATAAAGGCGGCTGTATAAAGCGTTAAACCGGTGAAACCGGCAATATATTCAAAAGCAGGCCAATGAATATCACCCATAAAAACAGTCCAGATATGGGGGGTATTCAGCCATGTGACGGCAGAAGCGGGAAGGAGCGAAGAAACACCAAAATACCAGAAAAACAATTGCACGAGTAAAGGCGTGTTCCTGAAAATGCTCAGGTAAATTTTGGCAGGTATGGTAAAAAAGGCCGAATGGGAAACCCTGGCCAGACAAACAAAAAATCCCAGCAGCGTAGCGGCCAGGGAAACACAAAAAGACAGGATTAAGGTTACGCCAAAACCGGCCAACAGCCAGTTGACGTAATGCGGGGCAAGCCAAAAATCATTCATTTTTTTTATTTTGTAGAACCCGATAGTTTTACCTATCGGGTTGCCGGATTATTATTTTTTATTTGTTGCCAATTTTATAAATACGTTGCAATGGTGTTTTGGTGTCCGGGCCAAACCAGGTGTTATATATTTTTTCTGCCTCACCAGATGCTTCCAATTCAAGCAAAGCGTTGTCCACAAATGCTTTCAATGCCGTTTCACCTTTGGGTATGCCAATTCCGATCAAGTCGTCTGAAATTGAAAATGCGGGAATTTCATAGTTTTCTTTATCAGGTACATTGGCCAGCAAGCCGATTAATTTAGGGCCGTCTTGTGTAATGGCCTGTACATTGCCATTACGTAATGCGGTAAAGGCAAAGGGCGTATCATCATAGGCAACCAGTTTGGCTTGCGGGTATTTTTCACGTAGAACGATTTCATTGGTGGTGCCTTTATCAACACCAATACGTAAACTGTTTAATTGGTCCGGAGAGCTTAATACCCCTTTTTTGGCAATAAATTGCTGGCCTGATGCGAAATAGGGAATACTGAAATCAACCTGCTTGCCGCGTTCTTCCGTGATGGTAAAGTTTGCCAGGACTAAGTCCACTTTATTTGATGTTAATAAAGGTACACGGTTGGCCGGGTTGGTGGGCACCACTTCCAGTTTTACGCCCAGCTTGTTTGCCAGTGCTTGTGCATAATCGACATCAAGCCCGTTAATTTGGCGGGTTTTTTCGTTTACAAAGCCAAATGGCGGGTTACTGTCAAAAGAGGCTACTTTAAGTACGCCGGCTTTTTTAATATCTTCCAGGCGATCGGCGTGTGCCGCACCGGAAAAACCGGCAAAAAAAGCAGTGGCTACCAAGGCTAAAGCCGTAATTTTGTTTTTCATTATCAATTCCATTTCAATTGGGCAGGTTGCGTAAATTGTTCTGTTTATTAACAGAATGTGACTTATTACATCACGTTGCAGCCCGGGAATAGAAATATAAAAAAATTGGTAATTTATAACAGAAAGGTATAATAAATATAATTTTTATAATTCCTTGGTATGTATAAAATTTGCTTTATGGCCCCAGTCTAACGGGGGGGTTAAGACTGTTTCGGCTTTTTTTTCAAATCATGTCAGCTATTAATTTCATGTCTGGACTCCCGGGTTTGGCCGGACTGTTTTTAGCGAATTACAGGGCCCGGGTTATACACTATCCAAGAAAATGGCACGGATTTTTTAGTGCAATCAGGCAGGTACTGGTTATCATTATTGCCAATACACATTGGCAGTTAACAATACCAAAGGAGAGTTCCATGAGTATTATTTTTAAGTCCCGTTCGCTATTGAGTATTGCCTTGTCTGTCACATTGACAGCGTTTGCCACTGGTGTTCATGCTCAGTCCGTGCAAGATGAAAAGCCCATGGCGCTTCGCGCTGTCATGAAACAGCTTGGCGATGATATGCAGGCAGTCACCGGTGCAATTTCCCATGAAGACTGGGCACTGGTTGCCGGGTTGGCATCAAAAATTGCCAACCATGCCGAACCCCCTCCAGAGGAAAGGGTGAAAATCATTACTTGGCTGGGTGCTGACGCCAGCAAATTCCGGGGTACCGACCTGAAGATGAAAGAGGCAGCAACAGAGATGGGCGAAGCGGCAAAGCAGGCTGATGGACCAGGTGTTATTGCAGCGTTTTCAAAAACGCAGCAGAATTGCCTGGCTTGTCATCAAATTTTCCGTCAGTCGTTTATCAAGCAGTTTTATGATAATCGTTAAAGATCAGGGGACGATCTGTTGCAAAAATGGGGGATGCCATTTTGGGTCAAGTCCCCCATTTTGCTGTTATTGGCCGTTAGGCGTTTTCATCGGCCTCTTTGGACAACAGATGGTGCGGTGAACGTGCCCGTGGGTGCATGAAGAAATGCCCTTTGGGTGCATTCTGTGACGTGATGGGTACCAAGGTGACGTTGGTTTTCTTGCCACGTTTATCATGGATGGCATAGATGATAAATGGCAGGGCCACAACGATCAGGAAGCTGACCACCAGCAATGTTACGTAGCTTTCATCTGCAGCGGCACCAGGCAGCGAGCTTGGCGGGAAGAAAGAGATGATAAACGCCAGCACCGAGATGATAAAGCCGGTTGAGGCAACCAGAATCTTGACACCATTGCCACCGGGAATGTTAAAGGCGCGTTCTTTTTCAGGTTGCTTGCGTACCAGATGGATGTACCCGAGAAACAGCAGGAAATAGCTGCACAGGTAAATGACCACGGTGAGCGCCAAGGCAATCAGGAACGACATGTTTCCACCGCCTCCACCGGTATTGGTCAACACAATAATGGCAACGCTCGTAATCAAGAGTTGAGAAATAACCAGTCTGACCGGTACCCCGTTTTTGTTTACTTTCGAAAAGGCGGCGGGCAGGATTCCTTTTTGTGCGGTGACATACATGCCGCGTGAAGGACCAACAATCCATGAAGCGATTTCAGCCAGCACGCCAAGCATCAGGAATGCAGCGATTACGCGTACCGTCCATTCAAAACCGGGGCCGAAATGGTTAATCAGTACGTTGAACGTTTGCACCACACCGGCGGAAAGGTTGATTTCAGCATGAGGAATGACAGATGCTACTGACAGGCCGCCAATCGAACTCAGGCAGATGGCGGCAATCATCAGGAGCAACATGGCCATCGGGTAGTCGCGCCCGGGGTTTTTCATCTCGTTTACATGGGTGGCAGAAGCTTCGACGCCCATATAGCTCAGGATGAAGGCAACAAAGACCACCAGGGTACCGATTTGGGTGAAATCCGGGAAAAACGTGGATGCACTCATTTCAATAGCCAGGGGGGCACCGCTTAGCAAATAGCTGATGGCGAGCACAACCAGCACAAGCGCAGGTAACAGAATACCGGCAAAAAAACCGATTTTGGCAATTTGTGCGGTATATTTGGTGCCGCCAAATTGTGTAAAGGCCAATGCCCAGAGGATAATCAGGGCAGCAACGGTTTTGGTGGTTGGATCCGTATTAAGTGCTGGCCAGTTCAGGATATAAGAAAGTGCGCCTAAAACAAAATACAGCATGGGGATGAAGCCCACGGCGATCTGGAGGTAGCCGAAGGAAATGGCGGCAAAGCCCCATTTTTCACCGAGTGTATTGGATACCCAGGTGAATACACCGCCTTCTTCCCAGCCCTTGACGGTAGCCATTTCTGCTGCACACAGGCCAACCGGAATGAACCATAAAAGTCCGCCAAGAAGCAGGAAACACACCAGGCTGAAGCCGGATGTCGCAAAGGTTGGGTATTCATAAACGGCCATCACCATGGATGCGGTAATGGCAAAAAAGCCCAGCAGGGAAAGTTGTTTGCTGGCATTGGACGCAGATGGTTTCACGATCGCTGTCTCCATGAAGAATAGGGTACAAGATACCGACAAGGCCAATAGGTAATTGGCCTTATGCGTGACGACACTTTTGGGCAAGGTCAGAAAAAAGCATTGCCAAAAAGTGTCGATTTACATTACACGGCAGAAAAGCGGATTATCCGTGGTTGAAGCCGGACCCTTCTTTTTCAGTCAGGGGCCGGGAGACAGGGTGTTTTTCGAAGTAGTCGAGCGCCCGTTTCATGTCTTCAATCAGCAGGCTGCCCAGGTCCATGCTGACACCGTGGCGGACAAGAATACGTTGAACGACCAGGTCTTCGCGGTTGGCAGGCATGGAATAGGCAGGAACCTGCCAGCCTCGGCTGCGCAGGCGATCGGCAAAGTCATAAAGGGTGTAGCCACCAATCGCCTGGTCTTCTTTCAGTTTCCAGGCCAGGGCTGGAATGCCTTTTTGGCTGTCGCCATCGAAGAGGATTTCAAAGGGACCAAGCTTGCCGATTTCTTTGGCCAGGTATTGCGCGGTTGCATAGCAGGCGTTGTGGATTTTGGCGTAGCCTTCGCGGCCCAGGCGCAGGAAATTATAGTACTGGGCAATGATCTGTCCACCGGGGCGGGAAAAGTTCAATGCAAACGTGGGCATATCGCCGCCCAGGTAATTGACATTGAAAATAAGCTCTTCGGGCAAGTCAGTTGCTTCACGCCAGACAACCCAGCCGGCACCTAAGGGAGCCAGGCCAAATTTATGGCCGGAAGTATTGATGGATTTGACGCGTGGCAGGCGGAAGTCCCACTCGATATCGGGTGCGCAAAAAGGAGCCAGGAAGCCGCCGCTTGCGCCGTCTACGTGTATGGGGATGTCCAGGTCGGTTTCTTCTTGCAGTTTGTCAAGGGCATCATGTACTGCCTTGACCGGTTCGTATTGGCAGGTGAAGGTGACACCCAGGGTAGGTACAACACCGATAGTGTTTTCATCTACGCGCTTGAGCACTTCTTCAGGGCTCATGATCAGGCGGTCGCCTTCCAGCGGAATTTCACGCAGTTCAACATCGAAATAACGGGCAAATTTATGCCAGCAGATTTGTACCGGACCGCAAATCAGGTTTGGCTTGTCAGTGGGTTTGCCCAGTGCCTGGCGTTTTTTGCGCCAGCTCCATTTCAGGGCCAGGCCACCGAGCATGGCGGCTTCGGAAGAGCCGGTGGTAGAGCAGCCCAGGGTGTTTTCCGCATCGGGAGAATGCCACAAGTCAGCGATCATTCTTACGCAACGAGCCTCAATCTCGGCGGTCTGGGGATATTCATCCTTATCGATCATGTTTTTGTCGATGGACAGATCCATGAGGTCGCGGATTTCGTCATCGACCCAAGTCTGGCAAAAGGTGGCCAGGTTTTGTCGTGAGTTGCCGTCAAGCATCAATTCATCGCGAACAGCGGCAAAAACATTTTGCGGGTTGCGTTCATGTGAAGGGAATTTGCTTTTGGGTAAGGAGGAAGAAAGTTCGAGCGATGAGTACACATCGTCAAGTTGATTAAAGCTCGTATCTGGATTTTTAGTCATTTTACTATCCTAAGCGCGAACGTGTTGTGAAAGTTAAGGTTGAGGATTGACTGTTGCTGATCATAAAAGCAAAATACTGTGCGTTTATGACAAAAAAATTTTAGTTCTGAAATTTTTACATTGAAATTTAACAGAATGAACAACCGAGGTAAGTTTTCATTTTCAATTTTTATTAAATATTACTGTCATTATTTAGGTATTTCAATGGTAAATTTATTAATGTACATTTCTTGGTGAAGGTGAATATATAAGAATTGTAAATTTCAACCCGTTTTTTTTCATAATAAGAAATGCCTGCCTGAGATTGGATCCAGTGAGTCCAATCTCAGGCAGGCAAGTTACTGTTTAGCGGTTAAATTCCAGGCTTGGTGTGAGCTTACCCCTCTGGCAACAATCTGGCTTGACCATTTCCTGAAGGACGATAGTCATCGGAATTGATGTGGTTTTAACTGAAAACAATCAACTCTGGATGGTCCGCATTCTCGAAAATCCGCTTGACTCTTTCTTGCCATACAGTTTTTGCAAGGCTTTGAGGGTCATCAGGTAGGCCCGGCAACGGTTGGGCAGGAGTGTCCAGCCAGCTTTACGATGTCCCGCTTTTATTTTTTCCATAAGCCGGTATGAGCGCATGGGTATTTGCAGGGCAGAATGAAACTGGCCGTGATTTTTAATGCATGTCTTGTTGAGGCTGGCGGATACTGCTTCAAAATTGCCAATATTCGGGCTATCCTGTGAACCAGTATGTAAAGCTTATTGAATCCTCATTGTTACAGGCAAACCCATGTTAAAAGTTGGCATCCACAGCGATCTGCATACCGAGTTTAGTGCATGTACCATTACTAATTTGCCAGAACTGGATGTCCTGGTGCTGGCCGGTGATATGGGAGACTTGTCTTCGATGGCCCACTTTTTGGGCCGAATCAGGCGCGAGGCCCCCGGATTACCCGTTCTGTATGTATTAGGCAATCATGAATATTATGGCCTTGAGTTTGAAAAGGCCAAACAATATTACCGTCAGCTTTGTGAAGCTTATCAGGTAACCCTGCTGGACAATGAGGTGGTGCAAATAGGCGATGTGCTGTTTGTAGGCAGTACGCTCTGGACTGATTTTTCACTGGCTGGGCAGGCCGATATTTCCATGCAGTGGGCCCGTAAAAAAATTCCCGACTTCCGGAAAATACATTGTTATTCCGCTAATGGCAGTCTGGTGGCGATGCAGCCAGCCAATACGGTCAAAGAATATAAAAAAGCCTGTGCCTTCATTCGGGAAGCCTTGCTGTCAGAAAACAAAGCGGTCAGGAAAAAAGTGGTGGTTTCACATTTTCTGCCTGCCTTCGAGTTGCTGGCTACGGCTTATCGCCAGGATGCTGATGCGCTGATTCAGAGTGCTTATTGGGCCACGGATATCCCGCATGTATATCAATTGGCCGATGTCTGGATATACGGTCACAGTCATGATTGTATTGAAACCACGGTGGGGGCAACTCGTTTTCTGTCGAATCAGCGAGGCTATAGCAAAGTCATGAATCAGGTACAGTGTGAGGATTATCAGCACGGTTATTGTATTGAAATTTAACCCTTTTATTTTCAAATTTCCTCTGATATACTATACCCTAGTATATTATTTAAGGGCAATATCTCATGCCACATTCGCCTCAGGAAAAGAAACGTGTACTCGCACGCATACGCCGTATTCGCGGTCAGTGTGATGCGCTTGAACGTGCGCTTGAAGACGGGGCCGATTGTGGTCCCGTACTGCAGCAGATTGCGGCTATCCGCGGTGCTGTAAACGGCCTGATGTCGGAAGTGATGGAGGCCCATATACGCGAAGAGTTCGGTCAGTCGGATCTTTCGGCAGAACGGCGTGCGCAAAGCGTCAATGAGTTAACCGGTCTGGTCCGCTCATATCTGAAATAATATAAAGCGGCCGTTGCCGCATTCCCTCTGAACAAACTGCTATTCCAGGAGAAAACCATGAAATCACGTGCCGCAGTTGCTTTTGAACCGGGCAAGCCTTTGCAAATTGTAGAGATTGATGTTGAACCACCCCGTAAAGGCGAGGTGCTGGTCAAAATCACCCATACCGCCTTGTGCCATACCGATGCCTATACGCTTTCCGGGGTTGATCCCGAAGGGGTTTTTCCGGCCGTCCTGGGCCATGAAGGTGGCGGTATTGTGGTGGAAGTGGGCGAGGGCGTGACCAGCGTCAAGCCGGGTGACCATGTGATTCCCCTTTACACGGCAGAATGCGGCAAGTGCAAATTCTGCACATCGGGTAAAACCAATCTGTGTTCATCCGTTCGGGAAACCCAGGGCAAGGGCCTCATGCCCGACGGCACCACCCGTTTCAGCTATAACGGCCAGCCCATTTACCACTACATGGGCACCAGTACTTTCAGTGAATACACAGTGGTGGCCGAAGTGTCGCTGGCCAAGGTCAATCCCGAGGCACCGCTTGAAAAGGTCTGCCTGTTGGGTTGCGGTGTCACCACTGGTATTGGAGCGGTTCACAACACCGCCAAGGTCAAAGAGGGAGACACCGTGGCCGTGTTCGGTCTGGGCGCCATTGGCCTGGCGGTTATCCAGGGAGCCGTGCAGGCCAAGGCCGGCCGGATTATTGTCATAGATACCAACCCCAATAAGTTCATTCTGGCCAAGGCACTGGGCGCGACCGATTGCGTCAACCCCAAAGACCATGACCGCCCCATTCAGGACGTCATTGTTGAAATGACCGATGGCGGCGTGGATTTCAGTTTTGAATGTATCGGTAATGTTGATGTGATGCGTTCAGCCCTGGAATGCTGTCATAAAGGCTGGGGTGAAAGCGTGATTATTGGTGTGGCGGCCGCCGGTCAGGAAATCCGGACCCGTCCATTCCAGCTGGTCACCGGTCGGGTCTGGCGTGGCAGTGCCTTCGGGGGTGTCAAAGGGCGTACCCAATTGCCTGGCATGGTAGAGCAGGTCATGGCCGGAGAGCTTGATCTTGATCCGTACATTACCCATACCTTGCCGCTGGAGCGCATTAACGAAGCGTTTGACCTGATGCATGAAGGTAAATCCATCCGTGCGGTAATTCATTATTAATGTGTCATTGACCTGCCTGGAAAAACAGGCGGGTTTTGAGACCGAAGCGGCTTTGCGTTGGCTGGCGGGACCAGCGGGCAAAGCCGCTTTTCATTGTTTGTGGATGAATATTTAATATATCTTTTGGTAATATGGAAATTATTATTTAGTCGTTCCTATGTATATATCTCTTTGTTATTCTTGCTTCAACCTTACGCTAATAACTTCCAGTTGGCAACGAAGCAAACACTGTGGGTAAAAGAGAATAAAGGTGCCTGCAAAATTTACTTATTTGAATGAGATATAGATTATGTTGAAGAAAATAATTCTGGCTGTGGCAACGGTATCCGCTTTTTCAGCAACAGCGGCGCATGCCCAGGAAAAAGCCATACTGAATGCCTCTTATGATGTTGCCCGCGAGCTGTTTGGCGCCATTAACCCCAAGTTTGTCGAATACTGGAAAGCCAAAACGGGCGAGGACGTCAAGATTGACCAATCGTTTGCCGGTACTTCCCGCCAGGCCCAGGATATCGTCCAGGGCAAAAAAGCGGACGTGGTGACTTTCAATCAGGTGACGGATATCAATTTTCTGGAAAAGAATGGCCTTGTTAAAGAAGACTGGCAGAAGGCGTTTGCAAACAACAGCTCTCCTTACTACAGCACGATCGCTTTCCTGGTACGCGAAGGCAATCCCAAGAACATCAAAACCTGGGATGACCTGGTGCGTGAAGATGTAAAAGTGGTTTTTCCCAACCCGAAAACATCCGGCAATGCGCGCTACTCTTACTTGGGCGCCTGGTTATATGCCAATGAGAAATTCAATGGTGATGAGGCCAAGATTAAGGAATTTGTCGGCAAATTGCTGGGTAATGTGGTTAACTTCCCGACAGGTGGCCGTGCCGCAACGGTTGCCTTTGCCCAAAACGGGCAGGGTGATGCACTGCTGACCTTTGAATCGGAAGTAATTAACATTGCCAACGACAAAGAATATAAAGACAAGGGCTTTGAAGTGGTGGTGCCACCGGTTTCCGTACTGGCCGAATTCCCGGTAGCCGTGGTGGACAAAGTGGTCGATAACCGTGGTACCCGAGATCTGGCAAAAGAATACCTGCAGTTCCAGTACAGCAAGGATATCCAGCAACTGTTAACCACGTTTAATCTGCGTGTGCATGACCCTGAAGTGGTCAAGGCAACAGAAGCCCAGTATGCGCCTGTACGTACCATTAACCCTACCGATGTTTTGGGATCATGGAATGAAATCCAGGAAAAACATTTTGGTTCAGGCGGTATACTTGACGGTTTATTGTCCAAGCGTCGTTAAATATTCTTGATGTCAACCACATTCTCATTTTTTAAACGGACACCGTTGCTGCCGGGCTTTGGCCCGACCTTCGGTTTTTCCGTTTTATACATCAGCCTAATTATTCTGGTTCCCCTGTCCACCCTGCTGGTTTACGTAAGCGGGATGACATGGGCAGAGTATTGGGGCGCCATTACCGACCCGCGCGTGCTAAGCAGTTATCGGGTGACTATTCTGGGTGCTTTGTATTCAACTATCCTGGTCTGTGTGATCGGGTTTTTGTTTGCCTGGATTATTACCCGCTATGACTTCCCGGGCAAACGCCTGCTTGATTCTTTAATGGACTTGCCGTTTGCCCTGCCCACCGCGGTTGCCGGGCTTACCTTGTCGGCCCTTTTTGCACCCAGTGGCTGGATCGGGCAGTGGTTTGCCGCCATGGATATCAAGATTGCCTACGCTTTTCCGGGTATTGTGGTGGCCATGATTTTCACCAGTATTCCTTTTATTGTGCGTTCGGTGCAACCGGTGCTTGAAGACCTCAAGGGCGAATACGAAGAAGCGGCTTCCATGCTGGGGGCTAATAAATGGCAGACATTTTCCCGGGTGTTGTTTCCGGCAGTCAGGCCAGCCCTGATAGCCGGTGCATCGCAGGCTTTTATCCGTAGCCTGGGCGAATTCGGGGCAGTTATCATGATTGCCGGCAATATTCCTTTCGAAACCGAAGTGACTTCACTCATGTTGTTTGTGCGTTTGCAGGAGTTCAATTATCCGGCAGCAGCGGCAATTGCCTCTGTGGTATTAGTAGCTTCCCTGTTATTGCTGTTTGTCTTGCAATGGTGGCAAAGCAATTTCCTTGATAAATACGAAGACAGGTAGAAGATAAAATGAGTGGACAAAAACCGGATACTTTTGGGCAATGGTTTCTGATTGGCTTGGGCGTTGTCTTTGCCATCGTTTTGCTGGTTCTGCCTTTGGTATTGATTTTCACAATGGCACTGGGTGATGGCCTTGCCGCTTTGTGGAGCAATCTTTCCGAAGATTATATGTTGCATGCCATTGGCCTGACGGTGCTGGCAGCACTGGTTGCGGTGCCTGTCAATATCGTGTTTGGCATCATGTTGGCATGGTGCATTACCCATTACGAATTCAAGGGCAAAAAGCTGTTGCAGGCACTGGTCAATATTCCTTATGCCACTTCGCCGGTAGTGGCCGGTTTCTGCTACTTGATACTGTTTGGCCGGGAAAGTGCCTTGGGGCAATGGTTATCGGCCAATGACATCCAGGTGGTGTTCGCCTGGCCTGCCATCATTCTGGTGACCCTGTTTGTGACTTCACCTTATGTGGCCCGTATTTTGATTCCGCTCATCAGGGCCCAGGGGCTGGATGAAGAAGTAACCGCCCTGACGCTGGGTGCCAACGGCTGGCAAATCTTTACCAAAGTAACCTTGCCCAATATCAAATGGGGTCTGCTGTATGGTGCCGTGTTAAGCAACGCACGTGCGGTGGGTGAATATGGCGCGGTGGCGGTGGTGTCCGGTACCATCATGAACCAGACCCTGACCTTGCCATTGCTGGTTGATCAGCTGAATAATGACTATAAGGTGGCAGCGGCCTTTACGGCAGCCAGTGTGCTGGCCTTGATGGCATTAATGACATTAGTGCTGAAAATCCTGATGGAGTGGCTTGAGCGGCGCAAGGAAGAGCGTCACAGGCAGCCGGTTCCCGGGCGAAGGTAAAACTGGAAATAAATAATTCTGATCTTTTAAGATTGCGTATGATAAGCACTGGTATTTGACCAGTGCTTTTTTTTTATTTCATTTTTATGAAGTGTAATTTAAATTTAAATATTATTTTTATATGTACTTATATTAATAATGTTTCAATCATATTAAGTTTAAAAATTAAGTTTATAAACAATATATATTTAAATCAATATTAGTAATTACCCTGAAATATAGCCTACCTAAAATTCCATAAAAATTATTTTTAAAAAATAATTAATTGTTAATTAATGACAAAAAATTACTGTCATTTGTGTGTCATTTTTATGGAAGTTGTATGAAAATTACCCGTCGCGGCATGCTGCTGATAAGCACTGCCTTTGCCTTTTCTTCGCCTTTTTTTTCCGGCCAGTTGCTGGCCCAGCCTGTTGATGACAGGCCGGTTATCACGGTTGCCGTGCAACAAGTTGTGAACTCGGGTTCCCTGGATCCTTTGCGTGAGCAAAGCAACGTTGGCGGACGCGTACTGCCCATGATCTACTCAGGCCTGATCGAGGTCAATGCAACCGGTGATATGTCGCAAAAACCAGGCATTGCTGAATCATGGAAACGGATTGATAACAATACCGTAGAGTTGAAGCTGCGCAAAGGGGTGAAGTTTCATAATGGTGAAGAACTGACCGCAGAAGACGTGGCGTTCAGCTTTGGCCCGGAGCGCATGTTTGGCAAGACCCAACCGCGCCGTGCAGAGAATGACAATAAAACCATTGCAGTGGACTATGGTAAAAAACTGGCTACCGTCAATACCAAGACCACAATTGAACCTCCGCCAGAGGTAGTTGCCATTGCGCGTCGCTTGTGGCCTTCTGTTGAAGAAGTCAAAGTGATTGATGACTATACGGTACATCTGGTTAATGCAGTACCTGATTTGACATTGGAGGGCCGTTTGACCCGTGTGGGTGCCGAGATTGTGTCGAAAAAAGCGTATCTGTCTGCTGAAGACTGGAACAGCTGGGCACGTAACCCGGTTAGTGCTGGTCCTTTCAAGGTTAAAGAATTTAAGCCTGACCAATATTTGATACTGGAAGCTCACGATGAGTATTTCGGCGGCAAGCCCAATGTAAAAGAAATTCGTTATGTGGTTGTGCCCGAGGTGTCTTCCCGGATTAATGGTCTGCTTTCCGGCCAGTATGATTTTGTGACCGATGTGCCTTCAGATCAAATCAAGACTATCGAAGCCAATGGCAAGTTCGAAGTGGTGGGTGGCCCGGTTCTGAATCACCGTATTGTTGTTTTCGACAAGAATCATCCTGTGTTGGCCAATCCCAAAGTGCGTCAGGCGATGACCCATGCGATTGACCGTGAGGCGATTGTGCAAGCTTTGTGGGACGGTCGCACCAGCGTACCGGCTGGTTTGCAGTGGGAATATTACGGTGACATGTTCCTGAAAGATTGGACAGTGCCTGAATATAACCCTGAGCTGGCTAAAAAATTGCTCAAGGAGGCCGGTTATAACGGAGAGCCTATTCCTTACCGCATTTTGAACAACTACTATGGAAACCAAACCCAGACTGCCCAGGTTTTGGTTGAAATGTGGCGTGCGGTTGGCTTGAACATCGAGTTGCAAATGAAGGAAAACTGGCCACAGGTTTCTGAAAAGACCAATCGTGGTGCACGTGACTGGTCCAACTCGGCAACATTTAGTGACCCGGTCAGTTCTTTGGTGAACCAACATGGCCCGAATGGACAGCAACAGCAAAATGGTGAGTGGGCCAATGAAGAGTTCAACAAGCTTTCCCTGCTTTTGGAAACATCGGTTGATCCTGAAGAGCGCAAGGCAACTTTCCGTCGCATGCTGGAAATCAGCGAGCGCGAGGATCCCGCTTATACCGTGTTGTATGGTACGGCTGTGTTTTATGGCAAGCGTAAAGACATCGACTGGAAATGGTCTCCCAATTTCATGATGGATTTCCGCGCTGAAAACGTCACATTCAAATAAAGCACAGGACCTGAATCATTATGCCATTGCCTATTTCATCTCCGGAAAACCGGCGCGATGTAGACGTTGATGCCGGGCAGCAGCCTGAAATCCAGCTTAAACCGGCAACCGGTTTGCGCTCTGTCCAGGGGGCAGCCGCGCCTGCCAACCAGGAAGCAACCCTTAGCATACGTAATCTGAAAGTGGCGTTTGAGCAGCAAGACCGTATTGTGCAAGTATTGCATGGTATCGATCTGGATATTCTGCCGGGTGAAACCGTGGGTATTGTGGGTGAGTCCGGCTGCGGCAAAAGCGTAACCTGGCTGGCCATCATGGGCTTGCTGGGCAAGCGGGCCCGTCTGTCCGGTTCGGTGAAGTTGAACCGGCAGGAAATTCTGTCGGCTTCATCAACGGTTTTGACCGGCCTGCGGGGCAAGCGCATTGCCATGATTTTTCAGGATCCTTCTTCTTCCCTGAATCCGGCACACCGCATCGGCTCACAAGTCGCCGAGGCGGTTAGCCTGCACCGGGGCCTGCATGGCCAGGCTGCGCTGGAAGAAGCCAAACGATTGCTGGATCGGGTACGGATTCCCGATGCGGCACAACGCATGAAAGCCTATCCACACGAATTGTCCGGCGGTATGAACCAGCGTGTCATGATTGCCATGGCACTGGCTGGTGAACCCGAACTCTTGATTGCCGATGAGCCAACCACTGCGCTGGATGCCACGGTGCAAGCCCAGATTCTTGACTTGCTCAAAGAAGTGCGTGCCGAGTCTGGCATGGCAATGGCCCTGATTTCGCATGATTTGGGGGTGATTGCCGATATTAGTGACCGGGTGATGGTGATGTATGCCGGCAGGGTGGTGGAATCGGCAAGCAGCGAGCGGATTTTTTCCAGCCCGGCTCACCCTTATACCCGTGGATTGATGGATGCCTTGCCTGATTTGCAATCGTCTGGTCGCCTGAAGTCGATTCCGGGGTTTGTGCCTGAACCGGGCAAGTTGCCACTAGGGTGCAGTTTTAGCCCGCGTTGCGAGCGTAGTACCCAATTGTGTGTAAATGCCCAGCCGGTGCAGGTTCGCTTGGACAGGGAACATCTGGTTTCCTGTTTCAACCTTGGAGAGCAGTCAAGTGTTGCTTGAAGTCAATCAACTTGTCCGTCACTATCCGGTCAAGTCATCATCATTGTTATTTGGTAAAAAAAATGTCCTGAAAGCTGTAGATGGGGTGTCATTTACCCTGCAGGCCGGCAAAACCCTGGGTCTGGTTGGTGAGTCCGGTTGTGGCAAATCGACGACGGCCAAAATGGTGCTTGGGTTGCTAGCGCCTAGTCAGGGCTCGATCCGTTTTGAAGGTGAAGAAGTCCCCCATCAGCGGACCAGGCATTGGCGTGCACTGAGAAAGCGCATGCAAATGATTTATCAGGATCCGTTGGCTGTGCTGGATCGTCGTTTGCCGATTATCGAGCAGGTCATTGAGCCATTAACGGTACAGGGTAACGGTTCAAGAGAATTCAATTATCGCAAAGCCGCCAATAGTCTCGAGGCGGTCGGCCTCATGCCTCATATGTTTGAACGCTATCCCCACGAATTGTCCGGTGGCCAACGTCAACGGGTCGTGCTGGCCCGCGCGCTAGTCTTGGAACCGAGCCTGCTGGTGTGTGACGAGCCGATTTCGGCTCTGGATGTTTCGATTCAGGCCCAGGTCATCAATTTGCTTGAGGACCTGCAAAAAGCAAGAAAGGTGGCCATCCTGTTCATCAGTCATGACCTGAAGGTGGTGCGGCATATTTGTGATGAAGTGGCTGTCATGTATTTGGGCCGGATCGTCGAGCAGGGGGACACCAAACAAATTTTCAGTCATCCGGCACATCCATATACACAGGCACTGGTCTCTGCGATTCCCGTTATGCGGCAGGGACAGCAAAGCCAACGTATTGTTTTGCAGGGTGAGCCACCCAACCCCATTGATGTACCGGCCGGTTGTGCTTTTCATCCGCGTTGCCAGCATGCAACCGCACGTTGCAGGCAGGAAAGACCGGCTCTGGTATCGCTTGATTCGCAACGCAAGGTCGCTTGCCACTTGTATCAGGTGGCTGGCGTTGCGGACCACAGCATCGCAGCAGGAGCGTAACTATGCTGTCGTATTTTGCATCTCGTATTTTTCGTTCTTCATTAACTGTTTTTTTGGTGCTCAGTTTTGCGTTTGTCATTCTGCGGATGTCGGGTGACCCGGCCCTGATTATTCTTTCACCGGATGCACCGCCGGAGGCGATTGAGGCTTTCCGTAAAAGCCAAGGGCTGGATGCCCCATTGTGGCAACAGTATCTGGGTTATTTTTCCAGTCTGCTCCATGGAGAGTTTGGTGTGTCAATGCGTGATGGCCGGTCGGCGATGACCATGGTTTTGGAGGCCGTACCCGCCACACTGTATATTGCCTTTCCCGCGTTTGTTTTTCAGCTGTTGCTGGGTGTGCCCATGGGTATTCTGGCAGCACTGAACCGCAACTCGTTCATTGACCGTTTTGTCATGAGCTTGTCGGTGGCGGGACATACTTTGCCCAGCTTTGTATTGGGATTATTGCTGGTATTGATCTTCGCGGTCAGTCTGGGCTGGCTTCCCAGTGGTGGCTATGAATCCGCGCAATCGGCTGTTTTGCCTATCTTGACCCTGACGATCGGTGGCGCCGCCGTGCTGGCCCGGTTTACGCGTTCAGCGATGCTCGAGGTGTTGGGACGCCCATATATTCGTGCTGCGGTTGCCAAGGGATTGAACTGGAAACAGGTGGTTATCCGGCACGCTTTACCTAATGCGGCAATTCCCATTATTACCATTATCGGCTTGATGCTGGGTGGCCTGGTTGCCGGTGCGGTGGTTGTGGAAAGTGTTTTTTCCTGGCCGGGAGTGGGGCGCCTGCTTGTATCGGCCGTTTCCAATCGTGATCTTGCTGTTGTGCAATCGGCCTTGCTCTTGATCACGTTCAGTATGGTAACCGCTAATTTGTTGGTCGATGCGGTGTATTGCCTGGTAGATCCAAAGCTCAGGCACAGTCTTTCCGGAACAGGGGGCTAATATGCAAAAAAATTCGTCTATCAGTGCTTTGCCGTTAGCTACTCCTGCAGTGCTTGATATGGCTACTGCACCGGTGCGTATCAGTCGTGCCAAACGCTGGTTGAAGGCCTGCCCACCCTTGGTGATGGCCGGCATTGCCTGGATTGTACTGATGCTGGTGGTGGCCCTGTTCGCCAATTATCTGGCTCCTTACACATATAGTGCGCTGGATCTGAAAGCGCGTTTGCAACCACCCGTATTCCTGGGTGGTGAGGCCAGTCACTGGTTGGGTACCGATGAGCTGGGGCGGGATGTGTTGTCCCGTTTGATTATTTCGATCCAGATCAGTTTGTTGATTGCTTTTATCAGTACCCTGATATCCGCTTTTATTGGGATGGTGCTTGGCTTTTTAGCCGCCCACTTTCGTGGTTGGGTAGAGCAATTGGTGCTGGTCCTGATTGATTTTCAGGCTTCATTGCCTTTCATGATTATCGCACTGGCGGTCTTGGCTTTCTTTGGCAATTCACTCACGCTATTCATTGTCTTGATGGGTTGTTATGGATGGGACCGAACCGCCCGGATTACCCGCAGCCTGACGATTGCTGCCAATGAACAGGGTTATGCCAGTGCCGTACATGATATTGGCGCTTCGCCGTGGCGGGTGTATATCCGCCATGTACTGCCCAATATTGCCAGCACGATTATTGTCAGCGTTACGTTGACTTTCCCGGAAATTATTTTGCTTGAATCCGGTTTGTCCTTTTTGGGGTTGGGGGTACAGCCTCCCATGACCAGCCTGGGCAACATGGTGGGCTATGGACGAGAATACCTGCAGTCCGCACCGTGGATTCTTCTGGCGCCGAGTTTGATTATTGTCCTGACTACTTTTTTCATTAGCATTGTTGGTGATTGGCTGCGTGACCGGCTGGATCCAACCTTGCGTTAACACCCTTCATTTTTAAAGAGTTTCTTGTGAGCAAGCAAAGAAAAAACGTATTATTGATTGTTGTCGACCAATGGCGTGGCGATACCCTGGCCAAACTGGGCCATCCTGTCATCAAGACCCCTAATATTGATGCTTTGGCCGAGGAGGGAGTTACCTTTGCCAGGCACTATACCCAAGCCGTACCTTGCGGACCAGGCAGGGCTTCGTTGCTGACCGGTTTGTACATGATGACGCATCGTGCCGTACAGAACACCATTCCGCTGGATTCCCGTCATACCAATATTGCCTGGGAAGTACGCAAGGCAGGCTATGAACCGGCCCTGGTTGGCTACACCACAACCACGCCTGATCCACGTAAGGTGTCTCCCGAGGATCCCCGCTTCAAGGTATTGGGCGGTGATATGGAAGGCTGGCGTCCGGTAGGCTCCTGGGGTTTGCACATGGAGTCTTACTTTGCCTGGCTGAGCGCGAAAGGTTTTGAGGTACCCGATAATCCTTGGGATATCTGGTTGCCGCAAGGCCGGGAAGCCGGTGATATTGGTGCCACGAATAAACCCAGCTCTATTCCGGCAGAATTGTCCGATACAACCTGGTTTACCAATAAGGCGCTTGAGTACTTGCACGGCGTTAAAGACAAACCCTGGTTCCTGCATTTGGGTTACTACCGTCCGCATCCGCCATTTGCCGCGCCAGCGCCTTACCATGATATGTATGATCCGGCTGATTGTCCTGATGCCATCCGTGCCGAGACGGTCGAGAAGGAAGGTGAGCAGCATCCCATGCTCAAGTTCTATCTTGACTCCATCAAGCGCAATCGTTTTTTTGAAAATGGCGAGGGGCTGGGTGCTGAAATGGATGATGCCGAAGTACGCCAGATGCGCGCTACTTACTATGGCCTGATGAGCGAGGTGGATGACCAGTTGGGCCGTGTGTTTGATTACCTGAAACAAACCGGCCAGTGGGATAATACCCTGATCGTGTTTACCAGTGACCATGGTGAGCAGCTGGGCGATCATCACCTGCTGGGCAAGCTGGGCTATTTCGACCAGAGCTTTCATATTCCGATGATTGTGCGTGATCCTTCCCAACAGGCCGACCAGACTCGTGGCCAGATTGTCAATCGCTTTAGCGAAACCATCGACACGATGCCTACTATCCTTGACTGGATGGGACTGCCGGTGCCAAGGGCTTGCGATGGCAGCTCATTATTGCCTTTTGTGCGTGATGGGCAAGCCCCCGCGGACTGGCGCACTGAAGTGCATTACGAATTCGATTTCCGCAATATTTATTACTCCAAACCTGAAGAAGTCTTGGGCCTGCAAATGGATGAAAGTTCCCTGGCCGTGGTACAGAATGAGCAATACAAGTATGTGCATTTTGCCGGTTTGCCACCGTTGTTCTTTGATTTGGAGCAAGACCCACATCAACTGGTTAATCAGGCCGGGAATCCCGCCTACGACAGCGCAAGGCTTGCCATGGCAGAGAAAATGCTGAACTGGCGCCTGCGTCATGCCGATCGATCCTTGACTGGCTATGCCGCCAGCCCGGAAGGTTTGCAGTCGCGACTATAATCTGAAGTTTGTATAACTATTTGCAGGGTGCCGGATGTTATCCGGTACCCTGTTGCAGGAAACCGCAATGAATGATGCAGGAAAAATCCTGAATACCCGTACCGCACTGATTTTTGATCTTGATGGCACTTTAATCAATACCGAGCCTGATATTCGCCGTGCCCTCAATGATGCGCTGAAAGAATGCCGCTTTGAACCCATGCCTGCGCATATGCCGGTACCCAATATGCATGCCACGCTGGGGGATATCGTTACCACCGTCATGGAAAACCAGGGTATCCCTGCCGCGGCCATGCCCGATTTACTTGCCGCTTATGCCAAATATTACCGTGACAATGGCCATGTCGATGCGCAATTGTATCCCGGTGTGCTGGCGTTTTTGCAAAACCAGCAGCAAAGGGGGTGTGTTATGGCGGTTTGTACCAACAAGATCAGGAAGGATGCATTAAGGGTATTGGCGCATTGCGAAATTTTGCCATTTTTTGGCAGCGTGATTGGTGGTGACACTGCCGTGCATCCCAAACCCCATCCGGCACCATTGTTGCAGGCCCTGCAGGAAATTGGCATGGCCCCTGAAGAGGCGGTTTTTGTAGGTGATACCTACGTAGATGCGCTGTGTGCCAGCCAGATCAACATGGATTTCGTCCATCATGAAGCCGGTTATGGAGGCGAAAAGGTTTTTGACTATCCTGCCAATGCCCGCTTCATGGATTACCGTGATTTGATTCAATCTTGAAATAAATGGAAAATCCGGTCAGCCGAAAAAAACATCAGCCAGCCGGATATGGCGTTTATATCCACCTTTCCAGCATGCCGATTATCCCGGCAAAGGCCAGATACGGTCCAAACCGGATCATGCTACCTGCGTTGCGCTTGCCGCGCAGGCGCTGTACCAGCACGACAATCAAAGAGAGCCCGGTGGCTACAATCAGCAGCACGGGCAGGAACATCCAGCCAAACCAGGCACCCAGGGCGGCGATTAGCTTGAAGTCGCCAAACCCCATGCCTTCGGTTTTGGTAATGCGTAAAAATATCTGGTAAAGCAGCCACAGGCTCATATAGCCGCCTGCGGCACCCAGCACGGCATGCTCAAGTGGCACGAAAGTATCATTAATGTTGATTAGCAAACCCGCCCACAACAGGGAAAGGGTCAGGTGGTCGGGCAACAGGCTTGTTTCGGCATCGATCCAGGCCAGGCTTAGTAAAACCAGCATGAAGCCAATACTGGCCAAGGCGGCAAAACTACTGCCAAAAAACCAGCAGAACAGTGCGGCAATCAGCGGGCCGAGCACCATGAACTGGCTGCGTAACCGAAAATGCCAGGCAGGCACTTGCAGCGGAAGGTCCGGATCAATTGTGCGTGGCAGGATATAGGCGGCCCGGCTAAGCCAGAAACAGGCTGCCAGTGCAAGCAGTACAGCCACTAACATGGCAAGCAGCGGTTCATCGATCAGGTTGGTCCACATTTCTCATTTCCGTTTGGGTGTTTGGCCACAAGGTATTGGGCAGGAAGTATTGATTTTAACGGATTTGTCGTTGTATGCAGGAAACAGCCCGGGCCAGATTTGCCCTATCCGGTGAATCAGGCCATGGAGGGTGGTGTTAAATGGGGTAACATTCTGTTTGCCCTGGTGAATTGGCCTGTGAATAGACGGTTTGGCAGGATATTTGGAATTTTGCAAACATAGAAAAAGAGGAGACGATATGTTTCAACTGAAAAAAACCACGCTTTGCATGGCACTGTCCTTGGGTGTTTTGTCAGCATCACAGGCAGCCGAGCCGATCAAGGTGGGCGTTGCGCTGGATATTTCCGGCCCTTTTGCGGCGATTGGTGTGGAAACCCGTGATGGCATTGAGCTGGCGATTGAAAAGCTGGGTGGCAAGCTGGGTGGCGTAGAGGCCGAGTTCCTGCAAACCGACTTTGCCGGCAACCCCCAGCAGGCCAATCAACTGGCCAACCGGTTCATCCAGAAAGACAAGATTGATTTCTTCACCGGTCCGGTTGCTTCCAATGCGGCACTGGCCGTTGGCCCAGCCCTGTTTGCCGCCAAAGTACCTTTTCTTTCCAGCAACCCCGGCCCCAGCCAGTTTGCCGGCAAGCAATGCAACCCGTATTTTTTTGGTGTTTACCAAAACGACACCTATGATGAAGCGGCAGGGGTGCTGGCCAACGAGGCCGGCTATAAAAACGCGGTTATCATTGCGCCCAATTATCCGGCCGGCAAAGATCACCTGGGTGGTTTCAAGCGCACTTATAAGGGTGAAATAAAAGAAGAAATCTATACCAAAGTGGGCCAAATTGATTACGCGGCTGAAATTGCCCGGATCCGTTCTGAAAAACCCGATGCGGTTTACCTGTTCCTGCCGGGCGCGATGGGGATTAATTTTGTAAAACAGTTTGTGGGGGCAGGCCTGAAAGACATTCCGTTGGTGGCACCCGGCTTTTCTGCCGACCAGGACGTGATTGCCGCGGTGGGCGATGCGGTGGAAAACATGCAAAACACGGCGCATTGGGCGCATGACCTGGACAATCCGGCCAACAAGGAGTTTGTGCAGGCCTTCCGTGACAAATACAAGCGCTATCCCACCGTGTATGCGGCCCAGTCTTATGACGTGGTCATGGCCATGGATGCAGCGGTTCGTGATGTCAAAGGCAATGTCCAGGATCGTGATGCCCTGGTGGCTGCCCTGAAAAACGCCAACTTCAACTCGGTACGTGGCGAGTTCAAGTACGGGGCTAACAATTACCCTATCCAGAATTATTATGTGCGCAAAATTGGCAAGAATGCCAACGGTGAATTAACCAATGTTCTGGTGAAAACCATTTTGCCAAACCATCAGGATGCCTATGTGGCTGAATGCAAGATGTAAGTTGTGTTCAGTTTATAAACGGACGTATTGATGGATGTGATTTTTGTTTTCGAGCAATTGCTTAACGGGGTGGGTTATGGCCTGATGCTGTTTTTGCTGGCGGCTGGCCTGACCCTGGTGTTTGGCATCATGGACACGTTGAACCTGGCGCATGGCTCGCTGTATATGGTGGGGGCCTATCTGGCGGCCCGCGTACACGAAGCCAGTGGCAGTTTCCTGCTTGCCATTGTGGTGGCGGTTGCGGGTACAAAAATACTGGCTTTGCTGGTGGAAGTGCTGGTCATGCGACGGCTTTACCGGCGCGATCATCTTTCCCAGGTGTTGGCCACCATTGGCCTGATCATGATTGCTGATGATGCGGTACGGGCCATTTGGGGACCATCCCCCATCATGGCACCCACACCGGCCTGGCTGTCGGGGCCGGTGACGCTGTTGGGTAGCCTGCCTTACCCGTCATACCGGCTGATGCTGATTGTGGCAGGGTTGCTGGTGGCGCTGGGGTTGTATCTGTTGGTTAACCATACCCGTCTTGGCATGATTGTGCGGGCAGGGGCTTCCAACCGGCGCATGGCCGAGCTGATGGGGGTCCGCGTAAACCGGGTGTTTTCTTTTGTTTTCATACTGGGGGCAGGCCTGGCTGCGTTGGCAGGTGCTCTGATGGGGCCTATTAGTGCGGTGCAAATCGGCATGGGCGATGCTATCCTGATTCCAGCATTAGTGGTGATTGTGATTGGTGGTATTGGTTCTGTCAGGGGCGCCTTTGTGGCTGCATTGCTGGTTGGCCTGATAGACACTGCCGGCCGGGCATTCTTGCCGCCTTTGCTGCATGTGATGTTGCCGCCCGCCTTGGCAGCAGACCTGGGTTCGGGACTGGCCAGTATTGCCATGTATATCCTGATGGCTACCGTATTGGCACTCAAGCCATCCGGTCTTTTTCCGGCAAGAGGCTAAGCGATGCAAAACAATGATCAAGCCATGGTGCCTGCGGTGCCGCTTCAGTACCAGTTGCGGCAGGAAAGCGGCTGGTTTTTATTTGCCCCCTGGCTGGTGTTGGGGGTGCTGGCGGTCTTTCCGCTAGTGGCACCCCTGCTTGGGTTGGACTATTACGTGGGTTTTGTGCAAAGGCTCATGATTTACAGTATTGCCGCCAGCAGCCTGAACTTCCTGATTGGCTATGGTGGCATGGTGGCGCTGGGACACGCCGGTTTTCTGGGCATTGGTGCCTATACGCTGGTAGCCCTGCTTGATAGCGGGCAAGATTCCGTGTGGTTGGCCTGGGGGCTGGCCATGGGGGTGTCGGCGCTGTTTGCCCTGTTGATTGGCAGTATCAGCATTCGTACCCGTGGCATGTATTTCATCATGATTACCCTGGCGTTTGCCCAAATGTTGTATTACCTGGCGGTTCCATTCAGCCGCTTTGGCGGGGAAGACGGTTATGGCATTTATACCCCGTTATCCTTGGGTAGCTGGCTCGATGACGTGCCCCATGCCCTGTACTGGATCGTGTTGCTGATTGCGGCTCTGGTGTTTGCCATGGGCAGCCGGGTGGCCTGTTCCCGGTTTGGTCTTGCCCTGCAGGGCATTCGCGACAATGAAGTGCGTATGGGTGCCATGGGTTATCCGGTGTATGCCATTCGCCTGCTTGCCTTTGTGGTGGCCGGTGCGTTTGCCGGTTTGGCTGGTGCCATGCTGGCGGTCAATAATAATTTTGTCAGCCCGTCCATGATGTCGTTTGGGGAATCGGCCGGGTTGTTGGTGATGGTTATTTTAGGCGGTATGGGACATCGTTGGGGCCCGGCACTGGGGGTGGTCGTGTGGCTGACTCTGGCCGAAGTGCTTAAGCTGTATACCGATTACTGGCACTGGCCCATGGGCTTGATTTTGCTGCTGTCTGTCTTCCTGCTACCGGCAGGCTTGGCAGGTGGCAGTCGCCGAAGGGTGATTAAATGAGTTTGCTGCAAGTACAAGGCCTGGTAAAACGGTTTGGTGGCCTGCTGGCAACCGATCATGTTGACCTTGGCGTGGAAGCGGGCGAAATCCATGCTTTGATTGGCCCGAATGGTGCCGGTAAATCAACCTTGGTTAACCTGATATCCGGATTGCTGGCGCCTGACGAAGGCACCATAAAACTGGACGGGGTCGAGCTGGTGGGCAAGTCCATGAACCAGCGGGTACGCCATGGCCTGTCGCGCTGTTTTCAGGTAACCAGCATTTTTACCGGGCAAACCGTATTTGGCAATTTAATGCTGGCGGCCCAGGCGCACGAAGGGTCCAGTTTCCGCTTTTTTGGCCGGCGTGACCACGAAGTGTTGCTGCATCAGCGGGCATTGGCATTGGCTGAGAAAACAGGGCTAGGCGATTGCCTGAATGTCTTGGCAGGCACCTTGCCCCATGGTGTGCAACGCAAACTTGATGTCGCCCTGGCCCTGGCCTCGCGGCCCAAGTTGTTGCTGCTGGATGAGCCCATGGCAGGCATGGGGCCCGAGGATGCTTTGCAAATGATTGCATTGATTCGCAACCTGCGGCAGGATTGCGCCATTTTGCTGATCGAGCACGATATGGATGCCGTTTTTCAGCTGGCCGACCGGATCTCCGTGCTGGTGTATGGTCGTGTTTTAACTTCAGGCAATGCTGCCCATATCCAGGGCCATCCACAAGTGCAGGCGGTGTATCTGGGTACCGGAGAACAGGCATGAGCGAAACGCCTTTGCTGAGCTGTAAACACCTGAATGCAGGTTATGGTGCGAGCCAGGTTCTGTTTGATGTGGGTTTTGAAATTCATTCAGGTGAAACCATTACCTTGTTAGGCCGCAATGGCATGGGTAAAAGCACCACCATTAAATCCATTATTGGTGACATCCGCGGCAAGTCGGGTGAAATTCACTTTATGGGCCGGCCGGTGCAGGCCCTGAAGGCGGATGCGATTGCCCGCTTGGGGATTGCGATTGTGCCGGAAGGCCGCTTGTGTTTTCCGAACCTGACCGTCCGCGAGCATTTGCTGGCCTTTGCCGATCAGCGCAACGGGCGGGCCGATGGCTGGGATATTGACCGCATTTATGCGCTGTTCCCCCGGCTGAAAGAGCGGTCTTCACATATGGGCAACCAGCTTTCCGGTGGCGAGCAGCAAATGCTGGCGATTGGACGGGCCTTGTCCACCAATCCGCGCCTGCTGATCCTGGATGAGGCCACCGAAGGGCTGGCCCCGGTTATCCGGGATGAAATTTGGGCCTGTCTTGCCAAATTGCGCCAAGAGGGCCAAACTACGCTTATTGTTGACAAGTACCTGGAAAAACTGCTGGGCTTGGCCGACCGTCATATTATTCTGGAGCGTGGCCGGGTGGTCTGGGAGGGCACGTCTGCCAGCCTGGCCAACGATCGCAGCCTGTGGTCGCGCTATCTGGGCGTATAAATCATTAAGTATTCAAAGGACGGTACTGCCATCCGCGCTATGTGAGTCCCATTTGCCGCTTGGCGCAACCCCTGGTTTGAAGAAGACGTGCTGCCGGAACTGAAGCAGCGGGTGCAACGGGTATTGAAATAAATACTGACTGACCCCCAACGGTTGAATGGGTGTTCAACTTTGGGAGTCAGTTCAGCACAGGGGAGTGTGTAGCGCAAATGATGCCACGAAGAAGGAAAATTCCCCTCCTTCGGAGGGGTGGCAGGCGAAGCCTGACGGGGTGGTTGCGTAACAAGTCACGGTCCCAAACAAAGCCTGACGGGGTGGTTACCCCGCCAACTGGTTTAAACTTCAGCCCTGTAAGCTTTATCGGCATCTTCAAACTTCTTGACTACTTCTTTGGATGGCTCAGCACCAAACAGGGAAACCAGAATGATAGTCACAAAGCAGGCAATAAAGCCGGGTACGATTTCGTACAGGTTAATGCCCGAGTTTTTCCACAGCACCACTACGATGGCACCCACAATCATGCCCGCCAAGGCACCTTTGCCGGTCATGCGTTTCCAGAACACCGACAGGATGATAACGGGACCAAAAGCGGCACCAAAGCCGGCCCAGGCGTAGGCAACCAGACCCAGTACCAGGCTGTTGGGATTGCTGGCCAGCCAGATGGCAATCAAGGCAATCAGCAGGACCATGAAACGGCCAATCCAGACCAGTTCTTTCTGCGATGCGTATGGGCGCAGGAAACCCTTGTAGAAGTCTTCGGTAATGGCACTGGAGCAGACCAGCAACTGGCAGCTTAAGGTACTCATGACAGCCGCTAGAATGGCGGACAGGATGATGCCGGCAATCCAGGGGTTGAAGAGGATGGTGGCCAGTTCAATGAAAATGCGCTCATGGTTTTGGGTAACGGGACCGGCTAGTTCTGGGTGTGCCTGGAAGTAGGCAATGCCGAAATAGCCAACCGCCACGGCACCGGCCAGACACAGGATCATCCAGGTCATGCCAATGCGACGGGCGTTTTTCATGGCGTTAGCGCTTTCGGCGGCCATGAAGCGCGCCAGGATATGGGGTTGGCCAAAGTAACCCAGGCCCCACGCGGCGGTACTGACAATGCCCAGGAAAGTGGTGCCGGCAAACAGGCTGGAATATTCCCTGCCGGTCGTAATGGCAGCCGCTTCAATGGATGCCATGGCCTGTTGCCAGTCGCCCAGGCCGATCAGGACCATGATAGGGGTCAGGATAAGGGCAAAAATCATCAGGCTGGCCTGAATGGTGTCGGTCCAGCTAACCGCCAGAAAGCCCCCAATAAAGGTATAGACGATGGTGGCACCTGCACCCAGCCAAAGGGCGGTGCTGTATTCGATATCGAACAGGCTTTCAAACAGGCGGGCACCGGCAACAATACCGGATGCGCAGTAAATGGTGAAAAAGAAAAGGATGATGGTGGCTGCCACAAGCTTGATGAGGCGGCTTTCGGCACCGAAACGGTTGTAGAAGTATTCGGGCAGGGTCAGGGCGTTATTATTGTATTCGGTATGAACACGCAAACGCCCAGCAATCAGGAGCCAGTTCAGGTAGGCGCCTACAGTAAGCCCGATGGCAATCCAGGACTCGGTCAGGCCACTGAGGTAAATGGCGCCGGGCAGGCCCATCAGCAGCCAGCCGGACATGTCCGAGGCGCCCGCTGACAATGCCGTTACAAAACTGCCCAGGCTTCGGCCACCCAGAATGTAGTCGTCAAAATTTCGGGTTGAAAAGTACGCAATAAACCCTACCGCAATAACCACGATAAGGTAAATGGCGAAAGTAATAATCATAGGATTTAAATTGCCCATGTTTTTCCTTCTTTTTTGTTTTTGAAAATGGTTGCTAGATTACTGATTTTTGTTTTGTAAACATATTGGGGTTAACCATGGCTGGCAACAGTTAACCTAATGAATATTCGTTATTTAGTGCAATAAAAAAGGCTTTTATTCATTTTTTTGTTTGCACGGGTTAACCCTTCTATCAAGTTGGTTTATTGAATATGAAACGGTTTTTGTTACTGCTTTTAGTGCGCTTATTTTAACCCTGATATTTTTTTCTGGCGGCTGGCAGGCTTTTGAGCGGATAATTGCCTGCATAAAGTTGCTTAAATGCAGGTGTGCGTTCGTTAAGTGAAAATACGTAGTTACATGTTGTGCGGGTTCAGATAGAATACCCTGATATTGTTTTATCCTTGAAGGAGTTGGCTGGGCGCAAGGGTTCCTCTTCTGCCTGTTTTCCAATTGGGTTCAAGGCAAAGTATTGAAACAGAAAATACGCGATGTGTTCAGATCAAACGGAATCCAAAATGAAATTAAGCGCCCTGTTCAACGCATTTTTCTTGTCTGTGGCGGTCATGGCCTGTTTGTCTGCAACTGAAGCGTTGGCCAATAATTATAAATCGGAATACAAGCTGTCGATTGTCGCTGATGCCCAGGTTCCATGGGGGCAGGGTGCCCAGATCTGGGCTGATCTGGTCAAGGAAAGAACGGCAGGACGCATCAATATCAAGATCTATCCGGGAGCTTCGCTGGTTCAGGGTGAGCAGACACGCGAATTTACCGCTATTCGCCAAGGGGTAATTGATATGGCGGTGGGCTCAACCATTAACTGGTCCCCCCAGGTCAAGCAGCTGAATATTTTTTCAATGCCATTTCTGATCCCTGATTATGCCGCGGTGGATGCCCTGGTACAGGGCGAGGTGGGCAGGCAACTGTTTTCGCTCATTGATAATGCCGGTGTAGTGCCGCTGGCCTGGGGTGAGAACGGCTTTCGCCAAATCAGCAATGCCAAACAGCCCATCAAATTGCCCGAGGACATGAAAGGCATGAAGCTGCGCGTAGTGGGGTCCCCTCTCTTTCTGGATATATTTACCGCATTGGGTGCCGTGCCGGTGCAAATGAGCTGGGCCGAGGCGCAGCCTGCGTTGGCCAAAGGTACGGTAGACGGGCAAGAAAACCCGCTGTCGATTTATCTGGGCTCCAAACTGTACGATGCTGGCCAGAAATACCTGACTTTATGGAATTATGTGAATGATCCACTGGTGTTTGTGGTGAATAAAAACATCTGGAACAGCTGGACCGCGCAGGATAGGGAAATTGTGCGCCAGGCCGCATTGGATGCCGCCAGGCAGGAAGTGGCGCTTGCCCGCAAAGGATTCACACCGGAAGATGAGTCCTTATTAAAAGAAATTGTCAATCATGGGGTAGAAATCAGTGCACTCACTTCTGACCAGCATGAGGCGTTTGTAAAGGCAACCCGGCCTGTGTTTGATAAATGGAAAGAGCGGATTGGTGCAGCGCTGGTTGACCAGGCCCTGATGGATATTGAAAATAGCAAGAAATAATCAAGCGGGTCATTGGCGGTTTTCCTGAAGTTGAGAATGGCCAGTGCTTGGAGGTGGTTCCCACGCTCTGAACTGAC
>WARP01000238.1_pt1 | contig 74515 bp, 66 predicted proteins | sample 4769151 | NCBI WGS metagenome assembly WARP01 (sample SAMN08893023, study PRJNA449175) | gut metagenome | isolation source: rumen sample fed with dry roughage | host: cow | place: India: Nagpur | collected 2016
AAGAAAAACGCCTGGCCGAACTAGCCCAACAGCAGGCGGAAGAAAAACGTCTGGCCGAACTGGCGCAACAACAGGCCGAAGAGAAACGTCTGGCCGAAGTGGCCCAACAGCAAGCCGAAGAGAAACGTCTGGCCGAAGTAGCCCAACAACAAGCCGAAGCAAAACGTTTGGCCGTCAAGGCACAGGCAGCATCGGAAAAAGCGTCATCAAAAGCATTGTCACAAGCTATTCCTTCCTCAAAACCAAGGGCACAATCCAGTGCTATTGATCGCGCCATTCTTGATGAGGTTTCAATTGTTGGTGGTGATTTCATTCTTAAACGGAAGTAATCAAGTTATTTTTAAGGGTTTATAACCATGAGTTTATTGAATTTTCGTGCGGTGCTTTTTACCGCTTTATGCTTGCCGGGGTTGGTCATGGCACAAGGGGCGGTTACCGCTCCACTGGATGTGCCTGGTACTGGTGTGAATCCTCATTTTCCTTCTGCCAGCAAGAAAACCCATGCTTTCCCTGAGTCACGCAGTTTTGCCGAAGATACTTCTTTGTACAAATATGTCCCTCCCGAGCCCTTGGGTAAAACCACTCGGTCACTGTTAGCCATGCAGGCCGATGCCAACCGGCCGGGTACACCCCACACGATGCTGGGCGCCACCGCCACTATTGCCTGGGACCGCTACCTGAACAGTTTCAATCATGCCATTCCGGAATGGTTTGAAGAAAAAATTGAAGACCCGAGTAACTGATCTGATTGCCTGTTTGCATGATCAGTCTCCTGTTTTGCAGGAAACCGGATCAGCTTCAAGTATCGCTTCGTGATGTTTCCTGTTCGCATGCCGCTTTCCCGGAGTATGTAGATGAAAAAATCAGCTGTTAGAAAAATGCGTGGTTCAATCATTTTGCCGGTTGCCTTTTCAATGCTGGTGGGTTTTATACTTCTGGGTGCTGTCCAGTTGGGCTATTACTTTTACATGAAGCTTGAAATGCAGAATGCGGCAGATATGGCCGCACTTAGCGGCGTGCAGTTGTTAAGCGATGGTGAAAATTCCACTGAGGACTGCGTCAAAGCGCAGGTTGCCGGCAAGGCCAGTGCCAGAAAAAACTTTGAACGCCATGGAACGCTCACAGATGAACAATTATTGGTGACTTGTGGTACTTGGGATGAGGATATAGTAGGTACTAGGCACTTTGTCGCTCAAGCCGTTAATGATAAATATAATGCCCTGCATGTAACCATAAAACATAACGTATTACCGTTTGTGCCATTTTCTTCAGCGGCAGATATTGCCGTGGAAGCCATTGCCAAAAGCAGGGAACCGGTTGCCGCTTTTCAGGTAGGGGCGCAATTGCTGGATTTTGATAGCGAGGCTCCTCTGGGGAGTTTATTGGGAGAAGTGGGATTAAGCGTTGATAACTTGACTTTGCTGGACTCTAGTGGTTTGGCTAATGCCAAGATTACTCCAGCAGGTTTGCTTGAGGCGTTAGGCCTGGAACTTGAAGTTGATGATTTGTCTGCCTTAACCCCGAATGATGTGTTGGGTCTTGAGAATGTGACCTTGTTGGACCTGATTGGTGTTTCTCTTGAGGTGGTGGGTGATTCACCTTTGAAAGTGGGATTAGAGGCCTTAAAAAGTACTTTGGTGAGCCTCAATCTGGGTCATTTGGATATTCCTTTGGGCAGTAGTCAAGGGCAGTCCGGTTTATTTGCTTTTTTAGGTGTTGGCAAAGGAGATGATTTGCTGGGGCCGGCCTTGGGCGTAGAGCTCGGCCTGGGTGATCTTCTGAAAACCGCCATTGGCATTGCTTATAACAAACATGCCCTGGAAGGCACAAGGATAGAATTGGCAAATCAATTGATAACGGCTGAATTATTCGTTGTGAGCCCGCCTACAATTGCGATTGGACCCGTTGGTACAAGTGCCCATAATGCCCAGGTGCGGTTATGGCTGGATATAGATACCAGGAATATTCCGGTGTTGGGTCCGTTGTTGGATGCATTGGGTACCTATCTGCATTTGCCCATAGCCCTGGATGTTGTTTCAGGCACTGGCAAATTGGAAACGCTGCAATGCACCAGGAATCCACATAGCATTGATGTTCTTGTTGAATCAAAAATCATGAATGTATGTATTGGTGGTATGACAGAAGAAAATATTATGTCGAACAAGGCGGGTTGTGAGACTTTTCTGACAGACACCGTTATGTTTGAATTGTTTGGCGTGGAAACGATCGCTCGCAAGATACATCTGCCGCTGTTAACAGATAAGCAAACGCTGAAAAATATTGAGGTGGGTGAGCAACCCGTACGTGCTACCGAACCTAATAGTCTTGCGCTGGGAACTACTATTGATAGCTTGATAACGCGATTGCTTAATTTACTAGGGGATCTTTTTACCGAGTCCTCAACAGATAGTTTGCGGGAAAAGATGGTGGAGTCTTATCTGGAGTACAGCAAGGTTAATGGATTTTATAACGTAGATAATATAACTAATTTAGTGCTTGATGGAAGTGGAAATCCGGGAGAAGAGGCGTATTTGCCACCGTTGCTGACCGAGAATTTTGTTTTTGATGACGCAATTCCAACAACGTGTGTTTTGTACGTGTGTGATCCATCTTTATGGAAAACAGGTAGTTTTTCAGAGGCTTTGCATGCTTATACCAGCGTGCCATATGGTTTGCTTAATATCGTCGGCTTGCCGTGGATGGGCAATGATTTTCAGAATTGTGCGGGACTGTTAAGTTCATTATTAAGCTGGAACAATTGTGTTAAGCATAATTTGTTGCAGCTGATGGCGCAGCATCCTGCTTATGTTGTACCAATGGGGTCAGAAGAAATGCAGGCCATGCTGAATGGGGATCCAGAAGACGTCAGTTGTAACGGTGCGTTGTGTATTTTGATCAAACCGGTAATGATTTTATTGAAACCGGTTCTTGATGGATTGGGCGGCGTTTTATCAGGCATTCTGGCTGATTTTCTTGGGCTTGAACTGGGGCGTACAGAAGTTAAAGCCCTGGATATAGAGTGTGATCCTGCCCAATTGGTTTATTGAGATCTGTGTAAATATCGTTCCTGGTGTTATGGCTAATAAAAAAATTGTTTTAATGTGAACTGACTTGGTTTGTTTGTTTTCGGATCAAGTCGGTCTTATGTGTTTATAACGCAAGTTTGAGTTCTATTATTTTTTGCTTAAAACAGAAAAAAGAAAAAACTTGCTCGCTTTCCCTTGCAAAAGTTTGATGAGGCATTGGCAGGTATTCTGGAGTGTTTAAATGAAAAAAAAGGCTATCAACCAACAGCGGGGCTCTGTCATCCTGCCGTTTGTTGTTTCCTTGCTGGTCGGGTTGATTCTGTTGGGCGGTGTTCAGATTGGCTATTACTTCTTCATGAAGCGGGAGTTGCAGAATACGGTGGATTTGGCAGTGCTGAGTGGGGTGCAGTTGTTAAGCAATGCACAAGCTGAAAGTGCTGGGTGCAAGGATGTCGATTCCGCCGTGCGGGCAAGTGCTAAAGAAAATTTTAAAAGGCACGGATTAAAAGAGTGGGAAGACAATATAACAATGACGGTAGAGTGCGGCAATTGGCAACATAACTTGCCTGCACCCAGACATTTTGAAAAGGCCGTTGTTAATGGAAGATTTAACGCAATTCACGCGATCATAAAATACGATGCATTACCCTACATGCCGTTTTCCTCGTCAGCAGTTATTGCTGTAGAAGCCATAGCAAAAAGCAGTACACCAGTTGCAGCATTTCAATTGGGTTCGCAATTGCTACGGTTTGATAACAGTGCGCTATTGGGTGGTTTGTTGGGGTTGGTCGGTCTTAATGTAGATAACCTGACTTTACTGGATTCAGAGGGTTTGGCAAATACCAAAATTACACCAGCAGGATTACTGGATTTGTTGGGCGTGGATTTAGGGATTGGGGGATTGGGAGCCCTTACCCCTAATGGAGTGGCCGATATAGACAATATTACCCTGTTGAATTTGTTGGATGCATCAGTAAATGCAGTGACAGATTCGGTTTTGGGTGTTCAGCTGAATGCTTTAAGGGCAAAGTTATTGGATTTGAATCTTGGTAACATAAAAATCCCGATTGGTAGTGCAGACAATCAACCTGGTTTATTTGCATTTCTGGGAATAGGTAAAGATGATCCGTTGGAGGCTGCTCTTGATGTCCAACTGGGTCTGGGGGATATCCTGAAAACGGCGATTGCGATTGGTGCCAATGGGCATGCACTTGAGGTGCCAGGGTTGAATGTATTGGGGCTTGCAAAGGCAAAGTTATCTATTGTGGAGCCACCTGTGATTGCCATAGGCCCGGTTGGTACAACCGGACATAGCGCTCAGATTCGTTTATGGCTTGATATTGATACAGATAAATTGCTGGGTGGTTTGTTGAAACCTCTGGTTAGCAATATCTTGGGAACCCGTATTCATTTACCCATTTCATTGGATATCGTTTCTGGGACAGGAAAGTTGGAAAAACTGCAATGCTTCAGAAATCCGCCTGCCATGGATATATCTGTGACATCACGGATTTTGAATGTATGTGTTGGAAAAATGGATGAAAATTCAATTATGTCTGACAAGCGTGGATGCGAGGAGGGGTTACAGGAAGAACTGTTGATTAAATTGTTACATGCCCCTGTTTTATCGGGTAAATTGCATATTCCTGCCTTGGAATATCCAGAGTTGGTTAAAAATTTGGAAGTGGGTCAGACTGTATCTACCAAGCCAAATTCATTGCAATTGGGTGATACGGTAGATAATGTGGTAACAGGATTGCTTAATCTGTTGAGTGGTCTTTTTAGGCCTCCAGCAACGATGGATGGCTGGGAGGGTACATATACTGAGAATCCGTCTCTTATACCGGATCTTGTAGAGTCTTATCTGGAAAAAAGTAAAGATAATGCTGGGTTTTATAATGTCGAGAATGTAACTGACTTGGTATTGAATGGAAGTGGAAGTCCTAGTGAAACTGGCTATATGCCTGCTTTGTTAAAGGTAAATTTTACTTTTGATAATGCTATCCCTTATTCATGTGTTTTGAAAGCGTGTCCAGCATCTACCTGGAAAACAGGCACGTTTAAGGAAGCATTTCATGCATATACCAGCATCCCGTACGGAGTACTCGAGATTGTGGGTGCTGTGCCATGGATAGGCAATAATTTTCAGAATTGTGCGGGGTTGTTAAGTTCTCTGTTAGGCTGGAATAGTTGTGTTAAACATAATCTTACTGAACTGTTTAAGCAACATCAGAACGAGGTTTTGACGGTTGATCCGAACAGTGCGGAAATTCAGTCAATCCTTAACCAAAGCTCAAATGAGGTGAGTTGTAATGGTGCTTTGTGTATTTTGTTAAAACCGGTTTTGAACTTGTTGAAACCCATTCTGAATGGTGTTGGATTGGTATTAACCTCATTGCTTGATGATGTGCTTGGGCTTGAGTTGGGTCGTACTGATGTGACAGCATTGGCTATTGAATGCGATCCCGCCCAGCTGGTTTATTAACAAGCAATAAAATGCCTCGTTAACCCAGTTTTAACGACTTCAAGGTCAGTTTAAACTTACTGGTATGCTTATATTTAATCAATGTAGGCCAATTTGAATGCTTGTTTTTGCACTTTAGTCGGCTGACATGCTGAATATTGTTTCTTCTGGTGGTTTGCCACATTGCTTAATTGAATAGGATTTGCTTAAAGGTCGTTTTGAAATCTGAAATCGTATTGTTGCCAGGATTTTTAAAGCGCTTGGGTATATTGAGCAATAGGGAAGCGATATTTGGCGTTAAGGATACGCTGGTTGCACCTTATGAGCGTGTGGAAAACGGTCAAACCATTTGGCAGTCGTCTTTTGATTTTGTCCTAACCCCACTTGATGTGAAAGCAGCTTGCGTACAGGGCAAAAAAAAGCAGATGGTTGAGGTGTAAGTGATTTAAGCCTGGGGCAGTTCACTTTTGCGTGGGAGTGGACATTGGGTTCGGTTAAGAAATTTTCTTATTTGATACATCCCAAGAGTCTTTAAAGTAAATCATTGAAAAATATCCAAGAGGAATGCTTAATACGAGCGATTTTAAAAAATCCATGATGATTGGTTTAGTAAAGTCTCCCATATTGGGTATGTTTAAATTGCTTATATAGATCCAGTTAAGAACTGGGGGACTTGTTAATATAAAAAACCATATTCCCCAATGCTTTACAAATTTCCTGATAATAAAATACATGGGGGTAACTTCTTCATTATTGTTTTTTCTAATTCTATGATGGGAGCTTCGCTTAAAAACGGAAACAATAAAACAGATCCATAGAAGAGGTGTCAATGGCTGTAGGTGAAAAAGAATGATGAGATTCGTTGCAAGAATCAAAAAACCTATGGGTGAATAGTAAAGATGGGCCCCAAACATTAATTCATTCATATACACTGCCCAAATATCAATTATTTAAAACAGCTTAATTGTATTAAAACATTTGTAAAGAAATTCAAGTTGAGACAAAAAAAGCCAGCCCATTTATGCTTTCTTGTGCTCTGCGTGGGAATGAATATTTGTTTGATCCAGAACCACCCCGGCGCTGCGCGCCACCCCTCCTCAGGAGGGGAATGTGTAGCACCAACGTTTCCACGAAGCAGGAAAATTCCCCTCTATGGAGGGGTGGCAGGCGAAGCCTGACGGGGTGGTTCCAGGCAAACCTCAATGTCCCATCAATACCCTCTGACGGGGTGGTTGCCAAAACTCCACGTTCCCGCGTTAGTATGCACCCATGCGGAAAACCACCCCGGTGCTGCGCGCCACCCCTCCGCAGGAGGGGAATGCTACCCTCACTCCACGGTAATCAGCTCCACGCCCTCCGTCACCTGATCCCCCACCTTATAAAACACTTCTTCTACCTTACCATCATCAGGTGCGGTGATGGTGTGTTCCATTTTCATGGCTTCCATCACCAGCAGGGCCTGGCCTTTGGTAACCGTGTCACCGGCCTGTACCAGCAAAGAGATAATTTTGCCGGGCATGGGGGCGGTCAGGCCGCCGCCGTGGGCTTCGCTGTCATCGGCGGCATGCTGCAGCTCGTCGGGTTTACCAATAATGGTTACGGCGCCATTTTCAAAAACATGGGCCTGTTCGCTGTGCATCACAACAGTGGCATCGTGGTTGGAGCCGTTCAGGCTTAAACGGCAATGGCAGGTTTGGTCGGGGGTGATTTGCACCTGCCATTCAAAATCATAGCCAATGTCGTTATCCATGAGTTGCCAGCCGGCAGCGGTTTTGTCTAGCGTGATAACACGGGCTTCGTCGTTGTCTACCACCCTGATATGCTGGGTGTAGTGGCCGCTTAAACGCCAGCCGTCGGTGGCTGACCAGGGATCTGCCTTGTTGGCGTAGCGGTTGGTGTCGCAGGCAGTTTGTCCTTGGCGTGCCATAATGGCGGCAGCCAGGCTGGCCAGGGTGAAAACGCTAGACGCTTTGGCAGCGGGTAGCAGTTGCTCGCTGTGCTTTTCAATAAGGCCGGTATCCAGGTCTGCCGCGGCAAAAGCGCTGTTTTGCATGAGGCGGCCCAAAAAGGCCACGTTGGTATTCACCCCCACTACCTGGGTTTGGGCCAGTGCCTGTTGCATGCGGGCAATGGCCTGTTCACGGCTGTCGGCCCACACAATCAGCTTGGCAATCATGGGGTCGTAAAAGGGAGAAATGGTATCGCCCTGACGTATACCGCCATCCACCCGTACGTCGCCCAGTTCAAACTTGACATGTTCAGGCAGGCTCAGGTGACTCAAGGTGCCAATCGAAGGCAGGAAGCCTTTTTCAGGGTTCTCTGCATAGATCCGCGCCTCAATGGCATGGCCTTCGATGAAGAGATCTTCCTGTTCAGCGGGCAGGGGTTCACCAGCGGCTACGCGCAGTTGCCATTCCACCAGGTCGGTGCCGGTAATCATTTCAGTTACCGGGTGTTCTACCTGCAGGCGGGTGTTCATTTCCATGAAATAAAAGCGGCCATCGGGTTCGGCAATGAATTCAACCGTACCGGCACCGACGTAGCCAACGGCTTTGGCGGCTGCTACGGCGGCATCGCCCATTTCCTTGCGGCGTTCTTCGGTCATGCCTGGGGCGGGGGCTTCTTCAATGACTTTCTGGTGACGGCGCTGTACCGAGCAGTCGCGTTCGAACAGATGCAGGGTATTGCCATGGCTGTCGGCAAAAACCTGGATTTCGATGTGGCGCGGCTTGGTCAGATAGCGTTCTACCAGGACCTTGTCATCACCAAAGCTGCTAATTGCTTCGCGTTTGCATGAACTAAGCGCTTCAGGGAATTCTTGCGATGATTTAACAATTCGCATGCCTTTGCCACCACCACCGGCACTGGCTTTGATAAGCACCGGGTAGCCAATCTGGTCGGCCTGCAGGTGCAGGAATTCGGTGTCCTGGTTGTCGCCATGGTAGCCGGGAACCAGTGGGACGCCGGCGGTTTCCATAAGCGCCTTGGCGGCTGATTTGCTGCCCATGGCGGCAATTGAAGAGGCAGGTGGACCAATAAAGGTAATGCCGGCATCAGCGCAGGCTTTGGCAAAATTTTCGTTTTCAGATAAAAAACCGTAGCCGGGATGAATGGCCTGGGCACCGGTTTTTCTGGCGGCCTGCAAGATGACATCGGCTCGTAGGTAGCTGTCACGGGGTTCGGAACCCCCAATGTGAACGGACTCATCGCAAGCGGCCACGTGGGCGGCGAGGGCATCGGCATCGGAATAAACGGCAACGGTTTTGATGCCCATGCGGCGGGCGGTAGCAGCAACGCGGCAGGCAATTTCACCACGGTTGGCAATAAGGATTTTTTTAAACATGTGACGGGCTCCTGTCAAATACGGAACACGCCAAACTGCGTGTCTTCAATTGGGGCATTCAGGGCAGCGGACAGGCTTAGCGCCAGTACGCGCCGGGTATCTTCAGGCTTGATGATGCCATCGTCCCACAGGCGGGCGGTGGCATAGTAGGGGTGGCCTTCTTTTTCGTATTGGTCGCGAATGGGGGCCTTGAAGGCTTCTTCCTCTTCGGCAGACCAGCTCCCACCCTTGGTTTCGATGCCATCACGCTTGACGGTGGATAGCACGCTGGCGGCTTGTTCACCTCCCATGACCGAAATACGTGCATTGGGCCACATGTAGAGCATACGGGGGCCAAAGGCGCGGCCGCACATGCCATAGTTGCCAGCACCAAATGAACCGCCAATAATCACGGTGACTTTGGGGACGGCGGCGGTTGAAACGGCCGTAACCATTTTGGCACCATGGCGCGCAATGCCTTCGTTTTCGTATTTGCGGCCTACCATGAAGCCGGTAATGTTTTGCAGGAAAACCAGCGGGATCTTGCGCTGGCAGCACAGTTCAATAAAATGGGTGCCTTTTTGGGCCGCTTCTGAAAACAAAATGCCGTTGTTGGCAATAATGCCCACTGGCATGCCGTGGATATGGGCAAAGCCGGTTACCAGGGTAGTGCCGAAACGGGCCTTGAATTCATCAAATTCCGAGCCATCGGTAATGCGGGCAATGACTTCGCGCACGTCGTAGGGCTTGCGGGTGTCGGCCGGAATGATACCGTTAAGTTCTTGCGGGTCGTAAACAGGCGGGCGGCTGGGAATGATATGCAGCTGCTGGGGTTTCTTGCGATTCAGGCGTGCAACGGCCTGACGGGCCAGTTGCAGGGCATGCATGTCATTGTTGGCCAGATGGTCGGCCACGCCTGAAAGGCGCGTGTGTACATCGCCACCGCCCAGGTCTTCGGCGCTCACTACTTCTCCGGTCGCGGCTTTTACCAGCGGGGGACCGGCCAGAAAGATGGTGCCCTGGTTCTTGACAATGATGGACTCATCGCTCATGGCGGGCACATAGGCGCCACCAGCGGTGCACGAACCCATGACGACGGCAATTTGTGCAATGCCCATGGAAGACATGACGGCCTGATTGTAGAAAATGCGGCCAAAGTGGTCACGGTCGGGGAAAACCTCATCCTGCCGTGGCAGGTTGGCACCGCCCGAGTCAACCAGGTAGATGCAGGGCAGCCTGTTTTGCAGGGCGATTTCCTGTGCCCGCAGGTGTTTCTTGACCGTGATGGGGTAGTAGGTGCCACCCTTGACGGTGGCATCGTTGCACACGATCATGCATTCAATGCCATTGACACGGCCCACACCGGTAATAATGCCGCCACCAGGGGCTTCGCTATTGTACAGGTTGTGGCCGGCCAGTGGTGACAGTTCCAGAAAAGGGGTGCCCGGGTCGAGCAGGCGTTCCACTCGTTCGCGGGGTAGCAGCTTGCCTCGTGCAACATGTTTGGCGCGGGCCGCTTCACTGCCGCCCATTGCGGTGTTTTCCAGCAGTTGCCCCAGGTCATCAACCTGTGCCTGCATGAATTGTGCATTATCAATAAATGATTGTGCACGGGTATTGATTTTTGATGTGATGACTGGCATGTAGGTATGTCTCCTGTCCCTGCCTTTGTCACCTTCCCCATTTGGTCATGGGGAAGGTGTGGAGGTCTGGAAAAGTATAAAGCGCTTTATTATTAAAGTACTTTATCTTTTTTTTGATTATTTAATTAATGATTAAAGCATTTCAATGGCAACAGCAACGGCTTCGCCACCACCAATGCACAGTGTGGCCACGCCACGTTTGCCACCGGTTTTGCGTAGGGCGCCAATCAGGGAGGCAATAATGCGGGCACCTGATGCACCAATGGGGTGGCCCAGTGCGGTTGCGCCACCGTGAATATTGACCTTGGCGTGATCCAGGTTCAGGTCTTTCATGGCAGCCATGGTCACCACGGCAAATGCTTCGTTAATTTCGTACAGATCCACTTCTTCGGTGGTCCAACCTACTTGTTTCAGAAGCTTTTCAATGGCTCCAACAGGAGCGGTGGTAAACCATTCTGGTTCATGAGAGAACTGGGCATGGCCAACGATTTTTGCCAAAGGCTTGACATCCATTTCCGCAGCGGTTGAGCTGCGCATTAAGACCATGGCGGCGGCACCGTCGGAAATGGAAGAAGAGTTGGCGGCGGTAACGCTGCCGTCTTTTTTGAAGGCGGGTTTCAGGGTTGGGATTTTTTCAGGTTTGGCTTTGCCGGGAGCTTCATCGGTAGCAACCACGGTATTGCCACGGCGGTCTTCGATGGTGACTGGGGCAATTTCCCACTCGAAGCTGCCATCGGCAATGGCCTGGTTGGCACGACGCAGGGATTCAATAGAGAATGCATCCTGTTCTTCACGGCTGAAGCCGTATTTGTCGGCACACATTTCGGCAAATACACCCATGGCGGTACCACGCTGGTAAGCATCTTCAAGACCGTCCATGGCCATGTGGTCGTAAACGGTAGAATGGCCGTAGCGGTAACCCTGGCGGCCCTTGAGCAACAGGTAAGGCGCGTTACTCATGCTTTCCTGGCCACCGGCAACCGCGACGTCAATAGAGCCGGCTGCCAGCATGTCGTGGGCAAACATGGCGGCTTTCATGCCCGAACCGCAGACTTTGTGAACCGTGGTGCAAGAAACGCTTTTTGGCAAACCGGCGCCCAGGGCAGCCTGGCGTGCAGGAGCCTGTCCCTGGCCAGCTTGAAGGACGTTACCCATAATGACTTCCTGAACGGCTTCAGGTTTGATGCCGGCACGTTCTACTGCGCTTTTGATCGCTACGGCGCCCAACTGGTTGGCAGCCAATGGCGACAGGCTACCCATCATGCTTCCCATGGGGGTGCGGGCGACAGAAACGATTACGATTGGATCAGACATTACAATTCCTTTTGGTTAGTAAGTTCAGGCCGACTGACATGCAGGCGACGAGAGGACGGATAAGGGAAAATATCCTCGATTTTGCCGGCAGCGACACGATCTTTGCGTGTTTGCCACCATTTGTAATCGAGTAAATATGGATGGTGCTTCATGAAGGCTGCGCGTACGCGCGGATTGCCCAGCAGGAAGCGTTCAAATTCTTCGGGAAAGACATCATTGGCATGTATGGGATACCAGGGTTCCCCAGACATTTCGGCCTCTTCGTTGGGTGGCGTCGGGATGGCGCGGAAGTTCATTTCGCGCATGGGCTGGATTTCATCGTAGTCATAGAAGACGATCCGGCCCAGGCGGGTCACGCCAAAGTTCTTGAACAGCATATCGCCGGCAAAAATATTGGCCGCCGCCAGTTCGGCAATGGCGTCACCATAGCCTTTGATGGCATTGTCAAGGGCTTCATCATTGGCCTGGCTCAGGAAAATGTTCAGCGGGGTCATGCGCCGTTCGATGTAAACGTGGCGGATCACGATGCTGTCTTCAGTTTCTTCAATCAGCTTGGGTACCTGGTTGCGTAACTCTTCGAGCAGTTCGGGCGAGCAGCGCTTGCGTGGCAGAGCCACCAGCGAGTATTCCCAGGTATCGGCCATACGGCCAACCCGGTCGTGCATTTTGACCATGTGATATTTTTTCATCACGATTTCATGGGTCATGCCTTCTTTGTTGATGCGGTCGCGGATGAGCTTGAAAACATAGGGATAAGAGGGCAGCGTGAAAACCGTCATGACCATGCCCTTGATGCCGGGGGCGATGTCGAACTGGTCGTGTGAGTTGTTCAGGTGATACAGGAAATCGCGGTAGAACAGGGTTTTGCCCTGTTTTTGCAGGCCGATGGCGGTGTACAGTTCTGCCTTGGGCTTGCTGGGCAAGAGGGATGACAAAAACGCGACATAGGCCGAGGGCACTTCCATGTCAACCAGAAAGTAGGCACGGGTAAAACTGAACAGGGTACTGATGTCATCGGTACTGCTCAGGAATGCATCCAGTTCGATTTCGTTGGCAGCTGTGTGCAGTAGCGGAATGCCGAATGGGTAAACAATGTTGTTGTTAATAAAGCGGCCAACAATATAGGCACCCTTGTTGCGAAAGAACAGGGTGTTAAGGACATGAATCTGGCAGTCGGGGGCAATGCGCTTGCCACCGCTGGAGATTAATTTTTTGCGCAGGATGCCAACGGCCATGCGGGCGACTTTGCGGGCATCGTAGGGCAGATTCTTGAACGGTGCGGCCAGGCCGTAGTCGGCCACCATTTTGATGATGCTTTTTTCAATGCCCTGGATATGCGGGTAGTAAACGCGATAGGACTGGTTCTCTGAATCCAGGTATTCGGTAGCGATGGCCGGACGTACAAACAGGAAGGCATTATGGAAGTAGTCACGGTGCAGGATGCGGCAGGTCACCGAGTTGAAAAAGGTTTCGGCACATTCGGGCTGCTTGTGGTTGGTCAGCAGGCGCACGAATTCCTGCTTGATGGATTGCCAGTAACTGATTTGCTGTGGTGTCAGGTCGCCGTGCTTTTCTTGCGGCATGCCCTGGGTCTTGTTCAGCATATGGTTGACTTGGTAGGTGCATTCACGCACGCGGATGTCATAGTATTCGATCCGCTCTTTGGATACCCGCTGAATGCCGTGCCAGTCATGTGACTCAAATAGTGCCTTGGCGCGCTGGGCCACATAACGGAACAGGGAATAATGCCGATCAAACCCCGCCAGGATTTTTTTTGCCACTTCCGCCGGAGGGGGGAGGGTTTTGTCCAGCTGCTGAATGAGTTGATGATCGGCGATGTAGGTCATGGTGTTATTGGGCAAAGAGTAAAAAAACCATTATTGCTTTATTTTGTTTCATTGAACAGTTCCCGGCCAATTAGCATGCGACGGATTTCGCTGGTACCGGCACCAATTTCGTATAGTTTGGCATCGCGCCACATGCGGCCGGTAGGGTATTCGTTAATATAACCGTTGCCACCCAGGATTTGAATGCCTTCGCCAGCCATCCAGGTGGCTTTTTCAGCGCAGTACAAAATAACGGCAGCGCAGTCTTTGCGTACTTCACGTACGTGGCTGCTACCCAGGCGGTCCAGGTTTTTGCCAACGGTGTAGCAGAAGGCGCGGCTGGCCTGCAAGGTAGTGTACATATCGGCCACTTTGCCCTGGATAAGCTGGAATTCGCCAATAGACTGGCCAAACTGCTTGCGGTCATGAATGTAAGGTACCACCACGTCCATAACGCCTTGCATGATGCCCAGTGGGCCACCGGCCAGTACGGCGCGTTCGTAGTCCAGTCCGCTCATGAGTACCTTGACCCCGCCGTTAAGCTCACCCAGGATGTTTTCTTCGGGCACTTCACAATTGTCAAACACCAGTTCACCGGTATGGCTGCCACGCATGCCCATTTTGTCCAGCTTTTGTGCCACCGAAAAGCCTTTGAAGCCCTTTTCGATAATGAAGGCGGTAATGCCGCGCTGGTGGGCTTCAGGATCTGTTTTGGCATAGACCACCAGGGTATCGGCATCGGGACCATTGGTAATCCACATTTTGGTGCCGTTCAGGATGTATTTGTCGCCTTTTTTCTCGGCGCGCAGTTTCATGCTGACCACGTCTGAGCCGGCGCCAGGTTCACTCATGGCCAGGGCGCCAATGTGCTCACCGCTAATCAGCTTGGGCAGGTATTTTTGTTTTTGGGCGGTGGTGCCGTTGCGGTTTAGCTGGTTGACGCACAGGTTTGAATGGGCACCGTAGGAAAGCGCAATGGCGGCGCTGGCGCGGGACAGTTCTTCCATGGCAATCATATGTGCCAGATAGCCCAGGTTGGTACCGCCGTATTCTTCGCCAACGGTCAGGCCCAGCAGGCCCAAGTCACCGAATTTTTTCCAGAGATCCATGGGGAACTGGTCGCTGTGGTCAACTTCCTGGGCGCGAGGGGCAATTTCAGCCTGGGCAAAGGTACGCACGGCATCGCGCAGCATATCCAGGTCTTCGCCCAAGTCGAAATTCAGTCCGGGTAAATTCATGATGTTTGTCTCCTGTGAAGGTTTTTTCTTTAAATTATATATATGAAATATAACAGAAATAAGATATTCCGTTTACGTTAACGTAAGCATTAGCTTTGCTCGTGTTTTTTTAACAACCCCATGCAGTGTTCTTCCTGGGTATGGATTTCCTGCAAAATGGCTTCAAGATCGCGCTTCTGGCTTTCAAGCTGCGCCTTGTGCCGGTTGAGCATGGCAAGGTATTTTTTTAACTGGGGTGCGGTGCTGCCCGGGCCGTCATACATGTCGATCAGGCTGCTGATATCGGCCAGCTGGAAGCCCAGCCGCTTGCCGCGCAGGGCCAGTTTGAGGCGGGTTTTGTCTTTTTGCGTATAAATGCGTTTTTGACCTTCGCGCCGGGGGTTGATAATGCCGTGGTCTTCATAAAATCGTAAAGTGCGCGGGGTTATATTGAATTCCTGCGCCAATTCCGATATGGACCATGTTCTTTGTGTCATAATTGATTTTAATACTTACAGTTTACGTAAACGTAAAGTATGATCCATGAATTAATTACAAAAGTCAATAAGGAGAAATAATGAATGTGAACGAAGCAAAGCTGGTTTATCCCATGGGTAATACACAGCCAGAGCCTGGTTTTGCACTCGAGGTGGCACCGGGAGTCAAATGGATACGCATGCCTTTGCCGTTTGCGCTGGACCACATCAATTTGTGGTTGCTGGCCGATGAAATCAATGGGCAAAAGGGCTGGACGATTGTCGACTGCGGCATTGCCAAAGACCCGGTCAAGGCGTTGTGGGAAGAGGTGTTCAACAATGAACTGGACGGCTTGCCCGTGCTGCGGGTGGTGGTTACACACATGCATCCTGATCACGTTGGCCTGGCAGGCTGGCTGTGCGAGAAGCACAATGTGCCCCTGTACATGAGTATGACCGATTATTACGTTTCACGCATGTGGTCTTCGCAACCGGTGGGAGGCGCTGGCACAGGAGGAGATGTGGCGGTTCGTCATTTTTCACGCCATGGCCTGACAGACCCGGAATCACAAGAAAAAATCCGTGCCAGGGCTACTTATTACCCCGGCTTGGTCTGTACCCCGCCCAACCGTTTTAACCGTTTAATGGACGGTGATACGCTGCGTATTGGCAATAATGATTGGCAACTTATTTCAGGTTACGGGCATGCGCCCGAGCATATGGCTCTTTATAGTCCCGGCCTGAAGGTATTGATTTCTGGAGATATGGTGTTGCCGCGTATTTCAACCAATGTGAGCGTTTTTGATCATGAGCCTGATGGCAATCCGCTGCCGTTGTATTTGAAATCGCTGGATAAATATTTGGTCCTAGATGAAGATACCCTGGTGTTGCCTTCGCATGGCCGTCCCTTCAAGGGTTTGCATGAGCGGATTCGCCAGCAGCACGAGCACCATGCCGAGCGCCTGGTCGAGGTACTGGAATTATGCCGGGAACCCATGAGTGCCAAAGATGTGGTGCCGCATATGTTCAAGCGCGAGCTGGATTTGCACCAACTTACCTTTGCCATGGGCGAGGCGCTGGCACACTTGCATGCCTTGCACTTTGACGGCAAGCTTAAGCGCGAAACCGGCAAGGACGGCATTGTGAGGTTTGCGGTTATTTAGTGCTGAATGCCAGTCTTGCGGCCAGACCTACAAAGACCAGGGCAGTAAACCGATTCAGGATGATTTGCGCCCGGTCTGATTTTTTCAGTAGCTGGCCGAAGTAGCCGGAAAACACGACAATGCCGCAAAATACCAAAAAGGCAGACAAGATGAAGAGTGCGCTTAACAAGATCAGCTGAACCTTAATGGCGCCTGCCGCAGGGTTGGTGAACTGGGGCAGGAAAGCCAGAAAAAACAGGCTGACTTTGGGATTGCTCATGCTCATTAAAATGCCGCGCCGGTAGAACTGGCCGCGACTTAATGCAGGCGGGGCAGTGGTGAGTCCCTCTTCGCCTGCTGCCTTGACCGGCCCGGCTCTGAGGGCTCCCCACGCCAAGTAGAGCAAATAAGCGGCGCCCAACAGTTTCAGGATAGTGAAAGCGGTGTCAGAGGCGGCGATCAGGCCGGCAATGCCCACGGTAACGATAAAGGTATGAAACAACAGCCCGGTACATAAACCCAAGACGATCAGAAAACCGGTGCGATAACCATGCAGGGCGCTTTGCAGCAAGACAAAAATATTGTCAGGGCCAGGAGAAATGGCCAACAGAACACACAGGCCAAAGTATACAAAGAGGGTTTCAGGCGTCATAAAATGCGTAGGGCCGGTTAAACTAAAATGCTATTTTAGCGGGCTTGACCCTATAATGGGGTTCAATATTTTACTGAAAACAAAGAATATCGCCATGGACTCTAGATTATCCCTGCTTACCCAATTACAGCATCTTGGCACGGCTCCTTGTGATGAAAACACACCGGTTGCACCGGTTGGCCTGCCTGCTATCCGAACCAGTACGGTGCGTTTCAATACCATCGAAGACCTGGAGGAGACTTATCGACGTAAAAGCAAGGGAGAGCGGCTGGTTACTTATGGCCGCATGGGCATGGAAACGCATGCTGCGCTGGAAAGCATTTTTTGCCAGCTTGAAGGGGGTAAGCGCTGTTTTCTGGCCTCTTCCGGCCTGGGTGCCATTACCATGTCGTTGCTGTCACTGTTAAGTGCGGGCGACCATATGCTGGTGGCTGATTGCGTGTACGGTCCGGTGCGTCATCTGGCCAATACTGTGCTAAGACGCATGAATATTGAATTTAGCTATGTGCAAGCACAGTCCATCGATGTACTGACTGCGCAGCTTAAAGAAAACACCAAAGTCCTGTATGTGGAATCACCTGGTTCATTGCTGTTTGAAATGCTGGACATACCTGCTTTGGCTGCGTTTGCCAAACAGCACGGCTTGATACTGGTGGTAGATAACACCTGGGGTTCTGGTTATGCCTATCAACCGCTGGAACTGGGGGCCGATGTAAGCGTGATTGCCGGTACCAAGTATGTGGGTGGTCATTCCGATTTAATGCTGGGCGCGGTGGTCGCCAAAGACAAGGCACTTATCGAGCGGATAGACCTGAATCAATATGCGATGGGCTATTCAGTCAGTGCCGATGATGCCTGGCTGGCCATTCGTGGCGTGCGTACCCTGCCCATCCGGATGGAACAGCACGCCCGCAATGCCTTGCAGGTATGCCGTTATTTTGATGATTTGTCCGAAACCCGGCGCATTTTTCATCCGGCTTTTGAAAAAGATCCCGGCCATGCCTTGTGGAAGCGCGATTGCACGGGTTCCAATGGCATGCTGTCCATTGAATTGGCTCTTTCCGACCGGCAGATCCGTACTTTTGTGAATGCGCTGGAGTTGTTCAGCATAGGCTATTCCTGGGGAGGCTTTGAAAGCCTGATCCAGTGGGTAGATCGCCCGACCCTGGAAAACCATGCTTACTGGAGCCGCGAAGATAACCAGATCATCCGCTTGCATGTCGGACTGGAAAGCGTGACAGACTTGGTGGATGACTTGGATCAGGCCTTGCAAAAAGCCCGGGAGGTTTAACGCGTATGGGCCTTGAAGGCCGTTTGCAAACTTTAAGGTTGCTAATTACACCATAAGCAAACAAAAGCCTGCTATTTAGCAGGCTTTTGTTATGAATGACACTAGTATGAGGCGATTAATTCTTGCCAGCCAGTACCTGATCCAGCAGGGCCTGAGCTTCCAGGATGCTGGATGCATAGGTACCGGTCATGCCCGGTGAGGTCAGGTACTTGCCACCAACGGCAATTGAAGGCGTGGCTTGTACCTGGTACAGGTCGGACAGTTCGGTGGCGCGTTTGGCTTTGGTGGCAACACCGAAAGAATCATAGGCGGCAATGAATTCGTCTTTATTGATGCCCTGTTCTGTGGCCCATTGAACGATAGCATCGCGGTTGAACAGTTTTTTGCCTTCCTTGTGAATGGCATTAAACACTTTGGGATGCAGGTCTGCCTTGTCCAGGGCTACTAGCGAGTAATACAGGTTTTGCATGGGCTGCATGGAAGCGTTGAAAGCAACCGGTACAGGAATGAAAGCTACGTTGTCGGGCAGTTTCTTTTTCCAGTCCTGGAACATGGGCTCCATTTCAGCGCAGTGCGAGCAGCTATAGGAAAAGAATTCAAGCACTTCGACTTTATCAGGGGTGTCGGAAGGCAGGGCGGTTTCAAGCGTGATGTATTTAATGCCGGATTGGGCCATGGCAGGAACAAAAGCGGCGGCACCCATAAGGGCCAGGGCGGAAAACGTGTGTTTGAAAATTGTTTTAAGCATCATTGTTTGTTCGCATTAAAAAGTATTGATCAGGCGCTTGTTCCACTAATTGCCCCTATAGCCGGGGCAGATAGTTGGGTGTAGCGGGAAATTACAGTAAAAACCTTGGTAAGACTGCTTATAAAACAAAAAGTTCGGCTTGTGTATGAATGGAAACGCGATGCAACAGCTAATTGGTGCATTGATTATCGCACGATGGTTGAGTTGATTTTCGCTTTGCTTAATTCGGTGCGTGAGCGGTTCAGTTCATCTTCGTTTTTAAACGGGCCAATCCGGACCCGGTTTATTTCCACATTGTTAACGGTAACTTTGGTAATTTCCGCGTTGTAGCCCATCAGGATCATGCGAGCCCTGATGGTGTCTGCTTCTTTGGCATTACGAAAAGCGCCTACCTGAAGATAGCTGCGGCCAGAAGTGGCAGATGTTTTGCCATTGTTGGCAGGCTTGGTCGTGTCTAGCGGAATATCTTTGCCTTTGGCAGTCAGGGCCAGCTTCTGTTCAGTAGCAGGACTGGCTGGCGTTGCCGTTTTGCTTTCGGTACTTGCCTTGGCAGGTGTGTTGGCAGCTGGTAACTGGTTGATTAATGAGCCAATCTGGTCTTGTGACAGGCCGGGTTGTGATGCTTTTGCCGGTTCAGTCTGGGTTAACGGGCGAATGGGGGGCAGGTTGCCAGTGCCAGTGGCCGGGTTTTGCTGGCTGCTGATACGGCCATCATTACTGAGCCAGGCGTTAGGATCTATTAAAGGCTGGTTGCCGGGTGACAGATTGCCCACCGAGCCAGACGAGGTACCGGGCATTTTGAGGCCAGATGAAGACGTATTGCCCGAGTTGTCCTTGAGCGGTACCGGTGTGCGGGTAAACATAAAGGCGGCAACGGCGGCAATGGTAAGGCCAATAATAAGGCCGACCAGAATTGACGAGAACGAACCGCTACTGCTGTTTCTTGCTCTTGATGGTGAAGATCGGGTAGTACGTCTTTTTGCCATATTACATTTTTTCTGGAGCTGAAACCCCAAGCAGGTTGAGTGCGTTCGCAATCACCTGGCGGGTGCTGTCGGCCAAGCGCAAACGGGCCAGCTTAAGGGCCTGGTCCTCTACCATGATGCGTTCAGCGTTGTACCATGAGTGGAAATCAGCGGCACAGTCTAGCAGCCAGAAGGCAATATGGTGGGGGGCAAGTTCTTTGGCGGCCAACTGAATAACGTTGGGAAGTTCTGCCAGGCGGCGTAGCAGGGTGATTTCACTGGGCGCAGTTAGCAGGGAAACATCTGCATTTTCAAGTGAACCCAGCATATCGGCAGAGTCACGCAAAATCTTGCAAATACGGGCATGTGCGTATTGTACGTAATAAACCGGGTTCTCTTCACCCTTGGCAAGCGCCAGGTCAATGTCGAAAACGAATTCAGTATCGGCACGGCGCTGGATTAGGAAAAAGCGCACGGCATCTTGGCCAACCCATTCAATCAGGTCGCGCATGGTAACGTAGCTGCCTGCCCGCTTGGAAATTTTGACTTCCTGGCCACCGCGCATGACCTTTACCATTTTATGCAGGATATAGGCAGGGTAATCTTTGGGAATGCCCATGTTCAGGGCCTGCAGGCCGGCACGTACACGGGCAACCGTACCATGGTGGTCACTACCCTGGATATTGACGGCATGGTTGAAGCCGCGTTGCCATTTGGTCACGTGGTAGGCTACATCAGGCACAAAATAGGTATAGCCGCCATCAGACTTGCGCATGACGCGGTCCTTGTCGTCGCCGGTACCCAGTTCGGTAGTTCTTAGCCACAGCGCGTTTTCATGTTCGTAAGTGTGGCCGCTTGCAATCAGTTTTTGTACTGTATCGGCGACTTTGCCATCGCTGTACAAAGAGCTTTCCAGATAGTAGTTGTCGAATTGCAGGTTGAATGCCTGCAAATCCAGATCCTGCTCATGGCGCAGGTAGGCAACGGCAAAACGACGGATATCATCCATATTGTTGATATCGCCAGAAGCGGTAACGATTTGCCCATCGGCTTCAACTGATTTTTTATCCAAGTAGTCGCGTGCAATATCAGCAATGTAGTCGCCACGGTAGCCGTCGGCCGGATAGTCTTCTGAAGCGGGTGTAATGCCCCTGGCATGGGCATGAACGCTAATGGTCAGGTTATTGATCTGGTTGCCGGCATCATTGTAGTAAAACTCACGATGTACTTTATAGCCACTGGCAGAATAAAGGCGGCAAATGCAGTCACCCAGTGCGGCCTGGCGGGCATGGCCAACGTGTAGCGGGCCAGTGGGGTTGGCAGAAACGAATTCAACAATAACACTTTCCCCATTGCTGGCGGCATTGCCATAAGCACTACCTTGTTCGGCAATGATATTGGCTACGGCCTGGTGGGTGGCTTGGGTAAGGCGCAGGTTGATAAAGCCCGGGCCGGCAATTTCGGCAGCGGCTAAAAAAGATTTTGTGTCTTCGTTGCCCAGGAGGGCACTGACGATTTCCTGTGCCAGTTCACGTGGATTGCGTTTGTTGGGCTTGGCCAGTTGCATGGCAAGATTGGTGGCAATATCGCCGTGTTCGGGCTGTTTAGGGCGTTCCAGTTTGATAACCGGGTTGCTGCCGGGAAGAATGGCTTCGATAGCGGTGGCCAGTGCGGCCTGGATTCGTTGTTGTAGCTCTGGGAGCATAGGAGTTGACTGTATAAAAAAGTGACAAAAAAGCCGGCGACATGATAATTGACATGGAGAACATGGGTCTGCCAGCCTGTTCAGTAAATCTAGAAAATTGCCATAATCATAGCATATTGACTGTTTTTAACGGTCTGATCCTGGTTTTGTGGTTTGCTTTTAGCGTTAGCGAAAGCGCAGCGGATTACGGTTCTTGTGTAGTGATGCAGCGGCTTATGTGGTGCTGAAAACTGTGTAAAAAAACAGTTAGAAACCTTATTTATAAGATAGATTTGTCAAATTGTTTCCACTATAATTTTTAGGCTTCAATAGTTTATGGAGTGTATTTTCAATTTATTTTTACTTGAAGAGAATAGAGACAATGAAAAAAGTATTGCGTAATACATGTTTGGCATTGATGTTGGTTTTGCCCCTGACTGCTTGCAAAACGATGCAAGGCGGCGGTAATGCTGGTGCCAACAAATATGACATGACTTATCTGCGTACCCAGATTAAGCCTGGTGTTACAACTTCTGAGGAGATCATTAGCCTATTTGGCCAACCTTCCTATCGAGATGATGGAGCGAAAGGGCCTAATTATTGGGCTTATGAAGAGTCCAAGGATAATGCTTTGTTTAGTTCCGCCATGAGTTCTTTGGGGCTGGGTACCGCTGGCAATGCGATGTCTGGCAATCGTAGCCTGAATATCCACTTTACCAATAATCGCGTGCACGACTTTAACGTTACCCAATAGTAACGTTTGAAGGAGTTGGTTTTGGCCAGTTGGTAGGCCCCCTGTTATGTTTTTATAAGCCTCCCCGTTTCGGGAGAGGCGAATGAATTGATTGGCTTTCGTGTTGTTGCTAGAAAGGGGCATCCCAGTTTAATTTTTGTTTAAGCCATTGTTTATAGGCAGGGACATCTATTTCTCCTACGATGCGATGTTCCAGACCAAAAAAATCAAATTGTTCGGATGCGTTGGAGTCTTTTGGAATTCTGCGAATGAAATGTTCCATTTCGATTCTTGCTTCTTCGCCTAAGTAAGGGTGAGATGCTTGACGCCAGTTTCTTTCGTTGTGGCCAGCCGTTTGTATATGCCTGTCTCTATGCGGAACAATATCGCCATTATCAGTAGCCCCATGCATGAAAGGGGTGTCTATGCTCTGGAAATTTTGACTGAGATTTTTATCTTTTTTGAAGTGATCAAGTGGTTTTAAGGGAACACCGACACTTGTGGCTTGCCAATGTATCCAGGCCAAGGCAATATCACCCAAATCACTGTACCGACCGGGTGCCGGGTTGTGAATGTCAGTTAGGTCACTGTCCCATCTAATACCACCAATGTCGGAATGAGCACCGATAAAGCCTTGTTCTATGTAGTTGCGACCATTCCCGGTCAACAGGGTAACAGGAAATAATTCCCTGAATTCATGCAGTGCCACGGCATGAGCTACCCATTTCCATTTTTCGGGTACGTCATATTTCTCTTTATGGTTACTGCTACCACGATTGCCCAGCTGGGAGACGTTATCAAAAAGCCCGATAAAGCGTAAATCCAGGCAGGCCTGTATGAGTTTGAATGAAACACGATTATCACGGAATGGGTAGGAGAACAAGCCGTGTTTATCGGTATTGTCGGCTATCTTGTTGGCAAATATGAGCGCAAAGGTGGCACCTCGTGAAAAACCAACCACATCTATACTAAAAAAAGGTAAAGGTTGTGTGTTTGCCTCCTCATTTATGGGTGTTGCATCCCCTCGCACGTAGAAGTACGGGGCAATATGGTTGAGCAGTGCATAGAATTGCTGATTGACAATCTCTTGCGTTTTAGTGGCAGCCAGCAGATCCATTGTATTGCTAAAATTAGTCTCTTCAGTCAGGGCTCCCGAGCCTTCAATATAGCTGCCAAGCTGTCCATCATACAAACGTTCGAATTTACGGACATTGGTGTTGGTGTATTTATCATTATTGGTACCATCAAAGGAAAAAAGCAGTAAACCCAGCGGGTCAGTAAACCGGCGAGGCTGCTGGGCGGCATAACCAAACGGATCGTTATTAGCTGCAGGCCCAATCGGGTCGGGTTCCAGATAATGCCCCGCTGCTGGGTCATAATAACGGTGCAAGTTGTAATGCCAACCGGTTTCCTGGTCGTAATATTGCCCGGGCAGGCGCAGGTTGAATTCAATATCGGCATGTAAAATATGGCTTTCCCCGGTTGGGCTGTTATGTGCCAGCCAGTGGATTTTCTGTTCTTGGTCGGTCACCATGAAAGGCTGGCCGATGTGGTCGGTATGAATTAAATACAGCTTCGACAGATGAGGACGCCGCCTGGGGTCATCCATGGGTATCTCCTCAGTGGGTAGTACCTTAAGAGGGAAAGTCGCCCGTTCATATTCTATGAAAGCAACGGGCAGCTTGCCGGCATAAATATAACGGCGGCTGATATTGTCATTGACACCCTGCGTGGTGAGCTTGTCCCGGTGGATAGTCCACTCTCCAACCAGTAAATTGTTTTCATCATAGTAATAATGGGTATGCGCGTCAGGGGTGGTTTTGATGGTTCGCTGTCCATGCGCATCATAAAAGTAGGCGGCTAAGAAGGCTTTATTTTTAGTGATGTAATGCAGTTTGCGATTGGGGCCATACTCAAGTTCAAGTTTACCTATCTTTATTGGCAGGCCGCTGGCATCACGTTCAATAGAGGGCTTAATTGTATTGCTACCATTAAAATAAGCGGCACTGGAGCCATCCTTGTTCCAGGCATAATGGTGCAGGCCAGACAAATCCTGTTCTTTATATTGGGCGCTGGTTTTGGTGCTGATCATCCTTTGGGAAGGGTCATAGGCATAATTGCGGCCTGCTTCGTATTTTGCGTCTGGCACAATGACGGTTTCGCTGCGCAGGGTGTTGTCTTCAGAGAAATCCAGTGTCTGGGTCCAGAACCGTTTGTCTTTATTCCATAAGCTAAGCTGGGTTTGTCCTGCATCGGTCTTAAGGGCATGAAAGGCCAGCTGGTTGCCCAGGACATAGCCTTTTTCGGGAATGCTGGAATCCAGAATCAAGTGGTGTTTTTTGCCGGATTGCTCGGTCCAGATAATGGTTTCGGGTTTGTTGTTTTCATTATAAAAATAACTAATGTATCCCCCTTCGGGTAAATGGTGGATTTTGGTTTTACCCTCATTTTCAAAGATGTATTCATCATCGTATCTTATTGAGGGCATCCAGTCCTCAATGCCTTTTCTATTTGCTGATACCCATATTGGACGACGGCTGGTATTGATGTTTAGCGTGTTTTTTTGCAGCGTAAAGAACACTTTTTTTTCGACGTTATTTTCGTCACTATACTCAAAGGCAAAAAAGTTGTTTTTCGGTTGTGAGACTATTTTTGTGGTTACAGACCTAGCCTTGTTTTTGGTTGATTCCATCACCTTTACCAGGTGCCCGTCTTTATCATATTCAAATAAAGCCCGGTCTCCATTGGCAAACTTCTGTTCTACCGGCAGGTTTCTGTCGTTATAACGGGTATGTTCGGCACCTGTAATTTTGCTGGACCATGTTACCGGACGGTCTTTTTCATCGTAGTGCAGTTGCAGCCCGGCCCAGGGTGAGCGGCTGATGTCCAGTTGTCTGATATTATCGTTTTCATCGTAATGAATCCGGGTGCCATTCAGGCTGGTCATTCTTCCCTTGCTGTCATATTCGGCTTTGGTGCCGGGTATGGCGCAACCATGACAGCCAGCGCCTTCAATTGCTTCCAGTACATATTTTCCACCCTTGATGGAAGTATGAAAATCGGTGTGCTGGCCATCGGTATTTTTAACACGTGTGAGACCTGGGACATTTTCAGTTTTGGGGCGACTGATATATTCAATCTCAATACGGTTGTGGGTATCGTCTTGGTGGCCAGTGTTGGAACGAATGGCCAGGCCTTTTTCGTTATAAGCCCATGAATTGGTTCTGACCGATTTTTTACCAGTATGGTCATGCATGCTGATACCGGTTAGCAAAAACGGGTTGCCATGCTGGTATTGGGCTTCATAAGCGTAGGTTTTACCCATTTTGTCGGGCCTTTGCATGTGAACAAGGCGCAGGCCCGTGTGTTGTTCAGGCTGATCATGCTGGTAATGAAAAGTGCCAACATGGGTATCAATACGGCTTAAACGTGCGGTGCCTTTGTATATTTCATAATTGAAAACCAGCTTGTGCTCTTGACCAGCCCGTACTTCCAGAATGGCATGTTGAGTGGGGCCGGGCTTTTCATCGCGGCTGATGCGGATGGGCTCCAGACCCGGCAGATTAACCTGTACCAAGCGTCCATACTGATTAAAAATTTTGCTAAAGCCAGCGCCCTGTTCCCAATGCCAAAAATTTTCTTTAAGCAGCAGTTTGCCCTGGCTGGCCTGTAAGGCATGCGCCGTGTCACCCTGACGTTCCCTAAACATGGTGCGTGAGCCATCGGCATGGATAATTTGCAGTTTGTTACCGGCAAAATACAGGCGGGTATCATAAGAATGGGACCAGCCTTCACCCAGCAGACTATTACCTTTGGAGAGCGAATTGTAATACCGTATTAATTCCAGTCCTGATGGTAGAAAGGGGAGATCGGTTTCTTCTTGGTATTTATTGCCACTAATTAAATGGATAGGGTTGCCTACACCTAAATTAATAGATGGTTCCTTGCTTCGATCCTTGCATGGATGTCCTGTAAAGGCGGGCTTGCAAACGGGGCTTCCATTGCTGGTTTCGCTGGTTTGCGACCAAGCTGCAGGCACTATGACGATTGTCAGTAGGAGCAGGGTTGTGATTCTTTTCATGACCGTGAGTGTTCGTCTTGAACAAAAAATGAAATCATCGGCCTGAAAGGCTTCTTGTAGTAAACTTCCAGTATTACTCTATCTATTGTGGGAAACCGAAATATGCTGATTACTTTCCGCTCAAATGCATGTGCTGATGTCGTGATGCTGGACAAGCATGCCCTGTCTGTCTTGAAGGCCGCGGGGCGTGATTATGAGACACTGCCTGAAAGTGGCGTGTTTACGGTAGGACAACTTGAAGAAGCCATTCAGAACATTGTGCGCTCCGTGGCAGAAGACCCTGATTCCAATCCTGATCAGGCTTATGCCGATAAAGACAGGGAAGTGGAAGATGACGAATATCCCGATGAAAAGCCGCATCCGGTGCTGGAAAGGGTAACCTTGCGTCGCCGTACTTTTCCGTTGCTGGACATGTTAAGGGCGGCCAAGGCTCAAGGCAAGGAAGTGGTGTGGGAAGCGGGCAGCGCCTGGTAAGCGATTAATACTTACGCATAAAAAAACCAAACATCCGGATAATTATCCGGTTTGTTTGGTTTTTTATTGCCCAAAAGAACATTTTTGTGCTCGGAGATGAGCGTTTCGCTGTGGAAAGCCTCTTGTGATAAGGCGAGAGGATTTCAATTGCCTGATCTGGAAACCGCTTTGGTTCAGAATGCCGGGTTGATTTACGGGTAGGAAATCAACCCGGGGCAATTGCCTGCCTGTTGATGAAACAGGCAAGCAATACGCATTTGTTTTTTAAACCGCAACGGTTTCAACGTTTTCTGCTTGGGATGTTGTGACACCCTGCTGAATGTGACGGTTGACGGCACTTAATACTGCCTGGAACGAGGCTGTGACGATGTCTTTGTGAACACCAACCCCGAAGCCGGTGGCCGATTCGCCCAGACGAAGTTCAACATAGCAGGCGGCCAATGTTTTTTCACCTGAGCCGATGGCATGCTCGTGGTAGTCCATGAAGCGGATAGGCAAATTCAATGCGTTGATGAACGCTGAAATGGCGCCATCACCCTTGCCGCTTGCCTTGAAGACAGTACCGTTGTTTTCCAGCTCAACTTCAATGCTGAAGGTTTCATCATCAGCACCTTCGGGATGGCTGTTGATTTGATGCTTGAGCAATTTCCATGGGGAAGTCTGTTTCAGGTACTCTTTTTCGAAGATCTCATATACGGCATTGCCATTGACTTCGGTACCGGTTTCGTCGGTAACGCGCTGGATGGCACGGCTGAATTCAATTTGCAGGCGACGTGGCAAGTTCAGGCCTTTTTCCTGTTCAAGCAAGTAAGACACTCCGCCTTTGCCAGACTGGCTGTTTACACGGATAACGGCATCGTAGCTACGGCCCAGGTCAGCGGGGTCAATAGGCAGGTAAGGAACTTCCCAGACGCCGTTGGGGTCTTGCTGTGCAAAGCCTTTCTTGATCGCATCCTGGTGAGAGCCTGAGAATGCGGTAAACACCAAGTCACCAGCATAAGGGTGGCGTGGGTGTACAGGCAACTGGTTGCAGTATTCAGCAGTACGGCGGACTTCATCAATGTCGGAAAAGTCCAAGCCCGGATGGATGCCTTGGGTATAAAGGTTAAGGGCCAATGTAACCAGGTCGACGTTACCGGTGCGTTCGCCACTGCCGAACAAACAGCCTTCAACACGGTCTGCACCGGCCATGACTGATAATTCGGCCGCTGCTACCGCAGTACCACGGTCGTTGTGTGGGTGTACGCTAACAATAATGCTGTCACGGTTATTGACGTTTTTGCAGAACCATTCAATCTGGTCGGCATACATATTGGGGGTGGTGGATTCAATCGTAGCAGGCAGGTTGTAGACAATTTTGTCTTCAGGGGTGGGTTGCCATTCTGCTGTCACCGCATTACACACTTCCACGGCAAACTCGGGCTCGGTGGTGCTGAATACTTCAGGTGAGTATTCATAGCGCCATTTGGTTTGCGGATATTTTGCCATGGCCTGCTTGACCCAACGGGTACCTTGGATAGCCACGCCCTTGACTTCTTCCTTGCTCATATTGAAAACGATTTTGCGGAAGGCGGGGGCACAGGCGTTGTAAAGGTGGATCATGGCGGTTTTTGCGCCAGCGGCTGCTTCAACCGTCCGTTCGATCAGGTCTTGACGAGCCTGGGTCAGGACAATAATGGTGACGTCATCGGGAATCAGGTTTTCTTCAACCAGGATACGCACAAAATCAAAATCGGTTTGTGATGCGGAAGGGAATCCAACTTCAATTTCCTTAAAGCCAATAGCGATCAATTGCTTGAAAAAGCGCAATTTACGCTCAACGCTCATGGGTTCGATAAGAGACTGGTTGCCATCACGCAGGTCGGTGCTCATCCAGATTGGAGGGGCCGTAATGGTTTTGCTGGGCCATGTGCGCTCGGAAAAATCCTTGACGAACGGTTTGAAGGGAACGTATTTTTTTGCTGGGTTGGAAAGCATCATAATGCACCTGTTTGATATGAATCCCGGTGCTGGAACTGGCGTTTGCCTGTTTGATGGCCCGGGATATTACAATTTAATAAAAATCCGGGTGGCTTATACAGGGCTGCCGAACTGCCACGAATGCTCTAGGCTCGGCAACCGAGCGCTAGTAGTAGAAGAGAAGAGAGTGCGCAAACCGGCAAGTCGCTGTTGCGACCTGCGTTAACTGAGAAGAGATTGAAAGTTTGCGTTTTCATAATGACTTAATTATGAGCATGAATGGGGGGTAAAGTCAAGATGTTTTTTCGTCTTGCACGAGCTCGGGAATGAAATTGTGTTGCAATAGCGTCTGTTGTTCTTTGATTTGCGCCAGTTTGTACACACGCCCGTTACGTAATTCGCTTAGGGTTTCTTTCAAAGTGATGAATTTGATGGGCTCGGTGCGGTCACTCCAGGCCCAGGCTAAAACTTCCTTGCCTTCAGGAGAAAGACTCTTGATGAGCTGGTTAACTTTTTGTGGGGGCGGGCAGTTTTCACCGGCACGGCTGATGTTGCCACTTAGCCAGCTGCTTAAGATAAGGTATAGAATAAGGCTGCCCAGTAGAACCAGTCCCCACCAAATATAATTGTTTATACTGTTGAGGTAGGTGACCAACTGGGTGCTGAAGGCTTCCAGTCCGGCATAGTCCTGTTTTTTTCCAAAATCAATGATTTCACGGGCAAGGAATACCCAGACAAGTATAGAAAGGGTGATGACAGCACCACGTAAAACAAGTCGTGGCATTGCAAGTGCTAGCAGCGTTTTGCTGAGTACTGCGGTATCATTTTTATAGGCCGCTGGTTTTTTTTGTTTCATAAAGAATTTTTAATATGCGTCAGGCGTTAGAGTTAAAAACAGGTCAGCAATTGGTCATGACCCCTCAGTTGCAGCAATCATTGCGATTACTGCAGTTTTCCGGTCTGGATTTCCAGGTTGAGCTGATGCGCGCCATTCAGGACAATCCGATGCTGGAGTTAGTAGATGATAACCAGATATCATCTGAAACACCAAATGCCGAGATGTCTTATGCGGAGGTTTTACAACACGATTGGGATCAACACAAACCTGCGTCGGCCAATTCCGAAGACGATGATTTCTATCCTGAAACCGCAACCAGCGTCAGCCTGGAAGAATATTTGCGTAGCCAGTTAGGCACGACCCATGCGTTAGAACGCGATATGCTCCTGGTAGACGTCTTGATTGATGAGCTGGATGAAAACGGTTATTTGCTGACTTCGCTGGAAGAGGTGGCCGGTTTTTTTGAAGCGGAGCATGAAGTAACGGTAGAAGAGCTGACGGTTGCGCTTCGTTTGCTGCAGTCGTTTGATCCACCGGGTATTGCCGCACGCAGCCTGTCCGAATGCCTGTTATTGCAGTTGTCACGTGAATTAAGTCCTGAACCCGAGCAGGCGGTGTTGGCCTGTGCCAGAACGATTTGTGCTAATGCCCTTGATGCCTTGGGGGCAGCCGATATGGCTACCCTGCAAAATATAACCAGGGCGGATATTGGTTTGATTCGCCAGGCTCATTGCCTGATACAAAGCCTTGATCCGCGCCCTGGCAAAGCCTGGAGCACACCGGCTGCCGATTATGCCGTTCCTGATGTCCTGGTGCGTAAAATAAATCATGAGTGGGTGTTATCGCTTAATCAGGGTATTTTGCCCAAGGTGCGGATAAATGCTGAATATGAAAGCATGATCCGGACTCTGGGTAAAAAAGATGATACCAGTTTGAATGAGCAATTAAGCCAGGCAAAAGGCTTTTTAAAACAGATCAATCATCGTTTCAGCACCATTCTGGAAGTCTCTAAAGTGGTCATGAAGTACCAAATGGCATTTCTAGAGGAGGGCATGTCTGCCATACAGCCCTTGACTTTAAGAGAGGTGGCACAGGAGCTGGATATTCATGAGTCAACCGTATCCCGGGCCACCACGCAAAAGTTTATCGCCACGCCGCACGGGGTATTTGAGCTGAAGCATTTTTTTGGTTCGGGTGTCGCTACCGAGTCGGGAGAGCATACCTCGGCCAAGTCGATTCAATTGAAAATCAAGGCGCTGGTAGACGCCGAGGATGCCAAAAAACCTTTGTCGGACAGTAAATTATGTGATTTGCTGACTGCCGATGGCTTGGTGATTGCCCGCAGGACCGTGGCCAAATACCGGGAAGCCGTTGGTATTCCTCCTGCTTCCAGAAGAAAAGCTCAGGCTTTTCTTAAGGGTTAACAACTAGTTAAACAAAATCTGGTCTAAAAGTATTGCGAAAAAAATAAAAATAGATGATAATGATTCGCATGTATATTTGTATTTGTAATGCCATCACAGAAAAATCCGTTATTGAGGCAGTCAATAACGGCGCGTCCACACTAGGAGACTTGCAGTCTCAATTAGGTGTTGCGTCGTGCTGTGGTTGCTGTGCACAAACTGCCAGCGAATATCTTCCGCAAGGTTCATCCTCTAACGCGGCAGTTGCCCAAGAGTTCGTCAGTGAACGTCATGGCCGTAAAGCGCTTGTGTCCACTGTGCTCTGGCAGTCGTAGCGTATAGGGTGCTCTGACGGTTTTTTCGCCTAACCACCCCCTGCGGCATGTGGTAGTGGCTTTGTGCTTTTTCTGTTCAGCCAACCGGTTTGACAGGCGCATCCATTATATAATCAGGGCTTAGGGCTAGGTGTCGCCATTGTATGCTTGGCTCCTGATTGAATGAACTTGAAAAAGGAAGGGCTATGAAAGGCGATAAAGAGGTTCTTAAATACCTGAACAAGCAATTGACCAATGAATTAACGGCAATTAACCAATACTTCCTTCATGCGCGCATGTTGAAAAATTGGGGCTTCAATGCTTTGGGCAAGCATGAATATGAAGAGTCCATCGAAGAAATGAAGCATGCCGATGCCTTGATAGAACGTATTTTCCTGCTTGAGGGATTACCCAATTTGCAGGATTTGCACAAGTTGCGTATTGGCGAAGATGTGCCGGAAATACTGTCCTGTGACTTGCACCTGGAAGTAACAGCTCATGGAACCCTCACGGAAGCGATTGCTCACTGTGAGAAAGTGCGTGACTACGTTTCACGTGACCTGTTCCGCCGTATTCTTGATGAAACGGAAGAGCATATTGACTGGCTGGAAACCCAGATTGAACTGGTTGAAAAAGTGGGTCTGCAAAATTATTTGCAAAGCCAGATAGGCGAAGAATAAGTCACCCCGTCAAGATCAATGAGGTCGCCGGAAATCTGGCGTTTGGCTTAAGTTAAGTAACAATAAAAACGGCCTGGAATACTTTCCAGGCCGTTTTTATTGAAGGGTTTTTTATGAGCACTTGCCGGTTTTGAGGAAAACCGCAAGTGTTTTGGCTTAGCGTTCGGGGCAGTCTTTGACTTTACCCCAGGCATTGTTGGCGCCACAATATTGTTCACGTACCTTGCCAAGGCAACTGGGGCGTTCAAAAAAGCCCAGGGTGCGACAGTGTGCCACCGCGCTATGAAAAGCCGGTTCCCAGGCATAGCCGCCACCAGACGAGCCCCCTACCTGTGCGGAGCGGGTTATTGGCGTTGCTTGGATGGGTGCGGCGTCTATGCGGCCAGTTGCCGTGCCAATAGTGACGTTGGGATTGTATTGGCTGCTGGATGCCGTCAGGATATCGGATTTTTGCGATGCGTCTATAGCCCAGTCAATGCCAGTGGGGTTTTCAGGGACGCCCTGTGCACCACTCATGAGGGGTTGCTGGGGTTGGCGCAGTATGGGGCGTCCGAATTGATCAACTTGTGGAGGAGGATCAAATTCGGAAACGTTGGGTATATTGGCCGTGGTGGGCGTATGTGCAATGAGCCATTCACCCGCCTGGATGCCGCCCCATGTGGCCAGTCCGGCAAAAATCAGTAAAGAAATGAATAAAAAACGCCAAGACATTAATAAATTACCCTTCATTGATGTGTGGTTCATTTTAGCTGTTTTCCTAGAACACCTGACCGGCATGTTCACGCATCGCATGAAAATTAATTTCAGGGTTCAGTTCCTGGGCAACACGAAGCTGGGCAGGAGAGCTAACCAGGAAAGCAAGCGCATCAACGACATCGTAGGCGATATTGGCAGCGTTGCTGTCCATGAATTTGCGCAGTGCTTTCGGGTTGTCACTGGTTACCCAGCGTGCCATTGTATATCTAGATGGCATTAAACGCGCATCCACGCCATATTCGGTTTTCAGGCGGTGAGCAACCACTTCAAATTGTAATTGGCCAATAGCACCTAATAACAGTGCACCCCCTGCCGCTTCAGGACGGAATACCTGGATGGCGCCTTCTTCACCCAATTGGGTAAGACCGGTGCGCAGCTGCTTGGTACGCAGTGGATCCTTGACTTCGACACCCTGGAACAGTTCCGGGGCAAAGAATGGCAGGCCGGTAAAGTGTAGGGTTTCGCCTTCGGTCAGTACATCGCCCAGGTGCAGGACACCATGGTTGGGAATACCAATCACATCGCCAGCATAGGCTTCGTCGAGCAGGTCACGGCGCTGGGACAGGAATGAAACCACGTTATTGGGGCGAATTTCCTTGCCGGTACGGCTGACTTTCAGGCGCATGCCCCGTTCAAACTTGCCCGAGCTGACCCGTACGAAGGCCACGCGGTCACGGTGGGCCGGGTCCATATTGGCCTGTACCTTGAAGACAACACCGGAGAACTTGGGTTCGTCGGGCTGGACGACACGTTCCAGCGCTTGGCGCGGACCGGGTTTGGGGGCCCATTTAACCAGGGCGTCAAGTATCTCTTGCACGCCAAAGTTGTTAACGGCTGAACCAAAAAAAACCGGTGTTTGTTTGCCCGCCAGGAAAGCTTCGTGGTTAAAGTCGGGGGTGGCTTCTTTGATGAGGGAAATTTCTTCGTGGGCCTTTTTGAAGGCATCACCGAATTTCTCCTGGATCAGCGGGTTTTCCAGGCCTTCGATAAAATCATCTTCTTTGCTACGCCGTTCCTGGCCGGGGCGGAACAGGCGCATGCGGTCAAGTTGCAGGTCATAAACGCCGCCAAACGATTTGCCCATGCCAATAGGCCAGGTAAACGGAATGGCATCCATGCCCAGATGGGATTCAATCTCACCCAGCAGGTCCAGGGGTTCCTGGACTTCGCGGTCGAGTTTGTTGATGAAGGTCAGGATGGGGGTGTTGCGGGCCCGGCAAACCTGCAGCAGGCGAATGGTTTGCGGTTCGATACCGTTTGCGGCATCGACCACCATAATCGCTGCGTCAACCGCCGTCAGCACCCGATAGGTATCTTCAGAAAAGTCCTGGTGTCCGGGGGTGTCTAGCAGGTTGATGACACAGTCCTGGTATTCCATTTGCATGACGGATGATGCGACTGAAATACCCCGTTGTTTTTCAATTTCCATCCAGTCTGAAGAAGCATGGCGGCTTGCTTTTCTTGCTTTTACGCTACCGGCGATCTGAATCGCGCCTGCAAACAGGAGCAGTTTCTCTGTCAGGGTGGTTTTACCTGCATCAGGGTGGGAAATAATGGCAAAGGTGCGGCGACGGGCCACTTCCTGCTTGATTGATAAGTGCGACATTAATTAAAAACGGTATATAGTCACCCGCGATGGGATGATAAGACAACAGATTGATGGGTGATTCGGGGATTCGTGCAAAAACATTGGTAGAATGCCAGAAAACGTTGTTTATTATAGATCTTTATGGTTTTTTTTGTGAAAGAAAAGGGTTGCAAAGGCTAAGTCATTATGGCAAACAGGAAAATTAAAATACAGGACTTTCTTTCCAATGTCCCGCTATTCAGTCAGCTGGAACCGGCCGAGCTTGATGCAATTGCGTTGGGAACTACCGAGATGCAGGTCAGGCGTGGCGAAATTGTGTTTCAGCGTGGTGAGCCTTGTCTGGGATTGCACGTACTTATTTATGGGCAAATCAAGCTGTCAGTGGTGTCTTCACCGGGTAACGAAAAGGTGGTCAAGATCATTCGTGCCGGTGACAGCTTTGGCGAGGCGCTCATGTTCATGGGAAAGAACTATATCGTGACGGCGCAGGCACTGGAGGATTGTCTGGTGCTGCATGTCAGCCGCAACGTCATTAATGCCGAATTGGCCAAAAGCCAGAATCTTACCTTTAACATGCTCAAAGGTCTTAGCCAGCGGCTGTATGGCCTGATGGAAGATGTCGAGTCGTATTCCTTGCGATCAGGCGCACAGCGGGTGATTGGCTATTTGCTAAAGCACGACTATTGCGAAAACGGGCAAACCATTACCTTAAGTACCAGCAAGGCCATTATTGCTTCGCGCCTTAACATTACCCCGGAACATTTTTCGCGTATTTTGCTGGATTTAAGCACGCATGGCCTGATCAAGGTAAAGGGCAAGGAAATTACCATTCTGGATATGCAGGGCCTTATTGATTTTTAAGCGGTTTTTTTAAACTGTTTGGCAAGCTGCCTGTATATGCGGACGGCACCCAGCAGGTTAATAAACAGCATCCCTGTTGAAGCCAGCCACAGCAGTGCCGCTATAGTAGCAAAGCCGGGTACTTGCCAGGCGGCTGCCAGCATGGCCGGCAAGGTTAGCAGTTGTACCCAAAATTGGCGCATGGCATGGGCCTCGGGCAAAATATCTTTTATTTTGGGTACGGCCCCCGAGCGGAAGGGCACTATTTCCTGGCAGTGAAGCATGACCAGGAAGGGAACGATTTTGTATAGCATGCCATTAATGGCTGAATAGGCGCAGCCCAGAATAAACAATATTCCCAACGATAGTTCCAGTTGAGGCAGGCTGAACAGCTGCAGTAGTGGTAACAGGACGCAACTGCCCAACAGGCTGGCCAGTGACAGTCGCCAGAACAGGGTAGTCACATCGGGTTCAGGACGTTTACGGCCTTTAAGCAGGAGGCCGGTCTGGACGGTGAAGGTAATCGCCAGTATGACCAATACAAAAACCAATGCGGTTTGCAAAATTGCCGAATGCAGGCTGAACCATTCAGAGAAAAGTGTCCAGAGCAGCAATACGATGAACAGGGTCGGTAACAGGCGTTGCGTCATGCTGACGGAGTAAATTTCAGTGACCTGAAACAGGGGGATGACCTGAAAACTCACGCCCATGAGTAAAATGGCCACCCAACCGGCCAGTCCCCACAAGGCGTGTAGATTGGTTAGCGTTACCAAGGACAGGTTCAGCGGGTGCATGAACCCATATACCAGGGTTAACCCAAGGATGACCGTGATGGTCAGGCTGGCCAGGCTATAACGCACGGCCAGAATGGATGCCTTGGCTTTTTCCGCCTGCTGTTTGCGCGATAGCCAGAGCCCGGCATTAAGGGCAACAATGAAAATGGCCAGGCCGCTTCCAAGCAGGATGGCCGCGGTAATGAAAAGCGGGTTGGACAGGATAAGGAAGGCACTGGACAGCGTCAGGGTACCCAAACCCAACAACAAAAAGACAATGAGCCCCAGTGGATTGGGGAACGGAATTTGAACCCGGAAAGCAACCGGTAAAATCTGAATAAGCGAGCCCGCCATGCTCATGGTCAGGATGCCCAGGGTAAACAGGTGGGTAACGCTGAGCATGACCGGCGACCAGCGGCTTGACCAGGCCTCGGGGCCGGAAAACAGCAGCACGACGGCTGCCAGCATGCCAAATAGCGGCACAGCCAGAAAAAAACGCATGGGCGCCATCAGCCCCGGCATGCGGTCAAAGGTTAAGGCACGTTGCATTAGCCCTTTTTCCAGATGATGACTTCATAGGAGTAATCGGGTTGCTTGCGGATACTGTATTCAAAATTTTCACTTTCAAGTATGCGAAACAGGGGGATGGGCTCGCGGTCTATCAACATGCGCAGGCGTTTGTCACCGTTATTTATTTGGGGCAATAACGCCAGGACATGCTCCATGGGTTCAGGAGGTGGCAAGCCGCGTACGTCCAGCTGAATGTCATTATTCATGTTTAGTCCATATGTCAAAACGGGTTGAGAGTCTGGCAAAGTAATTGTTAACAGGCATTATGTAGATGCACATCAATATATTATCAAATTAGGATTGATGTCTTGCTTTTTCTTGATATTACTCAAGGTTGTGCGATGAACAGGATTGTTATATTCAGCTATTGATTTCTGCTTAAGTTCAAGCTCCAATAATATTCAAGATTAAACTAACATGTCAAATATTTTTCCTGTAAACGGTAACGGCCTGCCTGATTCGGGACAGCCTGTTATAGAGTTAGTGTGTCCGGCCGGCAGTTTGCCTGCCCTTAAAAATGCCGTAGATAACGGTGCAAACTGTGTCTATTTGGGATTCCGCGATGCTACCAATGCCCGCAATTTTGCCGGGCTTAATTTTGATGACGTTGCCATACGCGAAGGTATTGATTATGCGCATTCACGCGGGTGCCGGGTGTTTGTGGCGCTTAACACTTATCCCCAGCCCGGTAGCGCCGGCTTATGGACGCAAGCCATCGATCATGCGGCCGGCATGGGGGTAGATGCCCTGATTATGGGTGACTTGGGATTAATGGCTTATGCAGCCGATAAATACCCTGACCTGCACCGGCATTTGTCGGTACAGGGATCAGCCACCAATTACGAGGCGATTTCCTTTTACCAGCAGCAGTTTGGCATTACGCGGGTTATTTTGCCACGGGTCCTTTCTTTGTCCCAGGTAGAGCAGGTAGCTGAAAAAACCACGGTTGAAATAGAAGTATTTGGCTTTGGCAGCCTGTGTGTCATGGTAGAAGGGCGCTGCGCCCTGTCTTCTTATGTGACCGGTGAATCGCCCAATACGCATGGGGTTTGTTCTCCGGCCAAGGCCGTGCGCTGGCAGCAAACACCCAAGGGGCTTGAATCTCGCCTTAACGGTGTGCTGATAGACCGCTATGACGATAATGAAAATGCCGGTTACCCTACTCTTTGCAAGGGTCGCTTTGATGTTGAAGATGAAACCTATTATGCCATTGAAGAACCCACCAGCCTGAATACGCTTGAAATCCTGCCACGGCTGGTTCAGTTGGGCGTGCGTGGTATCAAGATTGAAGGACGCCAGCGTAGCCCGGCCTATGTTGGCCAGGTGACCAAGGTTTGGCGCCAGGCCATTGATAACTGCCTGTCGCAGGCCCAGCGCTATTCGGTCAAGCCTGAATGGATGGCTGGCCTGAACAAGGTGGCTGAAGGGCAGCAGCATACGCTGGGTGCTTACAGTCGACCCTGGAAATAGTTTAAAGATTAAATATATTCATATAAAGGTATTCTTGTGAAAATTGCACTAGGACCCATACAGTATTACTGGTCACGCAATGAGGTAGTGGCTTTTTATGGAAAAATGGCCGAAAGCGCCGCGCAGATTGTTTATCTTGGGGAAACGGTCTGTTCGCGCCGGCACGAACTGCGCCTGCCCGACTGGCTGGATATTGCCCGGGACCTGAAAGCCTGTGGCAAAGAAGTGATCCTGTCCACGCAAACCTTGCTCGAAGCCGAGAGTGATCTTAAAACCCTAAGGAAAATTGCCGCTAATGAAGAGTTTACGGTAGAGGCCAATGATATGGGGGCTGTGCATTGCCTGCAAGGTCAAAGTTTTGTGGCTGGACCTTTTTTAAACCTGTTCAGCATGCCTTCCCTCGAGTTGCTGGTTAAGCAAGGGGCCAAACGCTGGGTCATGCCACTAGAAATGGGCCAGGAAGGCCTGGCCAAAATACTTGTCGAAAAGCAGTTTCCGGTAGAAACCGAAGTCTTTGCCTATGGCCGTTTGCCACTGGCCTTTTCGGCCCGCTGCTTTACCGCCCGCAACCGCAATCTGCCCAAAGACAATTGCCAGTACGTGTGTATGGAGCACCCCGATGGCCTGATGATGAAAACCCGCGAAAGCCAGCCTTTCCTGGTGCTGAACGGCATACAAACCCAGTCTGCCCTGGTATATAACCTGCTGACCGATGTGGACGGCATGCGTGAAACCGGGGTGGATATTGTCCGGATTAGTCCGCAGTGGCGTGATACAGACAAAATTGTTGAACTGTACGATGGTGTGATTAACCACCGTATCAGTGTGGCCGACGCCATGGCACAAATTGAACCCTTAATGCCCGAAAAGGGCTGTAATGGCTACTGGCATGGCAAGCCGGGCCTTGAACAGGTGGCGGCGTAAGCCTTTTTTGGAGAAATATTATGGACAAGCCTTTTTTACTTCCCCCGTTTGTCAAAACGGTTTTTTCAAAACTGCCGTCTTATCCCGGTACGTTTTTCTTTGTCAACGGGCTTAATCTGTTGCTGAAAAAGCATTTGCCCGAAGATGTTCTGTCCCGTCTTGAGGATAAAAAACTGCGTCTGGTGGTGAAGGATGCCGGTATTGCCTTTGACTATAGTTGGCGCAACCATGCTTTTGTGGCATGTGCCAGGCATGCTGAAGAGCCCGATCTGATCATTTCTTCAAGCGTATATGATTATTGGCAAATGATACAGCGCAAGGAAGATCCGGATACCCTGTTTTTCAGCCGTCGCATGATGATCGAAGGCGACACCGAGCTAGGCCTGATGGTCAAGAACACGCTGGATGGCATTGATTTATCGGTTCTGTCGCCCGAGCAGCTTATAAAAAGCCTGCCCGGCATGCAGGTCATTGGCCGGCTGGTCAAGCCAGCCAATGATGCTAAGCATTCTTCCTTAACGTAAAACGCGGAAACATGGCCGATACCTGGCTGACTAAAGTTTCAGACGGGTATCCGGCCAGGGTGGCACTGTTCAGGGTGGCATCGTTGCATCCTTGGTCACGAAACAGCTGCCATACATAATTATTCACTTTCATTTTGGCCAGGCTGTTGGCCAGTGCCAATAAGTCTTCTTCGGGTAACAGCAGGGGGTGCAGGGTGGTGCGCAGTTCATAATCTACCCCGCTGGCCAGCACTGCCTGCAAACAGGCCAGGGCCTGGTCGCCACTGCCGGCAAATTGCGTGATATGGGCGTACTTATTGAATGTGGCCTTGATATCCAGACCCACCCAGTCCACCAGTGGCAGCACTTCTTTAAGCCGTCTTGGGTAAATGCCCGCGCAGTGCAGGCCGATTTTATAACCCAGTGCCTTTACCTGCTGCATGCCATCTTCAAGGGCAGGATCTATGGTGGGTTCGCCACCACTGAATACCACTGCGTCAATTAGCCCGGCACGCCGTTTCAGGAACTTCATGATGTCGCCCCAATCCAGCGGATTGTCGGTACCCCGTTCCTGCAGATGCGGGTTATGGCAGTAGCCACAACGCCAGGGACAGCCCTGCACAAAAAGTACGGCTGCCATCTGGCCGGGGTAATCCGATGTACTGAAGGGGGTCATCCCCCCAACCCTTAGCGAAGCATGTGCTGCGTCAGGAATCAAAGGCGGGCCTCTTTTTCGCTGAAGTATTTTCTTTCATGAAACTCGCCTTTTTTGCCAATATTGAAGGAAGACATAGGGCGGTGGTAGCCCATGACACGGGTCCAGATTTCGCAGGGCTGTCGCTCGTCGTCGCTCAGGGTGATATTTGCTGGTTTGTTCATAAGAGTGCTTTGCATTTTTTTTCCTTTAAAGTTGAATTTATTTGAGTGGATTTGGGTTGATTTATACGGCTTCTTTCAATTTTTTCTGAATCAGCTCATCATCGCATTTCGGGCAGAACTTATGGCTTCCGCCCAGATAGCCGTGTTTGGGGCAAATCGAAAATGTGGGGGTCACGGTTATGTAAGGCAAATGGAAGCGGCTTAAGGAACGCTTGACCAGGTTGCGGCAGGCATCCGCGGTAGACAGCGGATCAGTCATGTACAGGTGCAAAACCGTACCCCCGGTGTATTTGCGTTGCAGCTCATCTTGCCGCTCCAGTGCTTCAAACGGATCATCAGTGAAGCCGACAGGCAGCTGGGATGAGTTGGTGTAATAGGGCATGTCCTGCGTACCCGCTTGCAAAATGTCAGGGAAGCGTTTGCGGTCTTCTTTGGCAAAACGGTAGGTGGTGCCCTCGGCAGGGGTAGCTTCCAGGTTATACATGTGTCCGGTTTCTTCCTGGAAAACCAGCATTTTCGCGCGGATATGATCCAGCAGGCGAATGGCAAAATCATGACCCCATTCCGAGGTAATGTCATGCTCGTCATGGGTGAAGTTGCGGATCATCTCATTGATGCCATTCACACCCAAGGTTGAAAAGTGGTTGCGTAGCGTACCCAGGTAACGCTTGGTGTAGGGGAACAGGCCGTTATCCATGTGTTTCTGGATTTCCGTGCGCTTTAGTTCCAGGCTGGTCTTGCCCAGTTCCATCAGGTAGTCTAGCCGTGTAAACAGGCCGGCTTCATCACCTGCATATTGGTAGCCAAGGCGGGCGCAGTTAATGGTAACCACACCCAGGGAACCGGTTTGCTCTGCCGAGCCGAACAGGCCATTGCCGCGTTTGAGCAGTTCACGCAAGTCTAATTGCAGGCGGCAGCACATGGAACGGATCATGTTGGGCTTAAGCTCGGAATTGATGAAGTTCTGGAAATACGGCAGGCCATACTTGGCCGTCATTTCAAACATCAATTCGGCATTCGGACTGTGCCAGTCGAAGTCTTCGGTAATGTTGTAGGTGGGAATCGGAAAGGTGAACACCCGGCCCTTTTCATCGCCCTCCATCATGATTTCGATGTAGGCACGGTTGATCATGTCCATTTCTTCCTGCAGGTCACCATAGTAAAACGGCATTTCCTTGCCCGCAATCACGGGTGTTTGTTCGCGCAGGTCTTCGGGGCAAACCCAGTCAAAAGTAAGATTGGTGAAAGGCGTTTGCGTACCCCAGCGTGAAGGCACGTTCAGGTTGTAGATGAGTTCCTGCATGTATTGCTTGACGGTGGTGTAGTCAAGATGGTCTACCCGTACATAGGGCGCCATGTAGGTGTCGAAAGAGCTGAAGGCCTGGGCACCTGCCCATTCGTTTTGCAAGGTACCCAGGAAGTTCACGATTTGCCCGATCGCGCTGGACATGTGTTTTGGGGGAGCTGATTCCACTTTCCCAGGCACGCCATTCAACCCTTCGTTCAGCAGGGTGCGTAATGACCAGCCGGCGCAGTAGCCGGAAAGCATGTCCAGGTCATGGATGTGCAGGTCGGCATTACGGTGGGCCTGGCCAACTTCTGGCGGGTAAATATGGTTAAGCCAGTAGGTGGCAATCATTTTGCCGGAAATGTTCAGAATCAGGCCACCCAGCGAGTAACCCTGGTTGGCATTGGCGTTAACGCGCCAGTCGGCTTGGCTAAGATATTCATCAATGCTGGTTTGAGCATTGATCAGGCTTTCCTGTGACATGAATTCATCCTTGGTAATCTATATATTGTGTTTTTGTGAATATTAAACACAATATATAGTTACCTCAAGGGTGGTTTGGTCAAAAAGAAAGATTGTTTGATCTGGATTAACCTTCTGTCAGTTCCCGCGTGGGAACGCATCTTATGCCAGTTTCTGTCCCATGCCAGCCATGAACAGGGCTGCCGCAATGAACAACAGGCCAAAGAATTTATTCATTCTGGCTGCGTGGTGCGGGTTGCGCATGACGTGCATGACTTTGGCTGCCAAGCCGGTATAAACCGCCATGACCACCAGGTCTACGGCACATAGGGTGAGAGCAATTAACACATACTGGATGGGTAGGGGTTTGGACAGGTCAAGGAATTGCGGAATGACCGCCAGCAGGAAAATGGCCCCTTTGGGGTTCATGATATTAACCAGGATACCCTGCATGATCAGTTGATGAATGGGGGTATCTTGTGCGGCCGTTTCTTCAAGCCTGATGATGGCAACCGGAGACCAGTACTGCTTATAACCCAGATAAATCAGATACAGGACACCGGCCCATTTGATGATATTGAACGCCGTTTCAGAGGTGGCCAGCAGGGCACCAACCCCAATCACGCTGATCACGAACTGTATGGCCAGACCAATTGCCAGGCCAATCGCATTCCAGTAACCAAGCCTGAAGCCGAAACGTAAACCTGATGACATGGAGGCCACGGCACCGGGGCCTGGGGAAATGGAAATAGCCCAGCAGGCGGCAAATAAGGTAAGCCAGACGGAAAGTGACATGGTGAGTTGGTGAGCCGGAAACAGTGAGGTTTTTATATTGTCATGTAGCCGGACTTGAACTGTTGGGAGAAGTCCGGGATCAAGCTATATGAATTTGCATGCAAGCGGACTGCTCATATACAAAGAGAAAATTGTAGCGTAGTTGCTGGATAAAATCCGGTTTGGTTGATCGTGATGTGGTGTTAAAGCGGGTATTGATTCTAGACAAGGCTTACTATATTTGCACAATTTAACCGGATGAAGCCCCAGGCGCCGTTTTTTTGCAACGGCATTCCGGCATTGGCACGCTATAATCTTTTGAACGGGTTTATTCTGCCCCGGTTCTGCCTATCCATATTTTCAAGAGAAGCCATGAAACGATTTTTTTCCCTTATCAGTATCTTTTTGCTGTCAACGGTACTAGCCGGATGTGGCTATAACGAGATCCAGACGCTGGATGAAGGTGTCAAGGCTTCCTGGTCCGAGACCCTTAACCAGTACCAGCGCCGCGCAGACCTGGTGCCGCAGCTGGTTTCCAGTGTCAATGCCTATATGGTCAATGAAAGGGAAGTGCTTACCGAAGTAACCAATGCCCGTTCAAGGGTAGGTTCGGTGCAGGTGTCGGCAGACAAATTGCCCACTGGGGAAGAGCTGGCCCAGTTTCAGGCAGCCCAGGGGCAGCTTACATCGGCCTTGTCACGCCTGATTGCAGTTTCTGAAAACTACCCGCAACTGAAGTCGGATGCCCTGTTCCGCGATCTTAACGTGCAACTGGAAGGTACCGAAAACCGGATTGCCACTGCACGTGGCCGCTATATCAAGGAAGTGCAAAACTACAATACGCTGATTCGTACTTTCCCTACTTTAATTACCGCCAAAATCTTTGGCTATGATGTCAAACCCAATTTCGGGGTAGAGAACCAGGCGGAAATCATGCGTGTGCCCGAAGTGAAATTTGATGTTTCGCCCCGGGTAAACCAACCGGCAGCGGCGCAGTAATGTTGGCCACGCTTTCCCGTTCCGCCAGCATGACACGCTATTGGCTGTCATTGCTTTTTATGTTATGCGTCCTGGCCGGTTTTCAGGCCAGTGCCCAGGAACTGGTGCCCGTGCCCAACCTGCAGGCGCGGGTTACCGATCTTACCGGCACGCTTTCTGCTGGGCAGCAAGCCGAAATAGAACAAAAGCTGGCAGCCCTTGAAAAAAACAAGGGTGCCCAGGTATTTGTACTGATGGTACCCACGGTGCAGCCTGATACGGTAGAAACCTATTCGCGCCGGGTTTTTGATGAATGGAAAGTGGGCCGTGCCAAGGTCGACGACGGTATTTTATTCCTGATTGCCAAGGATGACCGCCGCATGCGGCTGGAAGTGGGCTATGGCCTGGAGGGTGCGGTGCCCGATGTGCTGGCTTCGCGCATTATTAATGACCATGTGGCGCCTCACTTCAAGGCAGACGATTATGCAGGCGGGGTGCAAGCGGGGGTAGATGCACTGGTTGGCCTGATTGAAAAAGAAGAATTGCCTCCGCCGGCTAACGATTGGCAGCAGTCATCGTCTGATTTTGATGAAGGTGATTGGCCATTTTTCATTTTCCTGCTGTTTTTTCTTTTCATGTGGCCTGCGTTTGTTGCCTCGATTATTGCCGGGGTGGTTATTTTTGGCGTAACCGGCAGTGTCGGTTTTGCCCTGTTGGGTGCGCTGGGCGGGTATTTAATTAGTTTGATTGCCCATAAGTTCATGCCTGCACGAAAGATCAGCAGTGCCAGAAGGGGTCGTGGCAGACGCGATGGTTTCGGTGGTGGCTTTGGTGGCGGCGGCTTTGGCGGTGGCGGTTTTGGTGGCGGTGGCTTCGGCGGCGGTGGTGGCGGGAGCAGTGGCGGAGGAGGAGCATCCGGTGGCTGGTAAATGGTTAAAGTGGCTCGATCTGGATTCGATGCATGGCTGGTGGTTGCGACGCAAGCATTTTCACCCCGGTTTCATGAAAGAAATTACTGAACAGATCCGGCTTAGTGAAGAAAAACATCATCACGGAGAGTTGGTGATTGGCATAGAAGCGGTTATGCCCACGCATGTCAAAAACAGCGCCGAGCGGGCCTTGGAGGTCTTTGGCCGCTTGCGGGTATGGGATACACCCCATAACACGGGGGTGTTGCTTTATATCGCGCTAGACCAGCACAAGATTGAAATCATTGCCGACAATGGCCTGAAAGCAGCTGATCATGAATGGAAGGCGATTTGTTCGGCACTTGAGCTGCGTTTTTCTGAAGATAAGTATCAGGAAGGGTTGATCGAGGCAGTGATTGGGCTTGAGGCCATTCTGGCTGAATATTGCGCCCAGGAAGCGGGTGAGAATGGCCCCAATTTTCTGCCTGATGCACCAGTGATGCTGTAAAGGCGGGCGTTTTTGCGCGGAGCGGAGCGTTTCCGAGCGAAGCGTGGGAACCGGGAACCACCCCGTCAGGCTTCGCCTGCCACCCCTCCGCAGAGGGGAATGCAAACACAGGTGTTTCCACGAAGAAGGAAAATTCCCCTCTGCGGAGGGGTGGCGCGTAGCGACGGGGTGGTTCACACCAGAGTAGGAATGCATATTTTATCCGCTACACCGCATAACCCCGCTCCTCAGCACCTGTTAACGAAGCTTGCGGGCCAGCGACTTGATCGCGGCGTTGCGGCGGGCACCGGTTTCAAAATGCTCGCTCATTTTTGACCACTGCGGCAGGCTGCGTGCTTCCAATATTTCTTCTGGCAGCTCCCCTTCCTTGAATTGTCCGCTTATGGTTTCCATATTCAGCATGATGGGGCGTTGGTCTGCATGGCCTCGCATTTCCAGGGCCTTGAGCAGTTGCAGGCTCCTGATGCCCAGTAGGCGAATAATCACATCGTCTAGAGAAATTTCCCGGTAGCCTTGCAGTTTACCCAGGATGCGTTTGCCGAATTTGTCCACGCCCTGCCAAACACTGCCAATGACGCCGCCAATCAGGGTGGCGGTACCCAGGCTAAGGCCGGCAGACATGACATCGACTGCTGCACCGGCCATGGCACCGGCCATAAATCCCTTGCTCACCTGAATGCCCATTTCCATCAGGGCCTGCGGCTGGAACAGGTCCATGCCCCAGCGTCCCTCTTCAATCGGTAGGGGCTGATCCGGGTAGTCTTCAGGCCTGAAGCGGTAATGCGTCAGCAGGGCCTGGATGCTTTCCTGCTCCCGCTGGCGGATTACATCTTGCAACAGGAGGGTGGCGCTTTTAATGCTTTCATCATCACCCGGGCTGGTGTAACGGTAGGCGGCCACATCAATCAGGAGCTCGGCAATCAGGTTGTAGGCAATTTCCCTGCGCAGCTTGCGTTGCTTGTGGATATCTGCCGACAGGGCTTTCAGGGTGCCGGCATGGCTGTCCAGTACCAGGGCCAGTTTCTGGTAAAGCTGTTCTTCACCATCCAGAGCGGGGGCGACCGTGTCGAACTCGATGCTTAAATGCAGGCCTAGATGCCCTAGTGTTTCTTTCCACTCGGACAGGTAATTGGGGCTGCTGTGCATGAAGTTCAGGATGGGTACCAGCGGGCGGCCACAGCGGCTTAAAATGGCCAGTTCATCCCGGTGCTTGGCCAGCACCGGATCGCGAATATCAATCACATATAAACCGGCGTCACATTCCAGCAGTTTGCGCAGCACACGGGCTTCCTGTTCAAAGCGTCCGCTACTTTCAGGCGTGTCCAGAAAACGGTGAATACTTTCAGGTCCATCAAAACGGGAGGAATTTTGCCCGGTTTGCGTTTTAAGCTGGTCCAGGTAGTCCAGCAGCGCAATGCCATCTTCCAGTCCCGGGGTGTCAAACAGTTCAACCGCTGCTTGCCCGTTCAGGAACAGGCGGGCACCTTCCACATGACGGGTGGTGCCCGGGAAATCGGCAATTTCCCCGAACCCGGTATCATGGGTCAGGGTTCTTAATAATGATGTTTTGCCGGTGTTAGTGTGACCAACAACCGCCAGATGCAGTATTTGATTCGTGTCCATATTCAGCTTGCCTGTATCCATTGCGGCAGTGTATTTTGTGTTTCATGCAACTGTTCATTGCCAAAACCGGCCTGTTGCAGGCGTTCTTTCCATAGTGGCAGGCGGTTTTCCGGTTTGCCGTCATCGTTTAGCAGATAGATATCAGTGCGCGACGCCAGATTGGACAGGTCGGTAATGAAGTGCAAGGTGCCGCGGTCGGGGGTTTGCGCGGCGTCACACACAATCAGCAGGGCCGGTACGGCTTGATGGGTCATTTGTGCCAGTAGCCGGTGGCGCTGTTCCCGGCTTTCCAGCTTGCCCTGGTCATGAACATTGGCGGGTAGTGCAAAAGGCGGCCATGGGGTACGTGGGCTTAATTCCAGCCCGAGTACTAGCGGACTGCCTGCCGGAGCGGTGTTAAGGCTGGTGTTGCGCTTAGCAGTTTGCAATGCGGGGGCGGGTGCATCCACCCCGATTTGTTCGCTGTATGCAGACAGGCGGTCTACCAGGCCGGCATAGGCTGGCAAGGTTTCATCAATCTGTATTTGGCGGATAGCTTGCCGGGTCTTCCACAGGCACAGGAGCAAGCTGGCCAGGCGTAGCAGCAAACCATAAACAAATACTGCACCAATCAGCCAGGATGACCAGATGGCTTGTGACTCGGGGCTGGCGGTATTCAGTCCGCTGCTTTGTTGGACGAGGTCGGCCGAAGGGATGGAAAAGCCCAGTAAATGTGGCAAAAAGCCAATGCCCTGCGTAATGGAAACAAAGGAAGAGGCAGGCAGGATGGTGGTTTCCCAGCCGAAGGTGTATTGCCTGGCCGCCAGTAGGGCCAATAGGGTTATCAGTCCTGCCGCCATCATCAGGGTCCAGATGCCATGGCTGATGGCTGACAGCAGCCAGCGCAGGCCATTATTCTGGTTGAGGATATTGATAAACGCCTGCGGTGCCAGGGTGGCATCAGGACCGCGTGCCAGTTTCTTGCCAAGCCAAAGCCATGCCTGGCCCAGCAGGGTGCCGCCATGGTAAGGAGCAAAGAAAGACAGCAGCCAGAATAAATAGGTAATGGCGTGCAGGCCCAGCAAAGCCACCAGTGCCAGCAGCAGGTTGACATGCCCCGTTCCCAAGGCGCTGGCCGCCATGCCCATGCCGGTAAAGATGGCCAGCAGTGCCATCGCCCAAAAAGCCAGGCGTGCATTGACTTGCCATTTTTCAATGGTGGTGGCCAGTCCGTCGCGTTTGGCAATCAGGATGGCACGCTGGATGATTTTATCGCTGACCGGTTCTTGGCTGTGACGGATCTGGTGCAATAGGGTGGTGTCCTCGATGGGACCCCAGTGTTCCTCCCTAAGTCTGAGGGTTTCAGTAACCCAATAATCCTTGAGTGAGTGTTGAGGCATAAATAATCGTGAGTAATGCAAATAGACGATTATTGCCTTTCTTCAAACCACTTGTCTAATGTTAGTCGTGCCTGTTGTTTAACTTCAGCGGTAATGTACAGAGAAACCGTTGCCAGGGCGGCGGTAATAATGCCCAGGTCATCGGTAAAACCGGCAATCGGCATCAGGTCGGGAATGGCATCGACCGGCAAGACCAGATAGGCCAGCGCACCGTAAATAACGCGTTTGGCCCAAGCGGGTGTTTTGGGGTTTTGTACGGCAAAAAAGAGGAACAAGGCCTTTTCAATTACAGGCCTGCCCGCTTTTTTTGCCAAGCGTGCCAACTTGCTGATGATGCCCGGTTGATTGCGGGCGCTTGATTGGTCACCGAAATGGGACTGAATCATTCTTTTTCCTTAAAAATTGCGTGTGTCATGACACACGCAACGGGTAATGCGAGCAGCTATTTGTTTTTGGCGATTAAACCGTAAACAAACAGGACAATCAGGGCGCCTACGACCGAGCCAATAAAGCGCGCACTGCTGCCGGCCTCATAAATGCCAACTGCCAGGCCCAGATTAGTGGCTACCAATGAGCCTACGACGCCTAGCAAGGTTGTCATGATCAAACCTAATGACTGCGAACCGGGCATCAGGGCACGAGCTACCAGGCCAACCAGAAAACCGATGATAATTTCCCAGATAATATCCATATAATGACGCTCCGCGTGGGGGTAGACTTGGCTACCAATAATATAAGATTGATTTACCCGTAAACAAGGCCTGAAATGTTTCAGGATGTGTAGTGCCATAGACGGAAGGCGTGAATGGTCTCTCCTGGTTCAATGTAAAGCGATAAGCTTGCGCAGCTTGGGGCCAAAGATGTTTACAACCAGGCCCAGCATCACAACGGCACCTCCCAGCCATTGCAGTGCCGACAGTTTTTCTTCCAGGATCCATGAGGCAGACAGCAGGCCTACCACCGGAACCAGCAAGGTTAGCGGGGCAATCAGGCCTACCGGATGCTTGGCAAGCAGGCGTCCCCATAATACATAACCCACTAGCGTAGCCCCATAGGCCAGGTACATAATGGCGGCAATACCGGTGAAGGTTGTTGATTGCAGGCTGGAGACGATAAGATCACCACCCTCAAAAATCCATGAGCTTAGCAGGAAAGGAATAATGGGAATGGTTCCGCCCCAAACGACCAGGCTGAGCATGTTTACGTTTTTGGCTTGTTTGATGACTATATTGCCGGTGGCCCAACTGAGGGCAGCTAGAAAAATAAAGACCAGGCCGAGGACAGGAATGGGGTGGCCGGTATTGGCATTGGTATTGATAATAAACAGGCCAAGCATGGAAATGCCAATGGCCAGCAGGTTATGGGGCCTGACTTTCTCATGTTGTACCAGGGCGGCAATTAATACCGTGAAAAAAGCCTGTACCTGTAAAAGCAGGGAAGCCACGCCGGCTGGCATGCCCACCGCCAGTGAGGTGAACAGGAAGGCAAACTGCCCGAAACTGATGGTTAATCCATAAACAAGCAGCAGCTTGAATGAAATGTTGGGGCGCTTGATAAAAAAAATGGCCGGGAAAACAACCGCCATGAAGCGTAAGGCACCCAGCAATAAAGGTGGAAAATCAACCAGCCCGAATTTGATGGCAATGAAATTGACGCCCCAAACCACAATCACAAGTAGGGCGCAAAACCAGTCGATCAAGGGCATGATGGGGTCCAGGAGAAATGATGATGATACTGAAGAAAGGTATACAACAGGCAATCATACCATTTCGCAGCCACGTTGCCAGCTGTTCGCAGCAAAGAGGCCGTTACAACCATGTTAGGCGGTTTTATGCCTTTTTTCTGTTCAAGGTTAATTGTCACAATCATGTAAACAGGCTACCGTAAGCTTGCCGAAAATGTAAAATCCGTCCAGCTTGACTCATTATTCCGAGGTTTATATGAATTTCCGTGTATTGTCTTTATCAGCCATGCTGGCTGGTACTGTTTTTAGTGGCTGCGTTCAGGCCGAAACGCTGGTGCTGTATACCAGCCAGCCCGCCCAGGATGCACAAATGACGGTAGACGCCTTTGAAAAGGCCAACCCTGGCACCAAAGTTGAATGGGTACGTGATGGCACCACCAAATTGATGACCAAGCTGCGTGCCGAAATGGCGGCAGGGGTGGTGAAGCCCGATGTTTTGCTGATTGCCGACAGTGTTACGCTGGAGCAGCTGAAAAAAGAGGGTATCCTGGCCGCATACCAGTCTACGGAAAGCAAGGAATATGACCCCGCCCTGTTTGATAAGGACGGCTATTATTATGGCACCAAACTGATTACGACCGGTATTGCCCACCATGCCAATGCCAAGGAAAAACCGGCTTCCTGGAAAGATTTGCTCAAGCCTGAATATAAAAATCAGGTGGCCATGCCAAGTCCCCTGTATTCAGGTGCCGCATTGATTCATTTGTCCACGCTCACCGCCAACCCTGAATTTTCCTGGGAATTTTACGAAAAACTCAAGGAAAATGGCGCTTCTGCCCTTAAAGGTAACGGCAGTGTCCTGACTGCCGTGGCTTCCGGTACCAGCCCTTATGGCGTGCTGGCCGACTATATGGCGATTCGCGAAAAGGCCAAAGGAGCACCGGTTGAGTTTGTTTTTCCAACGGAAGGCGTTAGCCTGGTGACCGAGCCGGTTGCCATCATGAAAGATAGCAAACAGCCCGAGCTGGCCCGCAAGTTTGTTGACTTTGTCTTGTCGGAACCAGGCCAGCAGCTGGTGCTTGAGCAGGGTTACCTGCCTGCCCGTAATGGCATGAAAACGCCGGCAGGCTTTCCCGAGCGCAGCCAGATCAAGCTGTTGACTTTTGATGCCGCCAAGGCGCTGGACAATTCAGAAAAAGATAAGGAAGGATTCAGTAAACTGTTCAACTGATTCTTCAATGGTGGTTTAAAATCGGGCGCTTGTGTGTAAGCATAAGCGCCTCTGTGTTTCTTTTTCATGTCTAATCCGCAACTTTCTTCTTTCAGGCACAAAACCCGTCATTGGTGGGTTTTGGGCCTTTTCCTGCTTATTTTCCTGGTCAATATCCTGCCTAGCCTGCGACTGTTGGCTGAGGCCTTGTCGGATATCGTTGCGGGGGACAAATCCAGTTTCTGGAAAGTGCTGCAGTCTTCGGCTACCTGGCAGGCGACCTGGCATAGCGTGTATACCAGTTTTCTGGCAACCCTGCTGTCGCTGACGCTGGGCGCCGGACTGGCATTTTTCATCGCATTGACCAATGTTCGTGGCAAGTCTTTTTGGGTTTTCATGTTCATGTTGCCCATGATGATACCGCCTCAGGTAACCGCCTTAAGCTGGCTTCAGCTGATGGGGCCTGGCAGTGCCCTGCTGCAGTTGTTGGGCATGGCTCCTGCATTAGGCAGCCGGCAGCCCCTGTATTCCGATTGGGGGATTGCCCTTTTGATGGGCATCCAGCATGCGCCTTTGGTTTTTTTGTCAGTGCGGACCAGTTTGCTGGTTTTGCCCAAAGAGCTGGTAGAGGCGGCCCGGTTAAGTGGTGCTTCCCAGTATCGCATTATGCTGGACATGATTTTTCCGCTGTGCAAAAACGGCATACTGGCCGGTGCGGCCATTGCTTTTGTGTCGGCCCTTGGTAATTTTGGTATCCCGGCCATGTTGGGTATTCCGGCTTCTTATTATGTGCTGCCTACGCTTATCTACCAGAAAATGGCTGATTTCGGGCCGCTGATGCTGAATGAGGTTTCTAGCCTGTCCGTGATTGTGGGTGCGATAGCCATGCTGGGCGTGTGGGTACAGCATCGTTTCCAGAACAGGATGCCTTTGGTAGGCATGCCGGGCAAGCCGCTGGCCTTTGATCTGGGTAAATCCCGAATTGGTTGTGAAATCGGCTTGGGCATGATTATTATGCTGATCCTGGTCCTGCCAATACTGGCTTTGGTTGCCAGTTCCCTGGTTCCTGCCATAGGTGTGCCCTTGCGTCTTGATAATATCAGTTTTTCTGCCTATGCCCATATGCTGGCCAGGCAGGGCGTGACCTGGCGCGCTTTTGAAAACAGCATGCTTCTGTCACTTAGTGCCGCGTTTATCCTGGCGTGCCTGGTGTTGCCGCTGGCTTATGTTACCGTCAGGCGTCCGCGCCGTTTGTATTCATTGGTCCTGATGCTGGTGGATGTGCCGTACGCCCTCCCGGGAGTGGTTTTGGCAATTGCCTGTATTCTGCTGTTTGCCAAGCCTATCCCCATTTTGCAAATCAGTCTCTATGGCAGTCTTGGGATTATCCTGTTTGCCTATTTGTCGCGTTTTCTCACGGTCAGTTTCAAGCCTGTCCACGCCAGTATGCTGCAGCTTGATGGTGCACTGGAAGAGGCTGCCCAGTTATGTGGCGCATCTATGGTACGAAGATGGCGAGATATTGTGTTTCCCCTGCTGGCACCCGCGGCTTTTGCCGGGTTACTGCTGGTTTTCCTGATTGCGGTCAATGAGTTGACCGTTTCTGCGTTGTTATGGAGTGCCGGTAATGAAACACTGGGGGTGTTGGTTTTTAATCTTGAAGATGGTGGAGAAACAGTGCTGGCTTCAGCCATTTCAGTCGTGATTATTGTGATGATTGCAGTGTTGATGATTTTTCTGGGTATGGTTGGCCGTAATCTGCCTAAAGGAGTGATTCCATGGCGCAGCTAGTATTGGACAGGGTTGGCAAATCGTTTGGCCATACCCAGGTGGTGGAATCGTTCAGCCTGGACGTGCCTTCCGGTTCTTTTGTGGCATTGCTTGGCCCAAGCGGGTGTGGCAAGACAACCATCTTGCGCATGCTGGCAGGTTTTGAACAGATCAGCCAGGGATCAATTCATGTCGGAGGCAGGCAACTGGCCGGACAAAACCTGCACGTGCCGCCAGACCAGCGCAACATGAGCATGGTGTTTCAATCGTATGCCTTATGGCCGCATATGAATGTGATGGACAATGCCGGTTATGCCCTGAAGCTCAGGGGGATTAAAGGCGAAGACTATCGGCAACAGGTGATGCAGGCATTGGAAACCGTCAATCTGGCTCATCTGGCCGAGCGGGCACCGCAAGACCTGAGTGGCGGGCAGCGCCAGCGGGTTGCCCTGGCCCGTTGCCTGGTGTCGCACCCTGACGTGGTGCTGCTTGATGAACCCCTGGCCAATCTGGACCAGCATTTGCGGGCTTCCATGGAAGAGACCTTTCGCGAGTTTCACCGCCGTACCGGGGCAACGTTTGTGTATGTCACGCATGACCAGGCAGAAGCCATGGCGCTGGCCGACCGGATTGCCGTGATGAACCATGGCCGTTTGGAGCAATGGGATACGCCCGAGCAACTGTACCAGTATCCGCAAAATACCTGGGTGGCCCGTTTCATTGGACAGGGATCGATTTTATATGTGCATCGCAACACGGATAACCGGATCTTGTCGGGCGCTGAAGTCATGCAGTTGCTGTCTTCTTCACTGGGTTCAACCCGGCAGGCCATTTTGGTCAGGCCCGAGCATGTCCGGGTTGTGGAAAACGGGCTTGAAGTACAAGTGTTAAGCCGGGTTTTCAAGGGCGAACGCTATAAATATACCGCCCGCCTGCAAGACGGGCAGGAATTGGATTTTTACCATCATGAACGGCTGGATATAGAACGGAAGGTTTGTGTCGCGTTGCAACAGGCCTGGGCCCTGCTGGATTAATTGAACAGGGTAAGCAGCCAGGATAGCAGGAAGGGGGCGACCAGGCTGAGTACCGCACCGCTGAAAATGGCGGTGGCAATATAATGGTTGCCTGATATTTTTTTGATGATGGGCAGGGTGGTGTCCATGGCGGTTGCCCCTGATGAACCAATTGCCGGAACGGGATGGCGGGCGCCAAGAAAAAACAAAACGACAATAGACAGCAACTCCCTGAACAGGTCGGTCATCAGGGAAGTAGCCCCGTAAAATTCGCCAAGGCGTGCCGTAACTAGCACCCCCGACAGCGAAAACCAGCCAAAGCCGGCCGACAGGACCAGGCCATTGCGAATATCCATGTCCATTAACCAGGATACAGCAGCCCCGGCCAGCAGGGAACACAGTATGACCACCACCGGTGTGGCGATGGTCCGGAACTGCAGGAATTTAAGTGAAATGGGTGCGTTGACCAGGTCGATGCCAATCAGCACTAACAGTATATGAAGAAAGGTATCAGCGGAAGGCAGCCATCCGGTATTCAGTTGCACCATCTGCAGCAGTTTGGCCAAGCCGATGCCGGCCAGTAAAAAGGCAAAGGCAATGCCACATTCCCGAACGACATGCCAGATCCCAAAGTCCGAGGTGGCTTCAGTAGTGGTTTTTGGACTTTTGGGAAAGAGCAGCCATAACCCAACAAAAGAAAACACGGTGGTACCCATGGCATAGGCCAGTGCAATTCCCAGGATCTGTCCTACATTTTGCATGTTTTCCAGTTGCAGGCCAAACTTATAGCCAATCGCAAACAGGAGCAGCCATACAAAAGGCGTAATCAGGCTAGCCAGTCGGGCCGAGTGCCTGGCTGGCAGTATTTTGCCAATGACCAGGCCAAGCAGCAGATACAGGCAGATGGGTAATAATGAGAGCAGCAGGTCTTTCAAGGGGAGCGCCTTTTTAAGGCCTTGGCGTTTATCGTATAGGGAGATAAACAGGCAAAAGCCAATAATGGGGTTTATGCCTGTTTGTTTTGCTGGAGTGCGGCCAGTTTTTCTTTCAATGCCTGTTTGACGGCAGGCCATTCTTCACGGGTTACGCTGTACATGACCGTATCTCTGATAGAGCCATCGCGACGCCTGGCATGGCCACGCAATACGCCATCTTTTTTTGCGCCCAGCCTTTCGATGGCTTTTTGCGAAGTATGGTTGATGATGTCTGTGCGCCAGCCAACTACATTGGCCCGCAGGCTTTGGAAAGCATAAAACAGCAACAGGTATTTGCAGGCGGTGTTAACGTGGGTACGCTGCCACGATTTGGCATACCAGGTATAGCCAATTTCAAGACGGGCAATATCCGGAACAATATCGTGAAAACGGGTGGTCCCGATTATTTTTTTTGTTTTGGCATCAAGGACGGTGAATGGCAGCATGTGGCCATCCTTTTGTCCTTGCAGGGCGGCTTCAATATAAGCGGTTTCTTTGCCAGGTTCAGGCACCGAGGTATACACCAGTTTCCATAGCTCGCCGTCGCTGGCGGCTTTTTTCAGGCCCTCGGCGTGGGCAAGCCGCATGGGCTGAAGAATAACGCCAAATCCTTCTAGCTGGATCGGGTGAATGGGGGTGCTCATGGGGGCTACCACTGGCAGGCCGGTTTCTGAAGAGAGTGTCATGGTGTAGGGTTACAAGGAAAAAACAATCGGCATTGAAAATCCGGAAAAAACATAGTGTATCAGATTGTGGATAAGGGCTTGCGAATGGCAAATGGCCCAGTCAATGTCATGGATCAAGTCATCAAGGTGTTCCCTAGTGGCAATAAACAAGTCTTGCGGTTATTATCGAATTATGTCGGATAGGAAAATGTTCTGTATCAGACAGGAAAATCTTGTTTGGCCTTCCGTTTTTGATCAATTTGCATAGGAAATTTAGGCATGAAAATCAGAAAAATATTGCTTGCTGCGGGATTGGCATGTTCTGTTCTGGGGATGGGCAATTTTGCTGCTGCCAGTGACTGGAAAGAAATCCGCATTGGCGTTGAAGCTACTTACCCTCCTTTTGAATACAGGAATGCCAAGGGCGAAATGGAAGGATTTGATGTGGATGTCGCTACGGCCATTTGCGGTAAACTGCAAGCCAAATGCGTGTGGGTTGAGCAGTCTTTTGATGGCTTGATTCCTGCCCTTCAGGCCCGCAAGTTTGATGTTATCCATTCCAGCATGACGGCCACTGAAGCGCGCTCAAAGGTGATCAACTTTACCGATCCCCTGTATTCCATTCCCACCCAGCTGATTGCCAAAAAAGGCAGCGGCATGCTGCCTACTGCAGAATCCCTGAAGGGAAAACGCCTTGGCGTATTGCAAGGCACCACCCAGGAAACCTTTGCCAAAAAAGCCTGGGGTAAAGGGGGCGTGCAAATTGTGTCTTACCAGGACCAGACACAAACCTATGCCGATTTGCGTGCTGGCCGTCTTGATGCCGCCTTGCTTGAGAAGCCCAATGCGATTGCCGGCTTTTTGGTAACACCGGAAGGCAGGGACTTTGAGTTTGTCGGGGAAGTGCTGTCTGATGATCCTATCCTGAACAATGAAATTGCCATGGGATTGCGCAAATCCGATGTGAAATTGAAAGAAGCCATTAATAATGCCATCAATGAGCTGGTTACAGAAGGTACAATTGCAGAAATTGCCGGCAAGTATTTCCAGCCCGGTGAAATCGGTCTGATGCAGGCCAAATAACAATAAGCCTGAGTGACATCGCAATCAATTGAAGTAATCGCTTGATTGAGCAACCCCGGGTTGCTCAATCATTTTTGTTTTTAAGGGAAACACATGTTTTTGCATGGCTATGGCGGCCAGATTCTGGACGGTACTTGGGAAACCATCAAGCTGGCAATTTTGTCGCTATTGGTGGCCTTTTTGCTGGGCCTGATCGGGGCAATCGCAAAACTGTTCGGGAATTTGCTTTTCAAGGGCGTTGCCCAGGCCTACACAACGCTGGTGCGCAGCGTGCCCGATCTGGTGCTGATGTTGCTTATTTTCTTCAGCATTCAAATGGGACTTAACAATATTACCGATGCCCTGGGCTTGCCCATGCTGGAAATTGATCCGTTTGTGGCGGGGGTGCTGACTATCGGTTTTATTTATGGTGCTTATTTTGCGGAAACATTACGTGGCGCTTTTCTGGCGGTGCCCAAAGGGCAGCTGGAAGCAGGCAAGGCATTTGGCATGAGCAACCGCCAGGTGTTCAGTCGTATACTGTTCCCGCAAATGATGCGATTTGCACTGCCGGGCATCGGCAATAACTGGCTGGTGTTGCTGAAGGCAACTGCCCTGGTGTCAATTATTGGCTTGTCAGACCTGGTTCAGGTAACGCAAACGGCAGGTCGTGCAACGGCCAGCATGTTCCTGTTCATTTCTGTGGCTGGCCTTATTTATCTGGGGCTTACCACTGTTTCCAGCGTGGTGTTGTGGTGGCTTGAGAAAAAATATTCTGTTGGCGTTCGTGAGGCTCATTTATGATTGAGTCCTTTGAAAATTTTCTCACCGTCATCAATGAGTATTGGGCACCGTTTCTGTACTGGGATGGTACCCAGTTTTCGGGGCTGGCCGTTACCTTATGGATTCTAACCCTGTCGGTGGTGCTGGGTTTCGTGCTGGCCTTGCCGCTGTCGGTCATGCGGGTTTCCAAAAACAAATTTATCAGTGGTCCGGTCTGGTTCTTTAGCTGGGTTTTCCGGGGCACACCGTTTTATGTGCAGCTGCTGCTTATTTACAGTGGGATTGTGGGCTTGGAGTTTATTCAGGACACGCCCTTGTTGCACGCGTTTTTCATGAGCGGTTATAACTGCGTGGTCCTGGCGCTGTTGCTGAATACCCTGGCCTATACCATAGAGATCTTTGCCGGATACATAAAAGCCACGCCATACGGTGAGCTTGATGCCGCCCGGGCCTATGGCATGTCACGCTGGAAAATGTATACCCGTATCATTCTTCCTTCAGCCTTGCGCCGCGCCTTGCCTGCCTATAGCAATGAAGTCATTTTGATGCTGCACGCCACCTCATTGGCGTTTACGGCTACGGTGCCTGATATTCTTAAAGTAGCACGCGATGCCAATGCCGCCACTTATTTAACCTTTGCCTCGTATGGCACGGCGGCACTTTTGTATATGTCAATTTCGTTTGTATTGGTTTGGGCATTCAGGCGGGCTGAACGTCGCGCACTGGCCTTTTTGGCATACGAAAATAATTAGGAAAGCCATGTATAAATTAGATGTTCGAAAAATACATAAATCATATGGTCAAAACGAAGTCCTGAAAGGCGTTTCGCTGCAGGCCAGTGCCGGAGACGTGATCGCGCTTATTGGCTCAAGCGGTTCTGGCAAAAGCACTTTTCTACGTTGCATCAATTTTCTTGAGCAACCCAATAGTGGCAGTGTTTTCCTGAATGGCGAGGAACTGACGGTTGTCCAGGATAAAAAAGGCCGTTTGCGCGTGTCTGATGAAAAACGCTTGCAATTGTTCAGGACCCGGCTGGCCATGGTGTTCCAGCATTTCAATTTGTGGGCACACATGACCGCGCTGGAGAATGTGATCGAGGCACCCATGCATGTTTTGGGTGTTAAAAAAAGCGAAGCCCTTGAGCGTGCCCGTCATTACCTGAACAAGGTGGGGCTGTCTGCCGCGTTAGAAAAACAATATCCTTCCCAGATGTCGGGTGGACAGCAGCAGCGCGTGGCGATTGCCCGAGCCCTGGCCATGGAGCCCGAGGTCATGCTGTTTGATGAACCCACCTCGGCCCTTGACCCCGAACTGGTTGGTGATGTGCTGAAAGTCATGCAGCAGCTGGCCGAAGAAGGCCGAACCATGATTGTCGTTACCCATGAAATGGGTTTTGCCCGTAACCTGGCTTCACAGGTGATGTTTTTGCATCAGGGCAGCGTAGAAGAACAGGGGACGCCCGATGAGGTATTTGGCAATACCAAGAGCGCTCGTTTGCAGCAATTTTTATCAGGTAATTTGAAATGACCTTAAGTTTTGAAATGATTGTCGCTCTGCTTGCTCTGGGGGCGTTTGGTGGTTTTATGGCCGGCTTGCTGGGTGTTGGTGGTGGAATGGTGTTGGTGCCATTTCTTACCATGCTGTTTACCTGGCAGCAAATGTCGGGCGATATTGCGGTGCATGCAGCCATCGCAACGTCCATGAGCATGATTATGTTCACCTCGTTGTCAAGCATGCGGGCGCATCATAAAAAAGGTGCCGTGTTGTGGCCGGTTGTTTTTTCATTGGTGCCGGGCATTATTTTAGGCGGATTGCTGGCCGGTGGCGTTGCCTTCAGGTTTATCAGTATGGCCTGGCTGGCTTTGTTTTTTGCGGTTTTTGTGGGCTATTCAGGGCTGAACATGTTAAAAAACAAAAAGCCCAAGGCGTCACGCCAGTTGCCGGGTGTGACCGGTCGTACAGCCGTGGGTACCGGGATTGGGTTTATTTCAGGCCTGGTGGGCGCCGGTGGCGGATTTTTGTCGGTGCCGTTCATGGTCTGGTGTAATGTGCCTATCCGCAATGCGGTGGCCACATCGGCGGCGCTGGGTTTTCCGATTGCGGTGGGTAACAGTATCGGGTATATCAGTTCCGGGATTGAAAAAATAGGCATTCAGGACGGGATGCTGGGTTATGTGTATTGGCCAGGCTTGCTGGTGCTGATTACCATGAGTGTGGTGCTGGCGCCTGTGGGGGCAAAGTGTGCGCATAGCTGGCCGGTTGACAGGCTGAAGCGGATTTTTGCCTTGTTATTGTTTTCGATTAGTGCGTATATGCTGTACAAATCATTAACGGCATTTGACGTAATTTAGAGGTTTTTCAGCTTTTTATTTTGGCAAGGCACAGTGTGTCAGGACCGGATTTATACCACCAGTTTGCTCCGACGCCCCTGCGGGCCGAAGTCGCTGCACTAGTGGTATAAATCCGGCCTTGTTTGTTCTTGAAATGATCAGCTGGACCTTTAGAAGGGTAGATGAGCGGATTCTTGGCAAGCAGAGCGTGATGACACGACCGCTTTGCTCCGACGCCGCTTCGCACCGAAGTCGCTGCATCGGTCATGTCATCACGCTTTTGTTGTTTTGAGGCCCGCTGGTATATTGAAGAGTCGGGGGCTTGGTTCGCCTGCTTATTTGGGTGTTCTGAATACTTTGTTGTCGTTATAGAAATCTTCGTTTGTCTGGTCTTCATGCCAGCCTGGGATGCCGAAGATTTGAAGGGGAATGAACGGTTTTTCCTGCAAGGTTTCGGGTGCCAGGAAAGTAGCAAGATATTCATCTACCTGCTTTATGGCTTCGGCACAGAAAATCGCCGGACCGTTTGGGTTGGCTTGAGTGACTGAGCTGGTAGTGTTATTGGCCAGGTTTGCCGTGTTTTCTTGCAAGCAAAGCGTGTTGGGTATCCGGATGGCATGGGCGGTAATGGCTTTGTAAGGGTCAACCAGTTTTTCCAGCAGGGCATGGCCGAAGGCGATGACCCGGGTTTGGCGCCACAGGGGGCGTAAGGTCTGGAAGGCGGTTTTCCATTGCCTGGCTTGCAGGGCCTGCCAAAGCTCGTCCGGGCATTGGATGAAAAAACCGTTTTCATCAATAATCGTAATCGCATCCCGTATTTGTCCCCGGGTATCACCCACACCGGCCTGTCTTATTTGTGCCGCCTGTAATTGGTTAAGGCGGATTTTGGTGTTCGGGAAGGTAAACCAGCACAGGGCATTGAAATAATCATGCAGGCCGTCACGGGTAGGCACATTGCCGGTTTCATAAATATAGGTTTCATAAGCCATGCCGTCGGGCAGGGTTTCTTGCGGAACGAACTTAACCGGTGGGTGGGTAGGACGCTGCCCATTCAGGAGTGCGTGAACGCTGGAGACCATCTGCTGCGGGGCAGGGAAACGGGATTTCCAGGGAGACCAGTAGGGGGCGTCAAGATGGATCCGGTTCAGGACGGAGATGGGCATGGCGTTGCAAAAAAGTTAAGCAGCCCCTGTGGCAAGGGCGGAAAGGGTAAAACTAGCTTATAACAGGCGTGGAAGGACTATTTCTTGAAAGTCACCTCAGGCATTTTATCGCCCCAGGGCATGAGCGGAACGCCTGAAATGCTGTTGTAAGGTGAACCTTCAATCACCCGTTCACTAACGACCAGGTAAACCAGCGTATTATTGGGTTTATCCAGCAGGCGGGTCACGTTAAGGTCTTTGAATAACAGGCTCATGCGCTGGGTGAAGATATTTTCTTTTTTGTCAGGGATGGCTTTGGCGGCCTTGATGGGGCCAACCTGGCGGCAGGAAATGGCAAAGCGAGAGGGGTTTTCTGCCAGGCCCAGTGCGCCTGAAATACCACCGGTTTGGGCGTGCGACAAGTGGCAGACAACACCTTCAATATCGGGGTCATTAAATGATTGAACGCAAACTTTGTCATTATTGACAACGCGCCAGGTGGTACTGACGCAGCCAACCTCTTCGGCCTGAGCGGCGGGTTGAAAGAAAAAACCGGATAGGGCAAGGGCGGCCAGGAGTATTTTTTTCATGCTAAGCGTCTTTGTGGGGTAATGAGAGTATGTCAAACTGCAATATGGGGTTCAATCACTAAAATTCAAAGCCAGCTCAATATAACCAGCTAAACACCATGACTGTTCAAACCAACCATAAAACATTATTGACTATTGTACTGGGTATTACCCAAATGCTGGCCTGGTCCTCTACTTATTATTTGCCGGCCATGATTGCCCAGCCAATGGCCAATGAACTGGATATGCCGGTAGCATGGGTGTTTGCCGCGTTTTCCCTGGCCCTTTTGCTGTCCGCTTTTGTGACCCCCATTACGGGGCGAAGAATAGACCGGGTGGGAGGCAGGCCGGTGCTGCTGCTGTCCAGCCTGTTCTTTATGACGGGTTTGCTGCTGTTGTCATCCGCGAAGGACATTATGGTTGTGGGATTGGGGTTTGGCCTGATTGGCCTGGGGATGGGACATGGCATGTACGACTCCGCTTTTGCGACCCTGACCCGGTTTTATGGCAAACAGGCCCGTTCTGCCATCATGGGCGTGACTTTGCTGGGTGGACTGGCCAGTACGGTAGGCTGGCCCTTAATGAGCTGGGTATTACAGTACTGGGGCTGGCCGCAGGTTTGCCTGATGTGGGCATTGTTGCATATGATCCTGGGAATGCCGCTTCATCTGCTGGTACCATCCATCAAGCATGAAACCCAAGCCGAAACCGGTGTTCTGCAGGAAACCGGAACAGAACCGTTGCAGGCTGAAAACCAGGCAGGCAGGTCGCAGGGGTCAAAGCGGATTCTATGGCAAATGATGTTACTGTCTTATGTTTTTGCCGTAGCCTGGTTTATTTCCACTTCATTGGCGGCACACTTTCCTGAACTGATCGTGCTGGCCGGGTATGGCTTGTCTGTGGCGGTCATGGCCGGTGCCCTGATTGGTCCGGCCCAGGTGGCTGCCCGTTTGTTTGAGTTCTTTTTTCTGGGGAAGGTGCATCCGGTTCTGGTGGCCGTTTTGGCCGCGTCTTTGCATCCTGTGGGGGCGGTGCTGTTCTTGTTTTTTAATGGCAGCCCTAATATGTTTGCCATTTTGCATGGGGCGGGCAATGGCATGTTGACGATTGCCATGGGAACGGTTCCGCTGGCCCTGTTTGGTGCTGCCAATTATGGACAACGGCTGGGGTTGATCGCCATGCCAGCCCGTATCGTGCAGTCGTTTTCACCTTTGGCATTTGCCTTTCTGCTGGCGCAATGGGGTGCGTATTCCCTTATATTCACAACAGGACTGCTACTGACGGCTATAGTATCATTGCTAAGTATTTACTATTTTGGTGTCAAGAATGAGCACGCTTGAAAAACTGCGTATTGATAAATGGCTTTGGGCCGCCCGGTTTTATAAAACCCGTTCGCTGGCGGCCAGCGAAGTTGAAAAAGGGCGGGTGGATGTGAATGAACAGGCCTGTAGCAAACCGGCACGCGAGGTCAAGGTCGGTGACAGGATCACCATCCGGCAGGAGCGCATGGTTCGGGTGGTGGAAATCAAGGCCTTAAGTGCGGTACGTGGCCCGGCACCGGTGGCGCAGTTGCTGTACGAAGAAACCCCTGAAAGCATCCAGACCCGGGAAGCGGAAAAAGAAAGAAGACGGCTGGCCAATGAGCCTGCCGATACCATTTTGCATGGCCGCCCCACCAAGCGTGACCGGCGTTATCTTGATGATTTAAAACGGCGGTATTGAAGACGATCACGTCTGATTTAATATTTGTATTCTCGTTCCCATGCTCCCGCTTGGGAATGCTGCTTAATATCCATCAAGGAGGCATTATGTCTATTCATCTCAAGCGAAGTGCCGTTGTTACATTCCTTGGCCTGACATTACTGGCAGGGGTTTCTGTTACACCGTTACAGGCCAAAACATCCGTCCCGGTGGCGCCACCCCAGGTACAGTATGACTATGACATGGATATTTTCCATCCGGTCATTGCCCATAACGGGATGGTGGCCACCGAGCAGGACCTGGCTTCTGCCATAGGGCTGGACATCCTTAAAAAAGGCGGTAATGCCGTTGATGCGGCCGTGGCAATCGGCTTTGCGCTGGCGGTTGCCCTGCCCAATGCGGGCAACCTGGGCGGCGGCGGTTTCATGATGGTGCATGACAGGGAGAGTGGCCAAACCATTGCCCTTGATTTCCGGGAAATGGCACCGGCCAAGGCAAGCCGTGACATGTATCTGGACGAAAAGGGGGACGTGGCAGCAGGCAGATCGCTATATACCCACCTGGCAGTTGGCGTGCCGGGTACGGTGGCCGGTATGGAACATGCCCTCAAAAAATGGGGTAGCATGCCCTTGGAACAGCTTATTAAGCCGGCCATTGATCTGGCGGAAAACGGTTATATCGTTAGCAATTCACTGGCAGAAAACCTGGCTGCCACCCAAAAAAGCCTGGGTAAGTGGGACACCACCAAAGCCATATTTTTCAAGGATGGCGAACCGTTGAAAGCGGGTGATTTGCTGGTGCAGAAAGACTTGGCTGAATCCATGCGTTTGATTGCCAAAGAAGGTGCCGATGCTTTCTACAAGGGGAAAATTGCCGACCAGATTGTAGCGGAAATGGGCCAGCATGATGGCCTGATTAGCAAAGAAGACCTGGCCAATTACAAGGTGGTCGAACGTGAGCCGGTGAAAGGCACGTATCGCGGATATGAGGTGGTTTCCATGCCGCCACCCAGTTCTGGGGGTATTCATGTGATCCAGATGCTGAATATGCTGGAACCGCACGACCTTAATACTTTAGGGTTGAACAGTTCAAAAACCGTTACCCTGGTGGCTGAAACCATGAAACGGGCCTATGCCGACCGTTCCGAGTATCTGGGCGACCCTGATTTTTCCCAGGTGCCACAAAAAGGGCTCACCTCAAAAGCGTATGCCAACAGCCTGGCCAATACCATTTCTTTTGATAAGGTAACGCCATCTAAAGAAATTCTGCCGGGCAAGCCGCAACCCTACGAAAGTGACCAGACCACGCATTATTCGGTGGTGGACAAAGACGGCAATGCGGTGGCCGTTACCTATACGCTTAACCTGAATTTTGGTAGTGGTATTGTGGCTGGTGAAAGCGGTATTCTGCTGAATAATGAGATGGATGATTTCTCGGCCAAACCGGGCGTACCCAATGTGTTTGGCCTGATTGGGGGCGATGCCAATGCGGTTGAGCCGGCAAAACGGCCTCTGTCTTCCATGACGCCCACCTTGGTGCTGAAAGACGGCAAACCCTGGCTGGTCACCGGTAGTCCGGGTGGGGCACGCATTATCACGACCGTGCTGCAAACCATCCTGAACAGTATTGATTTTGGCATGAACCCGGCCGAAGCAGCGTCAACACCCCGTTTTCACCATCAGTGGTTGCCCGATGAGTTGCGTGTGGAAAAAGGCTTTAGCCCCGATACCCTGGCCCTGTTAAAGGAAAAGGGTTATGAAATTGCCTTGAAGCCCGCCATGGGTCGCACGCAAACCATTCAGGTACGCGACAATGTGCTGTATGGTTATTCCGATCCGCGCAACCCGGATGGCGTGACGATTGGTTATTAGCGGGTTACAGGCATTTTCCCATCTTGTTTCTCGTGATATAAGCTGTTATTGTTGCTTTTTTAACGGAGTATGGTGGCAAGGCAAATGAACGTTTCCGGCAAGGCATTGGTCATATCGTTGATGATAGTTGCAGGCTTTTTGACGGGCTGTGACCAGGGGGTGCCTGTGAGCAGCCCGCCGGTAACCGTTCATGGCGACATTGATCACTCTGAAGTGGAGCTTGCCCGTGCCAAACAGGCCGAAGCCAAGGCCCGGGCTGCCGAGGCCAAGGCCCGCAAGGATGAAGCCAAAGCCATTGCCGATGAAGCTCGTCTGCGCCAGAAAGAAGCCTTAAGCAAGGAAAATGCAGCCAAGGCACTGGCCGCCAAAGCCAAATCAGATGAAGAAGCCGCCCGCCTGAATGCCGAGGCCGCCAAAAACAATGCCATGGAAGCGCAGGCCAATGTGGAACTGGCCAAACTCAAGACTGAAGAAGCCCGCCTGAAAACCGAAGAAGCCAAGGCGCGTGCCGAAGAGGCCAAAGCCCGTGCGGATGAAGCCCGTTTGCTGGCCGAAGAGGCCCAGGCACGGATGGAAACCGCCAGATTGCAATTGGAAGAGGCGCGTTTGCAAATGCCCGTGGCAGATATTAATGAAAGCCTGGTGCCCGATACCAGCCTGTCTGCACCTGAAATTCCGAGTCCAGCTCCAGAGGCTGGTTCGCCTGTTCCTGATGGCACAGGCAATACACCAGAAGCGCTTACTCCGTCCGAATCTGAAAAATCCTGAGCCGGCACAAACATCTGCCCGAAAAGATAATCAACATTGAAATCCGGTACGCTGGCGGGAGCCGCCACGCATATATAAAACGGGTAAAGGCCTAAGCCTTAAAAGTATTTAAAAACGTTTAAACGAGGATAAGAACCATTAAAAAGCCACGGAAAGCCCGCCATCAACAGCCAGGATTTGTCCATTGATATAGGAAGCGCCTGGTGAGGTCAGGAAAAGTACCGGACCGATGATTTCCTCGGGTTTGCCCAAGCGTTGCAGGGGGTTGCGTTCTTGTATTTTACGCATGGTTTCCGGTTCTTTTATCAGGGATTCATTGTGTTCGGTATCAAAAATGCCGGGGGCAACCGCATTGCATAAAATGCCTTCATGGCCGTACTCAACGGCGATGGAGCGGGTCATGGTATTAAGGGCCTGCTTGGTAATGGGGTAAATGAAATCGCCATGGCGAATAACATGCCCGGCAATCGAACTGATGGTAACGATGCGGCCATAGCGGTTTTTACGCATGAGATCAATGGCGGAGCGGGAAATGCCGATATTGGCCAGGATATTGGTATGAACGATATGCTCGATTTCAACCGGGGTAAGGTCGTGCAGGGTTTTGCGAATCCGGATGCTGGCATTGTTGACCAGGATGTCAAGGCGCCCGTATTGGTCTTCTATCTGGGAAAAGGCCTCGCGGCGTGATTGGTGGTCATTGATGTCGAAAGACAGCCAGCTGGCAGACAGGCCCATGTTATTGAATGCATGGGCGGTCTCTTTGGCGCGTTGCTCGTCACGGGCATGTACCAGTACGGTGGCACCGGCGTTGGCCAGGCCGTGGGCAATCTGGTAGCCCAGGCCCCTGCAGGCACCGGTTACCAGGGCAACCTGGTCTTTGAGGGAAAAAAGCTGATTGGTGTTGCTTGTTGCATTCATGAATTGGCTCCTTGGTCCCGCTGCTTGGCGTACTGACTGGTGTAGGCAGAATAACCCGTCAGGTCATGGTTATTTTTTGCAAGTATAGTGCGTATTGCCCGCTTTTTAAACAGGGAAAAAACCTTACTGCGGGAAGCGGATATATTTGCTTGCCGGTTTGTTATGGTATTTTAAAAACCAAACCAACTGTTTTCAGGGATACTCATAACATGGCAGACAAAACCTTTTTATTACCTGGCATCAAATCTCCAATCATCCAGGCACCTATGGCGGGGGTTTCCACACCGGCCCTGGCTGCCGCGGTATCCAATGCCGGTGCCTTGGGTTCACTGGGCGTGGCTGCGGTAAGTACGGCAAGCGCCCGCCAGATGATTGAGCAAACCATGGCCTTGACGGATAAACCGTTTAACGTGAATGTGTTTTGTCATCAGCGTACCCCGCAAGACCATGAAAAAGAACAGGCCTGGCTGGCATACCTTAAACCGCTGTTTGATGAATTCGGGGCAACACCGCCAGCACAGTTACATGAGATTTATGACACGTTTGTGGATAACCGGCCCATGCTGGACCTGCTGCTGGCGCTTAAGCCCGCCTTCGTCAGTTTTCATTTTGGTTTGCCTTCAGGCGCTTATATCCGTGCCCTGAAAGAGGCTGGCATTACCTTGCTTGCCAGTGCCACCACACTGGAAGAGGCCCTGCAAATAGAAGCGGCCGGGATCGACTTTATTGTGGCGCAGGGTTATGAGGCGGGTGGGCATCGGGGCGTCTTTGACCCTGACATGGGTGATGCTTGCATGGGGACATTGGCGTTGGTACGCCTGTTGGTTAAACATTGCCGTTTGCCGGTGATTGCCGCCGGGGGAATCATGGATGGCAGCGGCATTAGGGCCGTGCTGAAGCTGGGGGCGTGTGCCGCCCAGATGGGAACGGCTTTTGTACTTTGCCCCGAGTCATCTGCCAATGCGGCTTACCGTGCCAACCTGAAAAGCGAGCGGGCATTGCATACGGCTGTTACAACGGTTATTTCCGGCCGTGCTGCCAGAGGCATCGTTAACCGTATGATGACCAGTCTTGAGGAGGTTGGCGCACCGGCTACGCCGGGCTATCCGATGACTTATGATGCTGGCAAGGCATTGATTGCCGCAGCCAATGCCAAGGGCGATTTTGAATTTTCCGCCCAGTGGGCAGGGCAAGCCGCTTACCTGGCGAGGGAAATGTCGGCCGGGCAACTGGTGAAAACGTTGGTTGAAGAACTGCAGTGAGTGTTGGGGGCAATATCAGGACGGTATTGCTCCCAGTGGTTTTTTAGCGGCGGTTTTGTGATTTGTTATTGTGGGGTGTGGCGGTGCCGTTTGCCGGGCGACCAGGCAGGTGCCTGAAGGTAATGCGGCCTTTGTTCATGTCGTAAGGCGACATTTCAAGCGACACTTTGTCACCTGCCAGAATACGGATATGGTGTTTGCGCATTTTTCCACCCGTGTAGGCAATAAGCGGGTGGCCGTTATCCAGAGTGACACGAAAGCGGGAGTCAGGTAGTACTTCGGTTACCATGCCATTCATTTCTATTAATGCTTCTTTGGCCATAGATAAATCTCCTGTGTAATTGAAAAATAACATGCATAAGCAAGGCTTGGCCGAGGCTTAAGCAAGCGGTATGCGTGGATAAGCGCTGTAGCGCTGCGGGTATCGGGACGTAGCGTTTTTTCCGCAAGGGGAAAAGATATATAGCGTATAGCCGGTATAGCTGCCTGGGTTAGTTAGCCAGGCACTGAGTAGAATTCTTGAAATATTAAAAGATTAATACTTTAGAATAAGTGGTTAGGTTAAGGATACCCGTTGAGTATTACGCCATCAGTAGCGATGACAATAAATCATTGTAGCACACTTGACGCTGTTTGTTAATGAGCTGAAAAGAAAGGGAAATATCAGGTATAAGGGTTGGCAGGCAGCTTGGTTTTGTTTTTTAGTCGTGCCTGGCAAGAAACCGCATGTCTTCGTGGCCTTAATGAGGAAAAAAATTGAAGACCTGATTTCTTTGCCAGCAGATATTTTCAGCTTTAACTTTCCAGTTTGGCCTGGTTGGGCAAGTCTTTCAGGGCAGGTGCCGGTGGCAGCCCGGTGACATCCAGGATTTCCCTTTCGTCCAGGGTTTCGCGGTCCAGCAGCGCCGTAACCAGGGCATCCAGTTGCTTGCGATGGTCGCGTAGCAATTGTTTGGCCTTTTCGTGGCTGTCATTGATGATTTTATGTACTTCCTCATCAACCAGGGCGGCCGTCTGTTCGCTGACCGAGTCAAGCTGCCGCTGCCCGGCACCAAGATATGGATTTTGGCGGGCGGCCAGTTTGACCATGCCCAGTTTCTCACTCATGCCCCAGCGCGTTACCATGTTTTGGGCCAGTTCGGTGACCTGTTCAATGTCATTTTCCGCTCCGGTGGTTTTGGTGCCGTAAACGATTTCTTCGGCCGCGCGTCCGCCCAGCATGCCAATAATACGCGCCCGCAAGTAAGCTTCGGGGTAGTTGTAGCGGTCTGCCGGCGGTCGCTGGTAGGTGACGCCCAGGGCCTGCCCACGAGGCACGATGGTCACCCGGTTGACGGGATCGGCACCGGGCACAACCAGTCCCAGAATGGCATGCCCGCTTTCATGATAGGCAATTCGTTCACGGTCTGCCGGACTCAGGATAATCGGTCGCTCTGGACCCAGAATGATTTTTTCAAGGGAGTCGATAAAATCTTTCAGATGAATTTCATTTTGCCCACGCTTGGCCGCCAGTAATGCAGCTTCATTGCTCAGGTTCTTGAGATCCGCCCCTGACAGGCCCGGTGTGGTGGCGGCCACTTCCATTAAGTCTGCGTCTTGGGCCAGGGGTTTGTCGCGGGTATGGACCTGTAAAATGGCTTCGCGCCCTACTTTATCGGGCAGGTTCACCACCACCCGGCGGTCAAAGCGGCCGGCCCTTAACAGGGCCTTGTCCAGGATGTCGGGCTGGTTGGTGGCGGCCAGTACAATCACTTCTTCCTTGCCTGAAAAACCGTCCATTTCCGTTAAGATCTGGTTGAGCGTTTGTTCCTGTTCGCTGGCACCACCCAGCACGGCCTGGCCGCGGGCACGACCGATAGAGTCGATTTCATCAATGAAAATGATGGAGGGTGCATGTTCACGGGCCTGCTTGAAGAGGTCCCGTACACGCGCGGCACCTACGCCCACAATCATTTCAACAAATTCCGAACCGCTCATCGAGAAAAAGGGCACATTGGCTTCGCCGGCAACGGCTTTGGCCAGCAACGTCTTGCCGGTTCCCGGTGCGCCCACAAGCAAGACTCCCCTTGGCGCCGTAGCACCCAGAGCCGTGTATTTTTTGGGGTTTTTCAGGAAATCAACAATCTCAACCAGTTCGTTTTCGGCTTCATCAATGCCGGCTACCTCTTCAAAGGTGATCCTTTTTTCCTGTTCGTGATCATAGCGGCGTGCTTTGCTTTTGCCCAGGCCAAACATGCCACCGCCCAGTCCGCCGCCGGCCTGAGCCGAGGCACGACGATAAAGCCAGACATAAAACAGGATGATCAGCAGTACCGGTCCAAAGCCAAACAGCAGGTTTGATAACGAGCTGCCGTCCTGGATTGGCATGGCACTGATCTTGACATTGTGTTTGGCCAGAAACGATTCAAGCCCCGGATCGGCGAAGTCGGGCACAACCGTAGCGAACGCGGTGATACTACGTGGCGGCTCGGTTGCCGCTTGTTGGGTAGCCTCTTCGGCACCAGGCAGGGTGATTGGTTGCTTGAATTGTCCCTGGATGGTTTGACCCTGGCTTTGAATGGCCTGGACGTTGCCATTGGCAACCTGTTCTTTGAACGTGGAGTAAGGAACCGGAACCGCCTGGTTGGCGCCAGGCAAGAACCATTGTGTAGCCAGGTAATTGACAACCAGGACCAACAGGATGATTAGCCAGAATTTGCCTTGCGGCAGTAGCGGTTTACCGGGTTGTCTGGCGTTATTGTTGTCTTGCTTGCCTGAAGGCGGGTTGTTGCTGTTGTTCATCATAGTTGCGGGAAGCCTCTGCCTGAATTGTCCTGAACATCATACCATCGGATATCAGGCGGATTCTCCAAAATTGCCGTCGCGGAAATCCTGCAGCGCCTGGTACAGCTCCTCCTTGGTATTCATGACAAAAGGTCCATATTGGGCAATGGGTTCGTTCAGCGGCTGGCCGGCAATCAGCAATACCCGTGCATCGGCACTGGCCTCAATCACGACGCCATCGGCCTGGGCATTGTTATCCAGGATCGCCATGCGCTGAACCGGTACAGCCTTTCCAGCTATAGTTACTTCGCCACGGTACACATAGGCAAAGGCATTGTGGGTGGCGGCTAACGGTTGTGCGAAACGGCTGCCGGTTGGCATATGCAGGTCCAGATAGAGCGGCTCGGTCACTTCACGGGTGACGGCGCCGGTGACACCGTGGCTGCTGCCCGAAATAACGGTTACATTAACGTCTTCATGGGTACGGAATTTGGGGAGTTCTTCGGCTTTGATGTCCCGGTACCAGGGTTGGGTCATCTTGTTTCGGGCGGGCAGGTTCAGCCACAGCTGAAAGCCCTCCATGACACCTTCTTCCTGTTGCGGGATTTCCGAGTGGATGACGCCCTTGCCGGCTACCATCCATTGCACTCCGCCGTTTTCCAGCAAGCCTTCATTGCCGGCACTGTCACGATGCTTCATGCGTCCGGCAATCATGTAGGTGATGGTTTCAAAACCACGGTGCGGGTGGTCGGGAAAACCGGCAATGTAGTCGTTGGCGTTGTCGCTGCCAAAGTTGTCCAGCATTAGGAACGGGTCAAGGCGCCGTTGCAGGTTTTGGGTAAGCACACGGGTCAGTTTGACGCCTGCGCCATCGGAAGTGGGCTGGCCGACAACGAGGTGTTCTACCTTGCGTGGGTGGTTGACAGCGGTGTGGTTGGTGCTTGTGCTCATGTTTTGCTCCTGGCCGGCATGCTTCTGCCAAATGGTGCTGGTTAAATATCAGTAACCTGGGGATTAATCGTATTATTCCACTATATACAAGATAACAGGACTAAAAAACCACCAAAATGGACTGCATTGTTTCACATGGGGAACAATTCAGGCCGAGCCAGGCACATCATGCTATTGCTTTTCCAGGGCGTGGATTTCCTGGACATTGGCCACAATGCTCAGGAAATGAGCAAGGTCAGGTGTTACTTGGCCAGGCACTTTGGCCAGATCATCCCAGCGGCGCAACCGTATGGCATCAACGGCATAAGGCTGCTGCATGAAAGTTTCTACCTGCTTATTGTTGAATATTCCGCCCTGTAATTCAAGACTGTGTACCGAAGCCGGAGACAGGGTTGAAAAATAGTTTTCATCAATCGCGCACAGGCAGCGTTTGGCGTCAACGTGCATGCGGATTGGCTCCAGAACGGCATCCGGCAGGCTTTCCTGCAGAAAAGGGAGGACAAACGTCTGGTGCCGATGGTCTATTTCCTGGTCAAGGCCAGCGGTTTCCTGCTGCTGTACCTGAATGATGTGGCCCAGGTCATGCAAAAGGGATGCGGCTATCAGGGTATGGGAAGCTCCTTCCGATTCAGCCAATGCAGCCGTTTGCAGGGCATGTTCCAGTTGTGTAACGGCTTCACCGCCATAAAGTGAAGCACCGTGTTTTTCAAACAGGAATTGAATATCATAAAGAGAAAGGTTCATGTCAGGGAGCTGTTTATGGTTAAAAGGAAGCAGCCTAATCTTGGCCAGTTACAATAGTATGACAGCCGAAACTCCATTGGCAGGAAAAAAGCATAGCAATTAAATGGCCAGCCCTGGCAGGCTTAATATGCCTTTAGGGTAGCCAACCGCCTTGATCAATCATGAACCTGTCAGGTTTCGATTGAGTCGGTGTGTTCGAGCCTGCGTATATTGACGGTTCCAATGCGTTGTTCTTCGATGCTTGCCACCCGTAATTCGAACTGCTCATGGATCAGGGTTTCTCCCTCTATGGGCAGGCGGCCGAATCGGCTGAGCATATATCCCCCCAGGGAGGCGTAGTCGCCTTCAACGCTAACCAGTCCTTCTGTCTGGAGCGCAATTTCCAGCTGATGCAGGTCGGCACAGCCTGCCACTGTCCATTGCCCGGGTCCGGTTGCCTGGATTTCCATGGTTTCGTCTTCGTCGGGGAACTCACCGGCAATGGCCTCAAGGATGTCGATGGGTGAAACCACACCCATGAGTTCACCAAATTCATCACTGACCAGAACGATTTGCCCGCTGGCCCTGCGCAAGGTTTCGATCAGGTTGATGGCCGTGATGGATTCCGGCACGTAGATCGGGGTGCGCAAGCTGTTTTTTTCATTGATTTTGCCTTCGCGGATCAGGTCGCCAAGCAGGTCTTTCACACGGGCCACCCCAATAACATTATCAATGGTTCCACGGCAGACCGGGAAGTAACCATGGGGCACTTCAAGCAGTTTTTCACGGATTTTTTCAGGATCTTCATCCAGGTTCACCCATGAGATATCGGAGCGGTGCGTCATGATGGATCGTACGTTTCGTTCGGCCAGTGTCAGGACACCGCTGACCATGCTGCGCTCTTCCGGGGCAAAGGCGGCAGGCGTCATGTCTTCAGGGATATCGGGCAGTTCACCGATGTGCTCCTCTTGTGTCTGACGCCCACCCAGCAGGCGCAGAACTGCTTTTGAAGTGCGCTCACGCATGGGGAAACGGGCCTGTTTCCGGACAATATTGCGTCGGGCGATCTGGTTCAGGGCTTCAATCATGATAGAGAAGCCAATGGCCGCATACAAATAACCTTTGGGTAGATGAAAGCCCAGGCCTTCGGCGAACAGGCTCAGACCGATCATGAGCAGGAAGCTCAGGCACAATACGACAACAGTAGGATGCGCGTTGACGAAGCGTGTCAGCGGCTTGGAAGCAACCAGCATGACACCGATGGATATGATGACCGCAGCCATCATGACCGGCAACTGGTCTACCATGCCCACCGCCGTGATGACCGCATCCAGGGAAAAAACGGCATCCAGTACCACAATTTGTGTGACAACGACGCCAAAGCTGGCGTAACCGCCCGAGGCTGACCCTTTGTGAGAAACCCCTTCAAGCTGAGGTTATCAATGCCAAGGACGATCTCCAGAACGACAAGCGTTGCAAGACCGATCCAGGCAGCGGGGTCCATGAATAGTTCAATCATTGTGTTTGGGGCTAAAGGCGTGGCAAGGCAAACAGGCGTACAGTGGCATTAGCCCGGGACGGATGAATCCGAAGCGGGCTATTAGGCGTAACGGGGTATGCAGTGCAAAAGACAATCGAAGTTTGGCTGGCGCAGGCCAGCCTCGTACTGGGTGGTTCCGTGTCAGAAGCCATAAGTTGGGTTCAATTGAAGTAGGATAAACATAGATAGCTGAATTAAATGTTATTTAAGCGTTGCATGATCCTAGCACGCGAATATGACAATGACAAGACACAAACATGACATATGGGCAGGTGTCCCGGTTGTGTGAAGGGCAATAATTTGTCTGATTTCAGCATTGGGGCGAGGCGGCGAATATG
>WARP01000567.1_pt1 | contig 73212 bp, 60 predicted proteins | sample 4769151 | NCBI WGS metagenome assembly WARP01 (sample SAMN08893023, study PRJNA449175) | gut metagenome | isolation source: rumen sample fed with dry roughage | host: cow | place: India: Nagpur | collected 2016
CCGTAAAATCCCTGCCCTATCATTGAGCGGAAATTCTTATTTTTGGATGCCATTGCCTTAATCTTTGATAAATATTCGTGCTCAGTAAGAGCCTTGTCAAGAGCAAGTGGCTTGTCCAGCAAAATATCTGACGGAACTGTTTGTTTTACAAGTTCCTCCAAGCTGGAAACTCCCAAAACAGAGAGCATTTCTGCCTCATCTTTTGGTCTTGGTCCATTGTGTCTGTCGACGAATGAAAGTGACATATTATTCTATTTATTAGATTGTTATTACAAGGGTTATCCTGCAAATTTATACAATATTTTCTGAACATTGCGAATTAAAATATTTTCATATTTTTGTGTGAACTAAAACAAAAATCTATGAGTTTATTAAGTAGAAAAATCTCTGAGCTGCAGGACAGGAGGGAAAAGGCTGTGCAAGGCGGAGGCGAGTCTGCCATTGCAAAGCAAATAGCTATGGGAAAGCTTCCGGCGCGAGAGAGAATCAACCAGCTCTTAGACGCCGGTTCTTTTTTTGAATACGACCTTTTTATTGAACACGAAGCTCGTGAATTTGGTATGGAGGGAAAAAATCTTGCCGGAGATGGAGTGGTTATTGGTACAGGTACTATAAATGGTAAGCCTGTAGCAATTTATGCACAGGATTTTACAGTTGCAGGTGGATCACTAGGATCAATGCACGCTCGTAAAATCACAAAAATTATGGACTACGCCCTTAGAATGAAAATTCCTTTGATTGGAATTAATGATTCAGGTGGTGCAAGGATCCAGGAGGGTGTGAACTCTCTTGCAGGTTATGGTGAAATCTTTTTCAGAAACACCCTTGCCAGTGGGGTAATTCCTCAATTGTCAGTTATACTCGGCCCGTGTGCCGGGGGTGCTGTCTACTCGCCTGCTCTTACAGACTTTGTATTTGTTGTAGACAAAATATCAAAGATGTTTATAACGGGGCCGGAAGTAATTAAGTCTGTTCTTGGAGAGGAGATAGATATGGAATCTCTTGGTGGAGCCCGCGTTCACAGTGAGATAACAGGTAATGCCCATTTTTTTGCTAACAGTGAGGCCGAGTGTTTCACTCAGATAAAAACACTTTTGGACTACATACCCGCTTGCAATGAGTGTAAAGGGAAGCCAAGAAAAAGTACAGAACCTCTCAAGAAATTTAAAATTGAAAAAATTGTACCTGTTGAGCCAACAAAACCATATGATGTAAGAGATGTAATTAAGGCATTGACTGACTCTTCTGAGTTTTTTGAGGTGCAGGAGATGTGGGCTGCAAATATTGTTGTTGGCTTTGGCCGGATTGACGGAAGAACAGTGGGCTTTATTGCCAACCAGCCTTTGGTTTTGGCAGGAGTACTTGATTGCGACTCTTCAGACAAGGCTGCAAGGTTTATCAGATTCTGCGATGCATTTGAAATTCCTATGATTACACTTGAAGATATGCCGGGTTATCTGCCTGGTGTAGATCAGGAGCATGCCGGGGTTATCCGTCACGGAGCTAAGCTTCTCTATGCATATAGTGAGGCAACTGTTCCAAAAATTACAGTTATCCTCAGAAAGGCTTATGGTGGTGGATATATTGCGATGAATTCCCGCCATCTAAGGGCCGATTTTGTATTTGCATGGCCACTTGCGGAGATTGCTGTTATGGGACCTGAGGGTGCCGCAAATATAATCTTCCGTAAGGAGATAATGGAGGCGGAAGATCCCGAGGCAATGAGAAAGCAGAAGGTTGAAGAGTACAAGAAGAAATTTGCTAATCCTTATGTTGCTGCTGCCAAAGGATATATTGACTCTGTTATTGATCCTACGGAGACAAGAAACTACCTGAAGCATGCCCTTAGTGTCTCAGAGAATAAAGTTGTAAAGAGGCCTACAAAAAAGCACGGTATTCCACCATTTTAATATGAAAAAAAATAAAATAAACCCGGAAGAGATGACTGTTTATGAAACATTGCAGATCTTTCCAAATGCCAGAAACTACAAGACTAACTTAACTAAAAAATACAGGAACAGAAAGCAATGGAAAAGACCTGATCCTCAGGAGATACTCTCCGTGATTCCGGGCGTTGTTACCTCTTTTTCTGTAGAACTTGGTAGTCATGTTAATAAGGGAGATGAGATTATGATATATGAGGCAATGAAAATGCAGAATATCATAAGAGCTCCCTTTGACGGAACTGTTGAGCAAATTTTTGTTAAAACGGGAGAGAAGGTTGCAAAAGGCGTAGTAATGATGTACCTGAAATCAGATGTAGAGTTTGTTTACGAGGATATAAACGATGATCTTAGCGCCATCGTTCCAGATCCAGTCGTATAAAGATAAACAGGAATATAGTAAATGCCCATAATGAGGAGCCGCCGTAGCTTATAAATGGCAACGGAATCCCTATTACGGGCATTATTCCTATTGTCATACCAATGTTTATAAAAAAGTGGAGGAATAGTACAGATGCAAGAGAGTAACCATATATGCGAATAAATGTATCCTTCTGTCTGTCTGCAAGTGATAATATTCGGATTATTAAAAAGAGGAATAGTCCAATCACAATAACCGAGCCTGCAAAGCCCCACTCCTCACCAATTGAGCAAAAGATAAAGTCTGTGCTCTGCTCGGGGACAAAATTAAACTTAGTCTGAGTCCCCTTAAGGAATCCCTTCCCCCAGAAGCCACCTGATCCAATAGCAATTTTTGACTGGTGAACATTATATCCGGCTCCCTGCAGATCCTCTGTAACACCCAGCAGGTTTTCAATCCTGGATCTTTGATGCTCTTGCAGTATCTCTTCAAAAAAGTAGTCAACAGAGAAGATCAAAATTGTTGAAATCAAAAAAGAGAGTAGAATATATTTATAGTAAACCTCTCTCTTTTTAAAAGTTATGTATGTGAAATATGTAAGAAATGGGGAGGCAACAATCAGCATCCACTGAGCAGGAGAGAGAGAAGATGCAAAACTCAGAAGGTCAAGCTGTCCAAGTTCAGGTGAAAAAATTAGCATAGGTATAGATACCACTGCTAACAAGAAGCCCTTTATATACTCTCTGGATATTAAAGTGAGAGCGGTCAGGGTAAGACCAAAAAGAACAATCAGTGATACAAACGGAGAGAAGGCAAGTGTAAGGACAAAAAGAAGTATTGCAAGGATCCCAAATACCAGGAACCATCCGCTTAGCCCCTCCCTGTACAGGACAAAGATAAAACTGAAGAAAACAAGAGCAGAACCGGTCTCCTTTTCAAGAATTATAAGTGCCATTGGAACCAGTATTGTCAGCCCAATCTTTGCAAAAGAGGTAAAGTGTTTGAGTTTGAAATTATAGGCACTCATCATGGTTGCAAGAGCCAGAGAAGTTGTAATTTTTGCGAGCTCTGCCGGTTGAAATCTGAAAGGGCCAATCATAAACCAGGATTTAGAGCCATTTACCTCAACTCCAATAAAAATTACGGCAAAAAGCAGGAGCAAACTTAGAAAGTATAAGATCCAGGCCAGTACATTATAAAGTTTTGGGTTAATTACAAAAAGAATAAGGGTTGCAATAACCATTGATGTTACAATCCAGATAAACTGCATTCCATAACGCTGAGACATATCAAGAATATGAGCATGCTCTTCATCATATACAGATGCAAATACTGATATCCATCCTATCAGAACAAGAGCCAGATAGGTAACTATCAGAGGCCAGTCAAGTTTTTTGTAAAGATTAAGTGGTGTCTTCATCTTTTATTGTTCTGTATAAGGTTGGAACTTATTATATGAGCCTCAAGATCCTTTCTCTCAACAACTCCTTTAAGATACCTTTCAACAAGCAAAGAGGCAATGGGAGCAGCCCAGGTGCCTCCAAATCCGGAATTCTCGATATAAGCTGCTACTGCTATCTTAGGGTTCTCTCTGGGAGCAAAACATATAAAAACCGAGTGATCTTTGCCGTGAGGGTTTTGAGCGGTACCTGTTTTGCCGCATATGTCCAGACCGGGTACAGCAACTCTTGATGCGGTTGCTCCGGAACCCGGAGGAGCATTAACGGCAAGGTACATTCCGTGTATTATTTTTTTGAAATTTGTGGTATCTACCAAAGTGTAGTGTCTTTCAGAAAAATCTGTTTGCAATGTAGTGTCTTCAGCTCCTTTAATAATATGCGGGGTATGATAATATCCTCTGTTAGCAATAGTTGCAGCAAGATTTGCAAGGTGCAAAGGTGTTGTCCCCAACTCCCCCTGTCCAATGGACAGAGATATAATTGAGAGGGATTTCCATCTGTTGAGTCCGTGGATTTTATTATAACCCTCTGTTGATGGCAGCACACCACCCTGCTCCCCGGGGAGGTCACTCCCAAGTTTAACTCCAAACCCAAAACTCTGAACATACTCTCTCCATTTAATAAATGCATCTGTTACGCTTGAGTATTTAGGGTTGTCAATTGTAAGTCTGAATGCATTTGCATAATATGCATTACATGACATCATTATTGAGGTGGTAAGGTTTGTGGGGGAGGGGTGTGCGTGGCAGGCTATGCCTCTCCCAACTTTGTACCCCATGTTGCAGGGATATGTTGTAGTTGTATCAATTACACCTTCCTGAAGAGCAATAAGTCCGTTTACAAGTTTAAATACAGAACCGGGAGGATAGGGAGACATAACAGCTCTGTTAAACATTGGTTTCAGGGGGTCATTTACTATTTCGTTGTAATATTTACTGATTGAAGCGAGTTTTGATACCTCAAGACCGGGGCTTGAGACCAGTGTCAGTATCTCCCCGGTTGACGGCTCAATGGCAACAACACTGCCTATCTTATTTTGCATAAGAGATTCAACATATTGCTGAAGTTCAGCGTCAATAGATGATGTAATGTTTTTTCCGGGGATAGCCTCTTTGTCATATTTCCCCTCCGAGAAGCTTGATTTTACTTTGTTGTGAACATCCCTTAAAAATATGTTATATCCCTTTTCGCCTTTAAGGAAACCTTCATAGGATTGTTCAATTCCGGTCTTCCCTACATAGTCTCCTCTTCTGTATTCAGGATTCTTCCTGATAAAGGCGGTGTCAACTTCTGTAATATAGCCCAGCAGATTTCCGCAGGCGTTATATGGATAGGTTCTGATAGTTCTTGGTATTGCACTGAATCCGGTAAATTTATAGGATTTTTCAAGAAAGATTGAATACTGCTCCGGAGTAATCTGTTTAACAAAAGGGAGGGACTGGTATCCAATCCGGCGCCTGTTTTTTCTGTAGCCAGCAAGTGTTTTCCGGATATCCTCCAGATTAAGGTCAAAAATCTCACAAAGATCTGCAGTATCCAGCTCTTTGACCTCGTAAGGGGTAATCATTATATCGTATGCAGTGGCATTACCTACAAGTATTTTGCCATTCCTGTCATATATAATTCCCCTTGCAGGGTACCTTACATCATATCTGAAAGCGTTGTTACTTGCTGTGATTTTATACTGCTCATCAAGTATCTGCAGATTGAACAGCTGAAGGATCATTACAACAGCAACCACTATCAGCCCCACTATCAGTATGCTCCTTTTATCCTTAAGTTCAACGCCCATTTATAGTCCCCCCTATTTCCAGTTTTTGTAAAAGACACCAAACTCTAACAACAGCAGAAGAGCGAGATTTACTGCAAGACTAATCAGTAATCTGGGAAGATTACCTGAGAAGTACACAAATGAGAAACTCTCTGCAAAAATATATGTCAGATGGTGGATTGTAAGACATATAAGCGCATAGGCGAGAAATCGGCTTAATCCCACTTCTGCAATCCCCGGCCTTATCTGACTGTCCAGCTCTCCCTTTCTTATAAGCAGGCCCTGAACCGGCTGACGAAGGAAGGCCATCATAACTGCTGAGGCCGAGTTAATACCCGGCATCCCGTTATATAAGAGATCGGTACCCATTCCCATGGCAAATGCCCATAAAAGAACATAGGCAGGGGAGAGGCCTACAGGGAGCGTAAGTATAAAGAGGGGGTAGAGAACAATAAACAGCATTGGTCCAAAATCTATGAAATTTGAGACCAGCAGCTGAGCAATTAAAAAGCTGAAGAAGATTACCGTATTATTTACCCCTTGTTTCATCTTTTTGTATCAAGCTGTCAAGCTCCTCCTTATGTCTGTTGATAACTACCCTTACATATCTGAGAGATTTGAAGTCCTGAAACAGCCTTACCTGAATCTCCTTATGTGTACCTCTCAGTATTTTTGATTTTCCTGCTGTACCGAGCGGAATATTTTCGGGAAAAATGGTTGAAAATCCGCTGGTAAATATTGTATCCCCAACCGTAAATCTAATGTGCTGCGGGATGTCAGTAAGTAATGCCCTTTGGGCACTTTTCCCGTCCCAGACCATTGGCCCGAAGGCCCCCTCTCTTCCAATACGGGCACTGATGCTTTGATTTATGTTAAGCAAAGAAATAACATATGAGTATCTATCTGAGACCTTGCTAATAACTCCGGCGACTCCCAGAGGGGATATTACACCCATATCCTCCTTTACTCCATCCCTGCTCCCCTTGTCTATAATGATGAAATTCTGCTTGTTATTGGTGCTGTTTGCTACAATTCTTGCCGGTATATAAATATATTGCGCCTCTGAAGTATCTGCCTCAGCACCGGAACCTCTAAATGACTCAAGAGCGCTTAGCAACCTCTGGTTCTCCTTTTCAAGCTCCCGGTTTACATCCCTCAGATTAAAAAAATACCTTATCTCAGAACCTGTTTTACTAAGAGAACCTCTGACAGCCATATACGCCCCACTGATCTTCAGGTGCTGAAAAAATGAATTCTCTGATATCATTATCAGCGAAAACCCCTCAAGTACCAGGAAGAGCAACAGAGATACCAGCCATTGAAAACGGGGAGATCTCTTCTGTGTCATTGTGTTATTATTATCTTATCAGATAAGGGAGTTTGTCGCAATTCTTAAGTGCTATGCTTGTTCCTCGTGCAACTGCATGCAGCGGATCTTCAGAAATATGAAACTTAATATTAATCTTGTCTGTTAGTCTCTTATCCAGTCCTCTGAGAAGCGCACCGCCTCCTGTCAGAAATATCCCCTTCTGAACAATGTCTGCATATAGCTCAGGAGGAGTCTGCTCTAAAACTGAAATAACAGCTGCCTCAATTTTTGCAACAGACTTGTCTATACAGTGAGCTATCTCCTGACTTGTAACACTAACCTCAACCGGGTGAGCTGTCATAAGATTTGGTCCTCTTACAACATATGGCTCAGGATATTCATCAAGTTCAGACATTGCAGCACCTACCCTGAGTTTTATATCCTCTGCGGTAAGCTCTCCAATCTTTATATTGTGCTGTTGTCTCATATACTGCTGAATCTCGTTTGTGAAGACATCACCGGCAACTCTGATGCTCTGATTGAATACAATACCCCCAAGTGAGATAACAGCTATCTCTGTAGTTCCGCCTCCTATGTCAACAACCATATTTCCTGAAGGTGCCTCAACATCCAGACCAATACCTATTGCGGCTGCCATAGGCTCATAAATCAAATATACATCCCTGCCACCGGCATGTTCAGAGGAGTCGCGAACCGCACGAATCTCAACCTCCGTACTTCCGGAAGGGATGCACACAACCATTCTGAGGCTTGGGGTGAAAAAGCTGTTCCTGTAATTAATCATTTTGATAAAGCCCCTAATCATTGCCTCTGCAGCGTTAAAGTCAGCAATAACTCCATCTCTCAGCGGCCTTACAGTTTTAATGTTGGCGTGAGTTTTACCGTGCATCATTCTTGCTTTCTGTCCAAAAGCAATAGGCTTTCCTGTGTTGAGATCAATCGCTACGATGGATGGTTCGTCAACAACCACCTTATCATTCATAAGGATAATTGTATTAGCCGTACCAAGGTCAATAGCCAGTTCTTGTGTTAAAAATGAGAATGCCATATGTTATTTTTTATTTATCAGTGTTTAAAATGCCTGTGTCCTGTAACTACCATAGAGAGGCCATTGTTATTGCAGTAATCTGTACTCTCCTGATCCCTTACTGATCCTCCCGGATGAATAACTGATTTGATTCCCGCCTTGTGAGCAATCTCAACACAGTCAGGGAATGGGAAAAAAGCATCGGAAGCCATTACTGCTCCGTTGAGTGAGAATCCGAAATTCTCTGCTTTTGCAATAGCTTGTCTTAGAGCATCTACTCTTGATGTTTGTCCGACACCACTTGCCAGCAGTGTCTCTTCTGCAGCCAGAACAATTGCGTTTGACTTTGAGTGTTTAACCAGTTTATTTGCAAAGGTAAGATCTCTCAACTCTGAGTCAGAGGGCAGAGTAGTGGTTGCAACCGTATGCTCAGAGGCATTCTCTGTTGCAGAGTCTCTGTCCTGTGCCAATACTCCTCCCAGCAGAGATCTGAATTTTGAGGGAGTCCTCAAATCTTCTTTATTAACAAGGATAATCCTGTTTTTTTTCTCTTTTAGGATATTGAGTGCTTCATCAGTGTATGATGGTGCAATTACAACCTCAAAAAAGAGTTTATTCATCCCTTCGGCAGTGCTGAGGTCAATCTCCCCGTTGGAGATAATTATTCCTCCGTAGGCCGATACAGGGTCGCATGCAAGGGCCGCATCCCAGGCATCTTTAATAATATTTCTGGAGGCACACCCGCAGGCGTTGTTATGTTTAAGAATAGCTACGGTCGGCTTTTCAAAATCTCCAATTAATTCAATGGCAGCTTCTATGTCCAGTAAATTGTTGTATGATATCTCTTTTCCCCATATTTGCTCCGGCAGAGAGCCCTTCTCTCCAAAATAGAGCGCTTTTTGGTGTGGATTCTCTCCGTACCTGAGTGTTTTTGATTCAGAAAAACTCTCTTTGAAACACTCGATACCTTGCTCCCTGTTAAGATATTTAAATATCGCAGTATCGTATCCGGAACTGGTCTCAAAAGCGTAGGCGGCAAATCTGGCCCTCTCTTCAACGGATGTCCCGGCACCCCGGGAGAGGATTGCGCCCAGCTCTCCGTAATATTTCATTGACGGGACTATTAATACATCGCGATAGTTCTTTGCAGCAGCTCTTATAAGAGAAATGCCACCAATATCAATTTTCTCGATAATCTCTTGATGAGAAGCAGACGATGCAACATATTTTTCAAAGGGATACAGATCAACTATTACCAGGTCAAGTGCAGGAATATCATACTCCTCTCTCTGCAGAGAGTCTTCACTCAGATCTCTCCTGAATAGTATACCTCCGAATACTTTAGGATGAAGAGTCTTCACCCTGCCTCCAAGGATTGAGGGGTAGCCGGTAATCTCTTCCACACTTTTAACAGGAATTCCCAAAGATATTAAATAATCGAAGGTACCTCCGGTAGATACAATTTCAACATTTAACTCAATGAGTCTCTTAGAAATCTGTTCAATGCCATTTTTGTCGTAAACAGAGATTAGTGCCCTTTTGATAGTCCTTTGTTCCATACTTCTTAAATAGATACAAAAGTAGGAAAAAAAGGGCAATTAATGTTTAATTTTGCATATATAACAGAAAGTAAAAAATGGGCAGAAAAAGATACGCAATAATAGTTGCAGGCGGTTCAGGAACCCGGATGGGCGGAGATGTTGTAAAACAGTTTATGATGCTGGGAGAGAGGCCTGTACTGCTCCATACAGTTGAGAAGTTTCTTAATTTAAAAGAGAGACCGGAGATCATAATTGTGGTCCCATCCGGATTAAGAGAGGATTGGAAAGCTATTTGTAAAGAGTATCGTTTTGCCGTCAGCCACACACTCGTAAGCGGAGGAATTACCAGATTCCATTCAGTGAAAAATGCGTTGAAATATATAGAGCCAGATTCTCTGGTTGCTGTTCATGATGGAGTGAGGCCATTCGCTTCAACAGAATTTATTGAAGAGTTGTATACAGAGGCAGAGGTTTGCGGAGCTGTAATTCCTGTCATTAAAGTAACGGATTCCTTGAGAATGGTAGATGGTGATGTAAGTAAACCGGTTGACAGGGAGAGATTTATTGCTGTTCAAACACCCCAGCTCTTCTGGTCTGAGTATTTGTTGAAATCATACGAACAAGCATACACACCGGAATTTACCGATGATGCATCAGTTGTTGAGAGTATAGGTGTGAAAATAAAATTTGCCGCGGGGTTGACGGCAAATATAAAGATTACTAAGCCTGAGGATATGATCCTGGCTAATGCAATTCTTACTTCTTTTTGAGAGAACTCCCCTTCTGAGGGAAATCCTTAACCCATACTTGTCTTTCGATAGCCTGATCGAGAGAGATAAATGTCTCTGTCTGCTCAACAGATGGGATGTTTTGAATAGTGTTGATCAGAATCTCCATAAGGTGGTCGTGATTCTGGCAATAAATTTTAAGCATCAGGGCGTGCTTACCTGTCACAAAGTGACACTCTACGACTTCAGAGATGTTCTTTAAAGCTTCAATTACCTGTGGATAGTGGTTGGCCTGAGCGAGACTAACACCAACAAATGCACACACATTGAGGCCCAGAGTTTGCGGTTTGACCAAAAGCCTGGAACCTGTAATAATTCCAAGGTTCTCCATCTTTTTTACCCGCTGGTGGATTGCTGCGCCTGAGACACCACACTCCCGTGCTATCTCAAGGAATGGCATTCTTGCATTTTTTACAAGAAAAGAGAGGATTTTCTGATCAATTTGATCAATTTGATATTTAGGCATATAAGTTAAATTTGTTATCTAAACATACAAATATAATAATAAATTATAATTAAGATGGATTAATTTTTTGATAAAAGAAAAGCCATCTTAATGGAATCTCACCTGAATATGCTGTCAAATAATCAGAATACGAGCACGCAATAAATTGATTTATATTGTTTTTTATATCAGGAACCACCATCCACCATCTTCCGGTTGTTGGACTTGAAATAAAAACTATTTCTTGCCCCTCCTGCCCCATACTTACAATTTTCTTATTAAATATTTCCTCTGGAGCTGTTATGCCGGGATCTTCTGAGATGCTTGCTGCCATTGCTTCAAACAGGTGCCAAAGCACCTCGGCGGTAAGCTGTGTACTTGTAGAGCTGAACTTACTCTTTGAAAGGTATCCAAAAAGGAACAGCGATACGAATCTTTGTCCCATACCCATATACCTGGCCAGCTGACACATCTCCTCTCCGTACAACCCGTTTGGGAGCTGATTGCTGTTGTCAGGAAAGTCTGCCTGTCTGATACTCCGCATATCTACAAAAAAATGGGTGGAGTTTCTCATCAGAGGCTCGGCATTATTTACCGCTCCCCTGAGAGATCCAAGACGCATCTCTTCAAAAAAGCGACCTCTTATTTCACTTAGTTTAAATGGATTATAGCGATATAATTGATAACCAACATGAGAAAATGAGTGGGCGTTTTTGTCGCTGATAATATGAGTCAGAATATCTGTAGTGTTGAATTCACTGCCGGCTGAGACAAGTGTAGCTGAGTAATTTCTGTCAGGAATGAATGTGTTTGTTGCGGGAAGTTCCTCACCGCATAGTACTACTGATCTGATCTTTAACTCTTCGCAAAATTCAAGAGTCTTTCTTAACTGGCTGACTCCGGGCTCAAGGTAGTATATCTTGTAGGATGAGTGGCAGTATAATTGACTAAGGGCCTTGAATATATTACTCTCTCCTGTAGTATTTATAATAACTGCAAGAGCACTTCCTGATGTCAGCTCACTTAGAGCTGCTACAGGAATAGCTTCAAAACTCGAATTATTCGCTTTCATATTTTAGTATTACGAATTATCGCTTTTTTGGAGACTTTTCCGGGGTAGTTTCAATTATCTTTAAAATTTCTTCCAGCTCCAGTGAAACAGGATCTTTTCCTTTTGGTATTTTGTAGTTGTTTTTTCCTCTCTTGATATAAGGTCCAAATCTTCCGTTAAGAATCTCAATACCCTCATCTGAAAAGGATTTGATGAGTTTTTGCTCCTCTTTCTTGCTATTCTCCTCAATAATTGATACCGCTGTCTCAATATCTACAGTGTATGGGCTGTGATCTTTACCCATTGAGATAAATTTTCCGTCAAATTTAAGATATGGGCCAAATCTTCCGGAAGATGCAATTATCTCTTTGTTTTTATATTGACCTACCACCCTTGGAAGAGCAAAGAGTTTCAGAGCCTCTTCAAGTGTGATTGTCTCCAGAAGCTGCCCTTTTGCAAGAGATACAAACCTCTTCTCCGGATCTTCGCTGTCACCTATTTGTGCAAGGGGACCAAACCTCCCCAGCCTTACAATAACCTTTTTCCCGGAGGCAGGGTCCTGGCCCAGCTCCCTCTCGGCATTCTTTGGCCTTGACTCAAGGAGAGTTTCATTAACCTTTTTACTGAAAGGAAGGTAAAAATCATCAATAAGTTTATTCCACAGAAGCTTCCCTTGAGCAACAATGTCAAACTGCTCTTCAACTTTTGCAGTGAATCCGTAATCTATAACACTTTCAAAGTTGTCCAGGAGGAAATCGTTAACAAGCATTCCAATGTCTTCAGGAAAAAGTCTACCCTTCTCTGCTCCCCACTTTTCAATATTGCTGCTCTCTTTAATGGTCTCCTTTTCAAGAGTAAAGAGTTTGCAGCTTCTCTCAAAACCAGGTCTGTTGTCCTTGGTTACATATCCTCTCTGTACAATTGTGGAGATTGTTGGAGCATATGTCGATGGTCTGCCTATTCCAAGCTCCTCAAGTTTTTTTACAAGACTTGCCTCTGAATACCTTGGGGGTTTTTGTGTAAATTTCTCTGAAGCCGTAACCTTAATTCTGGACATTCTCTGCCCCTCTTTAAGCTCAGGGAGATTCAGAGGTGAGTCAGACTCGTCCTGATCATCATCAGATGATTCAGTATAAACTTTCAGAAACCCGTCAAATTTAATTCTGTCTGCTGTAGCTGCAAAACGATGAGAAAGAGCATCCGCACCTATTAAAATCTCTGTTCTTAAAATTGAGGCATCTGCCATCTGTGATGCGACTGTCCTTTTCCAAATAAGATTATAAAGTTTCTTCTCCTGAGGGGTGGCGTCAATTTCAACATTACTCATGTATGTTGGCCTTATTGCCTCGTGAGCCTCCTGTGCCCCTTTGCTCTTTGTGGAAAATTGCCTTGTTTTTGAATACTCCTTTCCGTAGATATCAGTTATAACCTGTTTAGCTGCACCAAGTGCCAGTTTTGACAGGTTTACGGAGTCCGTACGCATGTATGTAATGTAGCCCGATTCGTAAAGAGACTGGGCAACCCTCATTGTCTGATTAAGCGAAAATCCCAGTTTTCTGGAGGCCTCCTGCTGCAGCGTAGATGTTGTGAATGGAGGAGATGGGCTCCTTTTAGCCTCTTTCTCCTCTACTGAAATTATTTTGAAATCAGCATTCAGACAGGATTGCAGTATAAAGAGAGCCTCTTTTTCGCTTTCAAATTTCTCGGGGATTTCTGCTCTAACTTTAACTGAAGTTTTAGAATCACCGGGAGTGAATATTCCCTCAATCTTAAACTGAGATTTTGGTATAAATGCAAGAATTTCCCGTTCGCGCTCAACAACAAGTCTGACAGCTACTGACTGAACTCTTCCGGCAGATAATTTTGGTCTGACCTTCTTCCATAGCAGAGGAGAGAGCTGAAATCCGACTATGCGATCCAGCACTCTTCTTGCCTGCTGGGCCATAACCAGATTCATATCAATATCTCTCGGATTTTTTACTGCATTTTCAATCGCATCTTTTGTGATTTCGTGAAAAACAATCCTTTTTGTCTTAGCGGGGTCTAGTTTTAATGCTTCACTGAGGTGCCATGCTATAGCCTCTCCCTCGCGGTCCTCATCGGACGCGAGCCAAATAACAGAAGCCTTTTTTGCTATTGCCTTTAACTCAGAAACAACCTTCTTTTTATCGTCAGAGATCACATAGTTTGGCTCATAGCCATTTTCCAGATCAACGCTTAAGGTGTTGGATGCGAGATCTCTTATGTGTCCAAAGCTCGATTTTACCGTGAATCCTTCCCCCAGAAACTTGCCGATAGTCTTTGCTTTTGCAGGAGACTCGACAATTACTAAATTCTCTCCCATATCGTCTGTTATAAACCGTGATGGTTGCAAAGTAAGGTATAAAATAAGGTATAATCAAAATTTTTATTCCTAATTTTGCCCTTCACGATACCATTTATTGGGGAGAAAATATGGAGATAAAAAAGAGGCAAAAATTTCTGAAGTGGTTCAGAATCATAGTTTTCGGGCCATTTCTTCTTCTGCTGTTTGTCTTGCTTCTGGTGGGCATATTTGCGGATATACCTTCATTCAGTGAGCTTGAGGACCCTAAGAGCAATCTGGCAACTGAAATAATATCTGAAGAGGGTGAGATTCTTACAACTTTTCATATAGAGAACAGATCTTATGTAACCTATGACGAATTATCGCCCAATCTTGTTGCTGCAGTAATTGCAACGGAGGATGCAAGATTTATGAATCACAGCGGCATAGACTTTAAAAGTCTTGCAAGGGTGGCTGTTAAATCAATTATTCTTGGTCAGACCAGATCCGGCGGCGGTGGCAGTACATTAACCCAGCAACTTGCAAAGACCCTGTTTCCAAGGGATACTGTAAGAAGCAATATTCCCGGGGCGAGATATGTTGTTCTTGGAGTTAATAAGTTCAGGGAGTGGATTACTGCTGTTAAGCTTGAGAGAAACTATACAAAAAATGAGATTCTGAGTATGTATATGAATGCTGTCTTCTTTGGCAGTAATGCATACGGAATAAGGGCAGCATCAAATACCTTCTTTGCAAAGCACCCATCTGAACTCACAATTGAGGAGGCTGCAATTTTGGTGGGAATGGTTAATAAACCTACAAGGTTTAATCCTGTTATAAATCCGGAACTCTCCCTTCAAAGGAGAAATCATGTTCTGAATCAGATGAGGAAGTATGGTTACATTGAGAGAGATGTATATGATTCTGTCTCGCAAATTCCGGTGAAACTTGCATATTCTCAGCAGGATCACAATTCAGGACTCGCCCCCTATTTCAGAGATATGTTAAGGAGGGTGATGAATGCAAAAGAGCCGGTGAGATCTGACTATCGTCACAGGGAGGACTTTGCTGCTGATTCTACTCTCTGGAGAAGTGACCCGCTTTATGGATGGCTTAATAAAAATCTTAAGCCTGATGGTACAAAATACAACCTGGACAAGGATGGTCTGAAGATTTATACGACTATTAATGCAAGAATGCAGCAATATGCCGAGGAGGCAATTGCAGAGCATTTGGGAAAGGATCTTCAGCCGGCATTTAACAGAGAGTTAAGATGGAAGAGTAACAGGCCCTTCTCAAACGGAGAGCCTAAGGCTGTTACAGATAATATAATGAAGCAGGCCAGGAGATGGAGTGACAGGTGGAGAATGCTAAAACAGGAGGGGCTCTCTGACAGGGAGATTGAGGCAACTTTTGATAAGCCTTCAAGGATGACGGTCTTCACATGGAATGGAAGAGGGCACATTGACACAACCATGACTCCAAATGATTCAATCAGATATTACAAGTCATTTCTCAGGGCATCATTTATGGCTATGGAGCCACAGACAGGATTTGTGAGGGCTTATGTAGGAGGTCCCAATTACAGATATTTCAAGTATGACAATGCCAGACAGGCAAAGAGACAGGTTGGCTCTACAATCAAACCGTTCCTCTATACTCTTGCCATGCAGGAGGGATACACACCTTGCGACAAGGTTGTGAATGTTCCCCAGACATTTATTGTGGGGGATACCACCTGGACTCCTGAGAGTACTGATAAACCTGAATGGATTGGCAAACATGTAACGCTTAAATGGGGACTTACAAAAAGCTCTAATAATATATCGGCCTATCTTATGAAGCAGTTTGGACCATATGCTTTGGTTGATATGGCAAGAAGACTTGGTGTTAAAACATTCCTGGATCCGGTAGTTTCATTATGTCTGGGACCTGCAGATATTACACTTTATGAGATGGTTGGGGCGTACAACACATATCCAAGCAGAGGGGTTCATGTTGAGCCGACATTTGTTCTGAGGATTGAGGATAAAGCCGGCAATGTACTTGGTAATTTCACCGGCAGAAAGAGGGAGGCTATAAGTGAGTCAACTGCTTATCTTATGGTCAATCTGATGCAGGGGGTTGTAAATGAGGGTACAGCTGCCAGGTTAAGATACAAATATGTTCCAAGAGGTCCAATTGCCGGAAAGACAGGAACAACCAACGATCAGTCAGACGGATGGTTTATTGGTTATGTTCCAAAGCTTACAGCCGGAGTTTGGGTAGGTGGAGAGGATAGACAGGTCCATTTTGAGGGTCTTGCCCTTGGAGGTGGATCTAATATGGCTCTTCCTATCTGGGGGATATTTATGCAAAAGGTGCTTGCCGACGGAACTCTCGGCATAACTGAATATGACACATTCCTTGCGCCGGCAGGATTTTCAGCCATTCTTAACTGCAGTGGATCGGACGACGAACTTGAAGGGACATCAACGGCGAATGACCCATTTTTCAATTAATTGATTATTCCTAATGAAAAAATTGAGTATAGCTCTCGTTTATGGGGGAGACTCTTCTGAGGCTGAGGTCTCTGTAAAAAGCGGCAAGCATGTTTTATCTCATATAGACAGAGATCTTTTTGATGTCCACGAGGTACATTTATCAGGGAGTGAGTGGAGAGTTGTTGCGGAGAGTGATGTCATTTGCGACATTGACAAGGCAGATTTTTCATTTATGATGGATGGGCAAAAGGTGAAGTTTGACACAGCCTTGATTATGATACATGGTACTCCTGGCGAGAATGGTTTACTTCAGGCATATTTTGAGATGATAGGGATGAGATATACCACATGCCCATCTACAGTCTCCGCAATAACATTTGATAAATATGCATGCAAATGTTTCCTGAGAGATACCGGAATTGCCCTTGCAAAGGAGATTCTCCTTCACAGAAGGGAGACTCCTGATGAGGAGAGGATAATTTCAAAACTTGGCCTTCCTCTTTTTGTGAAACCAAATGTAGGGGGTAGCAGCTTCGGGGTGACAAAAGTAAAGAGCAGGGAGGAGCTGAAAGGGGCACTTGAGGCTGCCTTTGCTGAGGCCGATTCAATCCTTGCAGAGGAGTATATTAAGGGGAGAGAGATGACAAATGGTGTTTTTGAGTCTGATGGAGAGCTTGTAAAATTGCCGGTTACAGAGATTATCCCTGACAACGAGTTTTTTGACTATGAGGCAAAGTATCTTGGAGCATCCAGGGAGATATGTCCTGCCGTTATTCCTGATAAACTGTCAGAAAAGATACAGAAAACGACTCACGAGATATACAGATATCTGGGCTGTCGTGGGGTTGTGAGGGTTGATTATATTGTCAGGGAAGAGGATATTTTCTTCCTTGAAATTAATACTGTCCCTGGAATGACCGAGATGAGCCTTGTTCCTCAGCAGGTCAGATCTGCAGGGATGTCAATTAAAGATTTCATAACAAAACTAATTTACTCTTCACTGAAATGAGAATTTTATTATCTGTCGCTGCATTCTTGCTTGCCATCTCCCATACTGCCATGGCTCACTGGGTATCAGGACGGGTAGAGGATGTAAAAGGTGCAGGCATAAAGGATGTTGTGGTCTCAGATGGCTATTCAGTAGTTAAAAGTGATTCAGCCGGGACCTTCTTTTTTAATACCAGTCCCGCTGCAAAATTTATATTTGTCTCAACTCCTGATGGTTTTGATCATGAAGGAGGGTTTTACCACAGGCTGGACCCCTCATCAGAAAGCTATACTTTTAAACTTGTTAGAAGGGATAACTATCCCGGGTTTTTTATCCATACCGGAGATACAGAGGCTAGTGTCTACAAGGACTGGGTAACACTCTTCAAGAGTTATGTGAATAATACCAAGCCTGCCTTTGTGCTTTTAAACGGTGACATATGTTATGAAAAGGGGATGCGTTTTCACGCAAAAGAGCTAAATGAGTCAAAGCTTGGGGTTCGTACGGTATACACCCTTGGAAACCATGATCTTGTTGACGGCCCTTCCGGTGAGGCTCTCTACGAAGAGCTCTTTGGTCCTGTGTGGTACTCATTTAATATTAATGGCGTACACTTTGTAAATCTTCCCGTATTACAGGGAGACAGAAAGCCAGGATATACATCAGAAGATGTATACACATGGCTTAAAAATGACCTTGAGGCAATTAAGCCGGGGACACCCGTTATAATCTTTAACCACCACCTTGTAGGATTTGAATCTGATTTTGTTCTTAAAACAACAGGATTTGAACTGGATCTTAAGGCATACAACCTTAAAGCATATTTATATGCTCATTATCATACTAATATGTTCCACAAGACATCCAGGGGTGGCGTAACAACTATCTCATCGATGTCTCCAAACAAAGGGGGAATTAACCATTCACCATCATCATTCAGAGTTATAAACTTTAATTCCGCTGGAGAGGTTGAAACAAAATTAATCTACTCTCCGCTGGATAAACATGTAAGGGCAACAGGATATGAAGATGAGACAGGTTCAAGATCACTGTTTGGGAGGGAGCGTAAAGAGATAAAGGTAGTAGCAACCATTTATGATACCCCTTCTAACGTTACAGTTGCGAACGCTGTAGCTGGGAAAAAGGAGTACAAAATGACAAAAGAGTCTGACTTCACATGGAGTGTCTCATTCCCTTCATCTGCAGTAAAAGATTTGAACTCAGCTGATGCCGTAAAAATAAAGGCTGAATTTTCTGACGGGAGTGTTATCGTAAAACCGGCTGATATATATTCAGCTCCGGTTGTATCCTGGAGAGCAGCAGCAGGCGGAGTCATTCATATGGTGACACCTGTTATAACAGACAAGTATGTAATAACTGCAACTGCTGATGATGAGTCGGCAAAAAAATCCGCGATTGTTGCATTCGAAAAGAGCAGCGGAAAGATAGCCTGGAAAATACCGGTAGATAACTCTGTTAAGAACAGGATGGAGTACTGGAACGGAATGCTTTATGCTGCGGATGTAGAGGGTAAGGTTTATGCTGCAGATGTATCAAAAGGTTCGCTAAAATGGAGCAGGGAGCTTAGGCGGGGGGCTATTCACCCGTCATATAACCAGGGAGTAGTTGTGTATAATGATGTTGTTTATGCCGGTCAGGGGGATTTCCTTACTGCAATGAGGGCTAAAGATGGAAAGATCCTTTGGGTAAACAACTCCTGGAGAGGGGGAGTTACAACTGTAGCATCGCCTGTAGTTGAACCAGGTTCAGGCGTTCTTCTGACATCGGCTTACTGGACAGGCAGGTTTGCACATAGCTCAGAGGATGGAAAGCTCCTGTGGGAGAAGAGAGATAACGATACCAGAATTGCCGATAACTCTCCTGTTGCCTTTGGAGGCTCATTCTTCTATACATCACCAAATTATATAACAGAAGTAGATCCTCTCAGCGGAGAAGAGAGGGTGAAAAGACATATCTCTTACACAGTTAACAGCTACTCAAAGCCTCTTGTTACAGATAAATACTACATTGTAGGAACTACTGACAAAGGAGTAGTGGCTTTCAACAGAAGGGAGGACTACAGAGAGATGTGGAATTTCAGAACAAATCCTGCATTGATTTACACAGCTCCATATACAAAGGACTTCCAGCTTACAGTTGAGAGCAGCCCCTTGCTTTATGCAGGCGATGTCTACTTTGGAGCGAATGACGGATATGTTTACTGTGTTAATGCAGAGACAGGTGTTTTTAAGTGGAGATTTAACACGGGCTCTCCTAATCTCGCCTCCCCTGTAATAGAGAGTGGTGTACTTTATATTGCTGATTTTGCCGGTAATATCTGGGCGCTGAAACTTTGACTATGGTAACATACAGGAATTTCGTTCAGGTTCTAACCTCTTCTCTTGAAGCTATGTACGGGGCTAATGAGGCAAAAGCCATTTCAGTAAACCTTATAAACAATGTTTGCTCTTTACCCTCTTATGCCTATCTGACAGATCCTGAGATGGAAATAGGAGAGTTACTCTTACCTAAACTAAATATAATGGCAGAGGAGCTTAAAAGAGGCAGGCCACTCCAATATGTTCTGGGTTTTCAGGAGTTTTTCAGCAGAGATTTTATTGTTAAAGAGGGGGTGCTAATTCCCAGGCCAGAGACAGAGGAGCTGGTATCGTGGATTACAAGCGAAAAACAGGGTGGAGCAGGCCTTAGAATTCTGGATGCTGCTACAGGTTCCGGTTGTATTGGTATAACACTTGCTTGTGAAATGCCGGGATCAGAGATCTTTATGTTTGATATCTCAGATGTGGCTTTGGAGGTTGCTTCAGAAAACTCAAAAAGGATTTGCAGTGATGAAATAAAAACCAGGTCAGCCGTAAAAAACCCTGTAATATTTAAATGTGATCTTTTAACAGGACCTCTTAGTCAGTATATTATAGGGAGTGGGACTCTTGATATTATTGTGAGCAATCCCCCTTATGTTCTTGAGTCCGAAAAGGTTTTGATGAGAAGTAATGTTCTTGATTATGAGCCATATAGCGCTCTCTTTGTGCCTGATTATGATCCTCTTCTTTTTTATAAATCTATTGCAAACTGGGGCAGAGCTCTATTAAAGAATGGTGGTGAAATTTACCTTGAACTTAATGAGGCAAAGGCATTGGAGACTGCAGAACTATTTATGGAGATGGATTATTGTGAAGTGGAGTTATGGAAAGATATTAACGGAAAAGATAGGATGCTCCATTGTATTTTCAGAGATTCTTTTTAGATTTGCCTCAACAAACAGAATGAAAGCAGTTATATCAAATATTCAGTCATGGTGGTGGCACAAGTCAAATTTGATTTGTGAGCACTTCATTATGCCGTAATATTTTGATAAGGGTTTAACCTATTACCAATATACAAAGGTCCGGAGCTCACGCTCCGGGCCTTTTTTTTATTTTTAATTATTAACATTATGACAAACAAAAAACGATTCTTGCTTGACGAGAAGGAGGTACCCAGAATGTGGTACAACATTAAGGCAGATATGAAAAATTTGCCTGATCCAATGTTAAATCCGGCAACCAGAAATCCTCTTAAGCCGGAGGAGATGGAGCCACTATTTGCTAAAGAACTTGTAAAACAGGAGTTCTCAAACGAAAGGTGGATTGAGATTCCGGATGAGGTAAGGGATATGTATAAAATGTACAGACCCACACCTCTTGTAAGGGCTTATGAACTGGAAAAGGTACTTGACACACCTGCAAAAATATTCTTTAAAAATGAGAGCGTAAGTCCTGTGGGATCTCATAAATTTAACACAGCTATAGCTCAAGCCTATTACAACAAAATTCAGGGGATTAAAAGAATAACTACAGAGACAGGAGCAGGACAGTGGGGTAGTGCTATGAGTATTGCCTGTAAGCACTTTGGTATGGAGCTGGATGTTTTTATGGTAAGGCAGAGCTATGACGCAAAGCCATACAGAAAGATATTTATGAACTCGTTTGGTGCATCTGTTCACCCATCTCCATCAAATTTGACAATGTACGGGCGTAAACTTCTATCATCATCTCCAAATGAGAGAGGCAGTCTGGGAATTGCAATCTCTGAAGCGGTTGAGATGGCTGTTACAAATCCGGATACAAGATATTCGCTGGGGAGTGTTCTTGATCATGTTCTTCTTCACCAGTCAATAATAGGCTTAGAGGCCGAGAAGCAGATGGAGATGGCAGGAGAGCGTCCTGATAAGGTTATTGCCTGTTTTGGAGGGGGCTCAAATTTTGCAGGAATAGCATTTCCTTTTATTCGTAATGGAGTAAAGGCCATTGCTGCAGAGCCATCTGCCTGTCCAAAACTTACAACCGGAAAATTTGAATATGATTTTGGAGATAGTGCGGGGATGACTCCGCTGATACCAATGTTCACTCTTGGTCACGAATTCTCTCCTGAACAGATTCACGCTGCAGGGCTCAGGTACCACGGAGGTGGCAGAATAGTGAGCAGGCTGAAACTTGATGGGATGCTTGATAGTGTTGCAATAGAGCAGTCAGAGGCATTTAAATCCGGTTTGATGTTTGCCAGAAGTGAGGGGATTATTCCGGCACCTGAGAGCACTCATGCCATTGCAGCAGTTGTAAGAGAGGCTTTGAAGGCCAGAGAATCCGGCAAGAGTGAAGTTATCCTTTTTAATCTCTCAGGACACGGCCTTCTTGATTTGGCTGCATATGAGGATTTTTTACCGGAATTCTGAACATATTCTTACATTTGCACCTCAAAAATTAATTTATGCAATACTTTGGGGAAATTATATCAATAGCGGTAGCTGTCTCATGGACATTTACCGCTCTCTTTTTTGAATTTGCCGGAAAGAGAATTGGATCTCTGTCAGTTAATCTGCTCAGGCTTCTGTTTGCATTTTTTCTGCTGGGGATTATGTTATTTATTACAACAGGATCATTTCTCCCTGCTGAGGCAGATGGAAAGACCTGGCTGTGGATGTCTCTCTCCGGACTGGTGGGTTTTGTTTTTGGAGACCTCTGTCTCTTTTATTCATATACTATTATTACAGCTAGATTCTCTCAGCTTCTTATGACTCTTGCCCCACCTTTTGCTGCTCTTTTCGGTTGGATATTACTGGGAGAAAAGCTCTCTCCTATGGGATTTCTGGGAATGGCTGTAACAATGTTTGGTATCGGAATATCAATATTAAAAAGGAGTGCTCCCAAAAATGGCGAAGCTACTGCAATTGCCGGAACAAGCCATATGGCTGTAGTAACAAGTTGTGAAAAAGAGAAGCGTAGTTTTGTCAAAAAAATCCTTCCTGATGTAGAGTTGCATCTCCCTATGAAGGGAGTCCTCCTTGGGATTGGAGCTGCACTGGGTCAGGGATTCGGGATTGTATTGAGCAAAGTTGGTATGAACCATTACGCGCTATCGGCAGAGGGTACAGAGGTGGCCTCATACATTCCCTTTGCAGCTACGCATATGAGGATTATAAGTGGTGCAATCGGCTTTGCCCTGATTATTGTTCTGACGGGCAGAATGAAATTTCTTAAAGAGGGTGTGAAGGATAAAAAGGCTATGGGAGCTACATTTATGGGTTCAATTTTTGGCCCTTTTATCGGGGTCTCCCTCTCCCTGCTGGCTGTTCAGAATGCCAACACAGCTGTAGCCTCAACAATTATGGCCACAACCCCAATAATAATCCTGCTCCCTTATGTGCTGATTTACAAGAAAAAGGTGACCTGGGTAGAGACTTTGGGTGCAGTACTGAGTGTTGTGGGAGTTTCTCTCTTTTTTATGTAGGATGCTACCCTTTAAAGAGCTCCCTTACAAGTTCAGGTATATCTTTAATTTCAACAATCTTAATTCTTTGCTTATTATCCTTAGGGTGTCTGCTGAATGCGGAGACAAATATTTTTTTAAAGCCGAGCTTCTCGGCCTCTGCTATCCGCCTGTCAACCTGACTTACCGGTCTTATCTCTCCGCTGAGTCCAACCTCGGCTGCAAAACAATATCCTGACGGTATGGCGTAATCAAAATTTGATGAGAGGATTGCGCAAACAACAGCAAGATCGCAAGCTGGATCTGTTACCCTCAGCCCTCCTGCCATATTAAGAAAAACATCCTTAGCTGCAAGTTTAAAACCGGCTCTCTTCTCCAGTACGGCAAGGAGCATATTTGTTCTCCTGGAGTCAAAACCAGTTGCAGATCTTTGTGGTGTGCCATATGCGGCAGTACTCACCAGGGCCTGAGTTTCAATAAGGAAGGGTCTGGTGCCGTCAAGCATAGCTGCAACGGCTATACCGGATAGATCCTCTCCGTGCATGGGAATCAGCATTTCAGATGGATTAGAGACCTCTCTGAGCCCTGTTGCCACCATCTCAAAAATTGCCAGTTCAGCAGTGGAACCAAACCGGTTTTTTATACTTCTGAGTATTCTGTAAGAGTGTCTTGTATCTCCTTCAAACTGAAGTACAACATCTACAATGTGCTCAAGAACTTTGGGCCCGGCTATACTCCCGTCTTTAGTTATATGACCGATTATCAGCACAGGTGTTCCTGTCTCTTTTGCAAATCTTAAAAGCATTGCTGCACACTCTCTCACCTGAGAAACAGTTCCGGGGGAGCTTTCAAGCGCCTCTGAGTACATGGTCTGGATAGAGTCTATGACCATTAATGAGGGAGTCTGCTCTTTTGCCTGGATAAGAATATTCTCTATAAGAGTCTCGCTAAGTATCAGTGTGTTTGAATCATCTCCTCCAAGTCTTTGTGCTCTGAGTTTAATTTGTCTGGTGCTCTCCTCTCCCGATACATAAAGAGTCTTGATCTGAGGGCAGTGAAGAGGAATCTGAAGAGAAAGGGTAGATTTTCCTATTCCGGGCTCTCCACCAATCAATACCATAGAGCCCTTTACAAGACCACCTCCAAGAATTCTGTCCATCTCAGAAATACCAAGCAAAACCCTCTGCTCTTCAGATGAAGAGACAGCAGAGAGGGGCTCAGGACGAGGAGCGTGTCCGTTGTCTCTTGATCCTCCTCTGCCAAAAGGCACAGCTGAGCTCCCCTCTTTTGAAACAATCTCCTCCTGCATTGTATTCCACTCACCGCAGGCAGGGCACTTTCCCATCCATTTAGCACTCTCGTTCCCGCACGAAGTACAGAACCACGCCTTTTTCACCTTAGCCATTCTTATATCATTTATTACTTTACAAATATAATTATCTTTGTCTGAAATGACTTTTACAATGAAACTAACCCACACCTTAGCATCAGCCCTGCTGATACTTGCATCATTATGTTCTGCAGCTGTTTATGCTCAGAACAAAGGCACAGTAGATTTTAACAACTACAGAGATTATATCCTCAAGGTTAAAAATGAGTGGAAAATTCCCGGAATAGCTGCCGGAGTAATTAAAGATGGAGAGGTTGTCTTCCTTGAGGGATTTGGAGAGGCCAGACCCGATGGAACTCCTGTAAATGAAACAACACTTTTTCAGATTGGATCTGTTTCAAAATCTTTTACAGCCACACTAATGGCCAGGCTGGTTGATGAGGGTAAGGTTAAATGGGATGATACAGTAAAGAGGATACTTCCGGACCTGGATTTATACGATAACTGGATTGAGGAGAATCTCCAGGTAAAAGATATTATGACCCACAGGATGGGGATGAAGGGTCAGCAGGGTACTTATATTCCAAATCTTGGCTACTCAAGGGATGATGTATACAAAATGATGCATCTTCTAAAACCGGGATACAGTTTTAGGGGATCATACGAGTATAATAATATAACTTTTATTATAGCTCAGAAAATAATTGAGAAACTTTCAGGAAAGAGCTGGGAGGATAACTTAAAAGATGTGATACTTGACCCTCTTGGGATGTACAATACATCAGCAAACGGAGAGCCCTTTGCAGCATCGCCCTACGCGGCAGTACCCAACGACTACGGCTGGAGAGATTCTATCTACCACTCCCCTCTGCTGGGTGAGGAGCAGGCTCTGCACTGGCTTACTGTAGTCGGCCCTGCAGGTTCGGTAAATTCAACTGTGCCGGATATGCTTAAATATGTCCGTTTCCATCTGGATAAGGGCAAGGCCGGCGGAAAGGAGATTATAACAAAGAGGGGAATGGACTATCTTCACAGGGGACAGACCATTACGTCCCAGGATTCTGCCAGAACAACGCTTTATGCTCATTGCTGGTTTGTTGAACAAAACAGTAAATACAGACTGTGGTTTCATACAGGAACCACATGGGGATTTACAACTCTCGTTGCTTTTGTGCCTGAGATGAATCTGGGAATGGTTTTTCTGGTTAATTCGGATGCTCCTGCAAATCTCAGATACTCGCTGATGAGGAGGCTTATTGATATGTACAGGGGTGAGGAGGCTCTGAGGGATTATAGTGCCGATTATCTGGCTGAGTGGATAAAGAGCTCTAAGGAGAGCAGAGAGAAGGCAATGAAGAGGGATACACCGTCTGAAAAGAGGGCCGCACCATCACTGGATCAGATTGCCGGAGTGTATGATAAGGGTGAACTTTTTGGAAGAGCTATAGTTGATATAGAGGAAGGAGAGGCTTATATCACCGTAGGCCCTAAAGGCTGGAGGAATAAACTTGTTCACAGAGATGGGAATGAGTTTACTTTCCGTAGTGATGGACACGGTTTCAGGGTTAAATTCATTTTTGGTGACAGGCCATCTTTGGATATTGATTTTGGAGGAGAGGAGAACTTTGGACCTTGGTTAAAAATTCAGAACTAAAAATAAATTATAAACTAACAACACAACTACAAAATGACTAAAAAGAGCCGTTTTGCAAGAGTACTGGATACTATTGAAGTGGTGGGAAACAGATTGCCACACCCCGCCACTCTCTTTTTTATGATGGCAGCCCTGGTTGCACTACTCTCCTGGTGGGCCTCTGCTGCCGGATTGCAGGCACTTCATCCTGCAACAGGCGAGATTATTAAGGTTAGAAACCTTTTGGATGCAGATGGGATCAGATGGATCTACACAAATGTTGAGCACAATTTCGTGGAATTTCCACCCCTTGGCCTTGTGCTTGTAATTATGATTGGTATTGGGGTTGCTGAGGGTTCCGGCCTCTTTACCGTACTGGTAAGACAGCTTGTTTTAGGAGCCCCAAAAAAACTTATTACTGCATCAATAATTGTAGCAGGGATCTTCTCTCACCTTGCATCAGAGGTGGGATATGTCATTCTTATCCCATTAGGTGCAATGATATTCCATGCACTAGGGAGGCATCCTATGGCAGGTTTTGCCGCTGCCTTTGCGGGTGTAAGCGCAGGGTTCGGCTCCAACTTCCTGATTGGGTCAGTAGACCCTATCCTGGCAGGACTCTCAACCTCTGCAGCAAACATTATTGATCCGGAGATGAATATTAATCCAATGGTAAACTATTTCTTTATGGTAGCCAGTGCAATAATGGTTGTATTTGTGGGAACCTGGATTACCGAAAAGATTGTAGAACCAAGGCTGGGGACATATCATGGCACTGAAAAGCCTTTGGAGATAGAGCAGATAACATCAAAAGAGAAGAAGGGGCTTAAATGGGCCGGATGGGGTACACTAATTTTTATGGCTGCAATGGCCTGGACTATAATTCCGGAAAATGGGCTGCTGAGGGATCCTGAAACAGGAGGGATCCTGCGTTCACCATTTTTCTCAGGAATTGTTGTGGGTCTTCTGCTTCTGTTCTTTGTGCCGGGGATGATTTACGGAATAATAGTGGGTACAATAAAGAGTGATAAGGATGTTATCAAACACATGACCCACTCTATGAAGGGGCTTGGGGGATACATTGTCCTTGTATTTTTTGCTGCCCAGTTTATCTACTGGTTTAACTACTCAAATCTGGGACTTGTTGTAGCTATTGATGGAGCAGAATTTCTCAAGAATATTGGATTTACAGGGATTCCGCTAATTATTGCCTTTGTAATTCTGGCAGCATTCCTTAATATGTTTATGGGAAGTGCATCAGCAAAGTGGGCTATTATGGCACCCGTATTTATCCCTATGTTTATGCTTCTGGGTTACCACCCCGGACTAACCCAGGCTGCATTCAGAATAGGTGATTCTGTTACAAATGTTATAACACCAATGATGAGTTACTTTGCTCTGATTGTAACTTATGCTCAGAAATACGATGAGAAGAATGGAATAGGAACCATAATATCCCTTATGATTCCGTATACGGTAATCTTCCTTATAGTGTGGGCGGTGATGATTACAATATGGCTTCTCCTGGGAATACCTGTCGGCTTTGACGGGCCTGTACATATGCCTTAAATATTAAACTGATACTATAATGAAAAAATTATTCGCTATTGTTTTATTTGCTCTTCTCTCCCTGAGCCTCTCAGCTCAGGATGCAAAAAAACCGGTTATTGGCATCTCCTCAACCTGGGGAGAGGGTACATCAACACAGGTTCCAATTACCTATGTTAACTCTGTTATAAGAGCCGGAGGTGTTCCAGTCGTGCTCCCTCTTACATCAGACATTGAGCTTCTATCCTCTATGCTGGAGAGGGTGGATGCAGTGATTATGACAGGAGGGGAGGATATAGATCCTCTTAAATGGTTTGGCGAAGAGCCCATCTCGGCTATGGGTGAAATAGCTCCAAAGAGAGATGATTTTGATATTGCCCTGATAAGACTTGCTGTTGAAAAGGGATTGCCTCTGCTGGGAATTTGCAGAGGGCATCAGCTGCTCAATGTCGCTTTTGGGGGTACACTATACCAGGATCTGCCATCACAGTTAAAGGGATACTCCGTAAAACACAGACAGAGCACTCCGGGATGGTACGGAACCCACTCAATAATGATTGAGAAGGGCTCTTTGCTGCACAGACAGATTGGAGTTGACAGTATTGCTGTTAATACATTCCACCATCAGGCTGTAAAGGATGTGGCACCGGGATTTAAAGTGACGGCCCTTTCAAAGGATGGAGTAATTGAGGCTATGGAGAAGATTGGGAGCTCTAAGGTTTATGGGGTTCAGTTCCACCCGGAGGTGTTTACATCCAACGGATATGACTCTTTTATAGGAATCTTCAGACATCTGGTAGACGAAGCCTCTATTTACGGAGCTTCGCGTAAGACAAAATAATACCCAGGACAATAGAGAGAGAGGCTGCAAACAGCACCCGGTACTGATCCGGAAGGAGAAATGTAATCGTGTGGGCAGGCACCCAGAATAATGGGATTGTCTTGCCCACTACGAATTTTATAAACCCGCTCCAGTCAATATTTGAAATGGCATTAGTAACGGAGCCTCTGTTTTCAATAATGTAATCTGTAATTCTGTGTGAGGCCATAAATACTGCCCCAAATGTATAGTTCATTATGAATGACACATATAGTGCGAAAAGAAGTTTTGAGCCACCGGTCCAAAGTAAACCTCTCTCTGTGGCCCCGGTTACACCTGCGGTGAAGAGAGCAAACATCGCTACTATCATAATCCCCAGGATACCCCAGACAACCATTTTTGCAAACATACCTCTTACAGCTTGCCACTCTCCTTTAACCAACCTTACGGCAAGAAACTCACCCATCATAGAGAGGATTGCAAATTTTACAAAACCCATTATGTAAGGGTGAGCAGCAGTTGCTGTCTCAAAAAGATCTCTTGTAACTGGTATTGCCAGAAATGATGCTATTGCAGCAATTAATGATACCCAGATGAACCATCCGTACTTTGCCATATTTTGCAGATTTTATTTGCAAATATAGGGTTTATCTTCTTCTGCTCCTGCGTTCAGGTTTTTGAACAGCCTCAGAAATTGCTAGTTCGTGCTCCAGAATATTAAGTTTTTTACCAATCAGCTTCTGAATGCTTTTAAGAAGAGTCCTCTCTTTTGTATCACAAAATGAGAGTGCAATTCCGGTCATGCCTGCACGGCCTGTTCTTCCAATTCTGTGAACATAACTCTCCGGATCCTCGGGAAGGTCATAGTTAATTACATGGGATAGATTATCAATATCAATTCCACGGGATGCTATGTCTGTTGCAATAAGTACCCTGATTTTTTTTGCTTTGAATTTTTTTAGGGCAATTTGTCTGGCAGTTTGTGATTTATTGCCGTGAATTGCGTCGCTTCTGATACCTTCTCTTAAAAGGTTTTTGGCAATTTTGTCTGCCCCGTGTTTAGTTCTTGAGAAAATAAGCACTGACTCTTTACTCTGATCCTTAAGAAGATCAACCAGGAGAGGCATTTTATGTTCTCTGTCTGCGTAATAGAGATATTGTTCAATTGTATCTACTGTGGATGCAGCAGGTGTAACTTCAATTCTTACCGGATCTCTGAGAATACTCTCTGCCAGATGAGCAATTTCATCAGGCATAGTTGCTGAAAAGAGGAGAGTCTGCCTTTTTTGAGGGATTTTGGATACAATCTTTCTGATATCGTGAATGAATCCCATATCCAGCATTCTGTCAGCCTCGTCAAGTACAAAAAACTCAACCCTGCGAAGGTCAACATATCCCTGATTCATAAGATCCAGAAGCCTTCCCGGAGTTGCAACAAGAATATCTACTCCTCTTCTGAGAGCATCTGTCTGGGTTCTTTGACCAACCCCTCCGTATATTACTGTATGTCTTAAATCTGTGTATCTTCCGTATGCTGCAAAACTTTCGTCAATTTGAACAGCGAGTTCCCTGGTTGGAGTTAATACAAGAGCTTTTACCTCTCTTCTCTGGCCTTTTGTTGTAGCCTTGTAAATATTCTGAAGAATAGGAATGGAGAATGCAGCCGTCTTGCCGGTGCCTGTCTGTGCGCAACCTAGTACATCGTGGTTATTTAGAATTACCGGAATAGCCTGTTGCTGAATGGGTGTGGGGGTAGAATACCCCTCATGATTAAGAGCTCTCAATAGAGGCTCTATAATTTCAAGATTATCGAATGTCATTAGGGGCGCAAAGGTACTATAAAATTGTAAATATGCAACTATTTGACTCTCTCCTTTAAAACAGTCACAAAACAAGATGGTTGCTCCCTTTTTAAAATGATCGGCTCATTCATATCCGGAATTATCTCCCTTGCATCACATGTCAAACCTTTTATCCTTCCAATAGAATATGGTTTGTATTTTTCTGATCCATTAGAGAAAATTGTATTTATCCAATTGTAGATTTTTGAGGGGTCGTAAACTTTGTAAGGAAAGAAATCTTTCTCAGGAATACCATCACCGTTATGCCACTCTTTAGCATATTCAATATCAACGCCTTTTACCCTTTTTCCGTTGTTAAAAGAACCCCCTACAATATCCCCCGGGATGTTTACTGAAATATACCACTCCGGATTATCAACAGAGATTCCTGCTACCTCAAGAGTGGCTATGGCAAAGGCTGAGCAGCCTGCTCCCTCGTTTTCATACCGGGGCCAGAAGACTCCTCCGTAGAGTTTGTATGGTTGGTACTCCTCTTTGGATTTTCCTGAATATAAATTTAAAAACTCAATGACTCGTGAGGTTGATTTTTCGTTTAGTATATATCTCAAAAATGAGATCTTTCTGCTCTCTCTCTGTTGATACAATAAAAGGAATTCATCTATCTCTCCTGAGGTTTCAAGTCTTCCCTGCATAGGAGCACCCAGGATACCCATCCCAACACCATCTTTAATAAAGAGATTAATTTTTTCCCGGTTTGATGTTGACCTCATAGCCATTTTAACTGATGAGTCTGCCAGAGGGGAGTTAAGGACAATAATCATATGCCCTATTGAATACGATTTTTTTGAGAATCGGGAGTATATAAAACTATCTATTGAGGTCTCCATCAAAGAGGAGGGGGAGCTCCAGTCAAGCGGAATATAAGATGGAACAGTGTAGAGTATAAGTTCATTTGCTTTTAATGTATCCTGAACTTTATTAATACTTGTTCCTGAAACCCTTATAAAACAAATGACTGACAAAAGCACCCATGTACTTCTCAGAGAGATTATTTTCATAGAGCCCGGATTTTAGTGTGCAAAGATGGAGGGGTAGGCTCTCTCTTTAAAAATAGGTTCGGAGGGAGTTTTAATGTTGGTAGCGTCAAAGGATAACCCTTCAATCACCCTGCCATTTTTGGAGGTTTTTGTGCTTTTGGTAAATCCTTCCGGCAAATGATCTGCTGAAAGCTGATTCAAGATCCAGTTGTATATATAACTGGGGTCGTATATGAAATGTGTATAATAGTCCTCGTTTTCAATGCCTGATCCCTTATACCAGTATTTTCTTTGTAGTATATCTCTTGGTCTGATTTTATTGCCATTATTATATTTGCCTCCCACGAGATCATATGGAACCTGTACCTTAACATACCAGTCAGGATAATCTATCCTGGCACCGGTTAATTCTAGTGCTGCCATTCCAAAGGCACTGCATCCTGCCCCCTCTCCTTTGAATCTTGGCCAGAATGCGCCGCCGTATCTGTCGGACTGGCTAAAACCAGCTGAATCTCTTGATGTGAAAGCTTTAACAAAATTAATAACTCTCTCTGCAGCAGCAGGTAAAATTTTATATGAGATAAAAGAGATTTTCCTTTTTTTTGCGAATCTGTTAATTTTTGTCTCCAGCTCCTCCATGCTCTCCATCCTGCCCTTAACAGGAGCCCCCAGCATAGCAAGACCGATTTTTTCCTTAAGAACCATAGCCCTCTGTTCAGATGGCTCTTTGCTTGCAATAGATGTTCTGATTAATGGGACCCCCTCCGGATTGGTGAGTTCTATGAACAGATGACCTATCGAATATAGTTTTCTGCTAAAGGAGGCCTCCATAAAACTATTTACTGTAGATCGCAGAATTGAAGATGGAGATGTCCAGTCCAGGGGTCTGTGTGAGGGTATGACAAAAATGGAGAGCTCAAAGATAGTGTCTGTATGTGGCTGTACACTCTCCCCCCTGCGAAACTCACCCCTTACCTGTGGAAGTGTAAGGAGCAGCAGGGAAAAAGTAAGAATAATAACTCTGTAAGCAACCTTTGTCATCTACATTCTAAAGAGCCTTGGAAGAAATTTTGGTACTGATTTTATGTAATTATGGTAATCTGGATATTTCCCCTTACTTATACCTTCAGTAATCCATGCGCTCCCCTGGAAAAGCAGGACAAGAAGAATAGCGCCTACTATGCTCCAGTTAATTATTAAACCGGATGCCGAAATGCTAAACATATAAAAACAAACCCATACAGATTGTTCTCCCAGCCAGTTAGGGTGCCTTGAAATTGAAAAAAGGCCATCTTGCATAAATCCCGATTTGTGAGATTTGTCAAATTTACCATCTTTTTCTGCAATGCCTTTTTTCTGTTTTTGGAAATTGAACAGCTGGTTGTCTGCGATAGTCTCCAGTGTGAGGAATCCAATAACCAGAAGGGCAGCCAATATATCAATCCAGCCGAGAGGTTTGTCCGGATATGACGCAGCGACCAGCAACGGAGTTGAGAATAGCATTATCAAGAGCTGCTGGTAAAAGGATATAAATAGAAGATTAAAAAGGCTGAATCTTACTCTCCCTTTTAGTAGCGGTTTTTCTCTCAGCACTCCCCATCTGTAGTCTTCGTCTCCCTGCCATGGGATAATGCTGTAGCCTCCCTTTCTGGCAAAGTTCCAGGTTAACCTGGCTCCCCAGGCTATTGCAAGAATTGTCATAATAAGGACTCTTCCGGAATCTGGGAAAAATGCAAGAGTAATTATCCCGTAGATTGGGGGCATTAAACTCCATAATTTGTCTACCTGGCTGTAATTTTGAGATAATTCAGAGACTACAAAGCAAAGAGCAGCAACTGAGAGCATCACTACTATCCATAAAGAAGCCAGGGAGGCAACACTATTGTTACCCCAAAAGAAATCAACTAGAAAATTTTCCATGAATTATCAGATCAGTCTGTATATTTTTTCACTTGCCAATTCCTGACACTGAACTTTTTCGTAACTATTTACAAATTTATATTCATTTTTGAAATTGAGGAAGGCCTCCTGCTCATCACTCCCCTCTGCCCAACCAAGTATCTGGCAATTTTCAGTGTCATTTCCGTCAGGATCCATAGTAGATCCATCACAAGTAAAGAAGATGTACTTTTTCATAAATATGCTCAAGTTTAATGATGTTATGAAGCAATATATGAAAAATAAATGGTTTTACCAAATCAGAACCTATAGCCGATGCGGATTTCAGGCCCCCAGAGGAACTTATTAATATATCTTGAGCTAATGTTTAATTCGTTAAAAACCACATGGCTCTGATTGTTAGTGCCTATCATTGCATAAAGAGCACTTCTTTTAAAGTAACTGAAATCAGCACCTATATAGGGTGCAAACATAACTCCAAATCCATCCCCGGGTTTGTGTTCAGAACTAAATGTGTATCCTATGTTCATCAGGAAAAAGGGAGATACTTTAGATTCAAGAAAATAGAGTTTCATCCTCAAATAGAGGGGGAATATTATTTTATCAAATGTGCCATCCGTTACTCCGGCCCCTGCTCCAATTCCCACCAGGGATAGGTTAGATAGTCTGAAATCAAGGTTAAGAGCTGCAATTGCAACATCGTGCCTTTGTGCACCTACTCCTTTAATTAAACCAACTTCTGCAGAAAATTCCAGGTTTTTTTTCTCCTGAGCGGAGAGTTCGGAAAATAATAAAATGGTTATGATTACTATCAGGAATCTTTTCATTTTGATTTATTTTTAAAGAGGATGGGTGAAACAAAATCTGGCACCGTTGGTATAGTCAGGATCTATCCATATTTTCCCGCCTAATCTGGTTACAATCTGCTTAGATATGGCAAGGCCAAGTCCGGCTCCCTGTGTATATTCATCAAGCTTTTCAAACCTTGCAAATAGTCTGGAGTGTTTTTCCGCAGGAATACCTCTCCCGGTATCTGTGACAGTAAAGAGAACATCTCCCTTCTCAGGCCTGAGTTCGTATCCTAAAGTAATTGAGCCCTTCTCGGTGAACTTGTTTGAGTTTGTAATAAGGTTTATAAGTACCTGTGATATCCTGTGAAGATCTGTTTTTAGTATAACCTCTCCCTGATGAGGTTTGCAGATATACTCAACACCCTCTCTCTTAAGGTGTGTGGTTGTCTGAAATATCCTGTTGCAGAGTTCTTTAAGATTCACTTCTCTTATATCCAGTTCAAATTTGCCGGTATCCATCTTGGAGATGTCAAGGATGTCTGAAATCAGGGTGAGAAGCATCTCTGAATTTTGAGCAATAACGCTGCTGTAACTTATCCTGTCCTCTTTTGCACAACTCTCCTCGCTCATAAGTTGAGAGAAGCCTACAATAGCATTTAGCGGAGTTCTGATCTCGTGACTCATATTTGCCAGGAATGCAGATTTTAATTTATCGCCCTCTTCTGCTCTCTCTTTAGCTTCAAGAATCTCCTTCTCGTTTTTCTCTAAAGTTCTCCTTAGATTTCTGTTTTTTGTATAAATGATTGCCAGAAATATTACAAGTGAAATTAAAATAATTACTGCAATAACTGCAAGATATAAGAATTGTTTATACTGTTTTAACTGAGGATCTTCGCTGTCTATTATTACGCTGTTTGCCGGGAGCTGATAATTCTGTACCCCCATCTGGGTAAGTTTTCTCTGGTCAAAGCTGTAAGTGCTCTCATTCTGAATAAAGCGGACCTCATCTTTATTCCCAATATAGAACTGATCAATTTGTCTTGCAATCTCTTTTGGATCTGTATTATACTCAGGTATGTATCCACCAAGTGCAAGGCTGCCTAAACCCAGCCCTGTCAGAGAAAAGACTGGTAGCTCAACTCTTCCGCTAATGATATTCTGAAGTGAATTTCCAAGAAAATATTGCCCCTTTTTGTTAACTCTCCATGTGCCAAGTAATATAACGCTGTTTTCAGGTAGTGCATCAATTTGACGAGTCACCTCCTCTTCAGTAAATAACCTCCCGTCCAGATAGTGAAAATCAATTTCCGGATAGAGTCTGGATTCAGTTTTTACAAGTGATTTAATGGATGCCCCTCCATATGTATTGTCAGTAAGGAGGGCAATGGTACTGACATTAGGAAAGAAGGTCTTTATCAACCCTATGTTTTTGCTGAAATCGTATACATTAAGATAACCACCGGAGTAGCCTATATACTCTTTTTGGTCCGTTACAGAAATTGAAACAGGGTCCCAGTATGTAGTAACAGAGTCTTTTGGAATTTCAATCCCGTTAAGGCTGGCGAATGCAGCAAAAGTGGGAATATCCTTCATAAGTGCTGCAAATTGGGAGTCTTTGATAGACAGGGTTAGATATGAAGCCCATGCCTCCTGTCCCAAAAAAACCACTGATCTTAAATCTCCCTTTTCATATCCGGAGAGGACCTCTTTAAGCTGATCGCACCATAAATGAGACTCTGTCTGAAAATTCTTAAATCCCATATCCTGCAGCATAACCTTATTTGATGGATTCTTTGCAAGAAGAGTGTTCTGGAATGCATTTACAAAATCGCTCATCCTTTTTGTATCAGGATTATATGAAGCAATTACAAGGTTTATTCCGGTGCCTGCTCTCTCTTGATCCTGTGGGGTGCTGTAAACTTGCTCTGATTTGGAAAAGAAACTAATTATAAAGAGTAGGTAGAGAAGGTGATTTTTCATTTTCTTATTGTTATAGAAAGGAGTGAAATTGCGCCAAAAAGTAGCATCGTTATGGCCTGGGAGCCGTGTGATATTGTTGCGAATATTACTCCTGTAGTTTGAGAAATCCCATATACTGTATATAGTGCGAGTGATATTATCAAGTGATATGCCCCTATTCCTCCCTGAACGGGAATAACCCATCCAAAACTGCCAACCATCATCAAAAAAAGAGCATCCTTAGGACCCAGCTCCATTCCGCTGCCTGAGAATGATAGTATTGTTGTGTAACTCATTAACCAATAGCATACCCACAGCATAATGGTATAAAATATAAAAGACCACTTCTGCTTCATTTTAAAACCGGAGGAGAGACCCTGAAGAATCCCCTTAACTATGCTTATAATTTTTGCAAATACCGGATGACTCTTTCTGTATCTCCAGACTATATACAAAAACAGGACAACTGCTAAAAGAAAAACCAACCCAATCAATAATAATTCAGAGGAAAATTTATCCTCAAGTGATGAGATAATCTGTTTGTCAATGAAACCACCAAAACTATCCCAGAAGAAAATCATGACTCCTGCTGATACTAAAATAAGGGAGAGCATATCAATGCTTCTCTCTAGTACAACTGTTCCGGCAACAGTTTCAAATGGCACTCCTGTTCTTCTTGTAATCACTCCGCATCTCGCCAGTTCGCCTGCTCTTGGGAGTGCAAAATTTGTTATGTAACCTACATTAATCCCATGCCAGGAGTCCATTCGGGTTACTCTGTTACCAAGTGGGAGCATAATCAATCTCCATCTGAGAGCCCTTATCAAAAAAGCCAGAACGCTAATTACCATTGAGAGACCAATCCACCTGAAGTCTGCAGATCTGAACCCCTCTGCAAAGGAACTCCACTCAACCTCCCGGAATGAAAACCACAGCAGGGTTCCAGCCAAAAAAAGAAGTATGACATACTTTAAAACGGAAAAAATTTTCCCTGAATAATCTGGTCGGGAGTCAGATAAGGTCATTAAGTATTATTTTTTGCAAACCTACAAAAAAATATGAACTTTGCGGGGATGAAATCAATATTAGGAATAGGCAATGCTCTAACTGACATCCTTGCTGTATTGGAGGATGACTCTTTACTTGATCACTACCATCTGCCAAAGGGCAGTATGCAACATGTAGATCGTGAAACAGGTGATAAAATCTGGCAAAGACTAAGAACAATGGGGGTTCAGCTGGTAGCCGGAGGCTCTTCAGCTAATACTATTGCAGGTACTGCTGTTCTTGGAATGCCATCTTCGTTTATTGGAAAGGTAGGAGCAGACGAACTGGGATCATTGTTTAAGTCAGATCAGGCAAGGAACGGAATCAGCTCTACTCTGCTTAAGGGAAAGGCAGCCTCCGGGCGTGCAATGGTTTTTATTACCGCTCCTAATGCCGAGAGGACTTTTGCCGTGTATCTTGGCGCTGCCATTGAGCTTGTTCCGGAGGATCTTACTGCTGAAATGTTTAAAGGGTATGATTATTTTCATATTGAAGGATATCTTGTCCAAAATCAAGAGCTTGTAAGAAGAGCTGTTGAACTTGCAAAGGAGGAGGGTATGATTATATCACTGGATATGGCAAGCTACAATGTAGTAGAGAGCAATGATGCATTTCTTCACGACATTATTGAACACTATGTAGATATTGTTTTTGCAAACGAGACAGAGGCAGAGGTATTTGCAAAAAAGCCCCCAAGGGAGGCACTTGATGAAATTGCAAAAATTTGTAAAATTGCAATTGTTAAGATAGGCAAAGATGGCTCAATGGTTAAAAGCGGAGATGATTATCACTATATTGAGGCCTGGCCGGCAGATACAATAGATGCAACAGGGGCGGGAGATATATATGCAGCAGGTTTTTTGTTTGCTCATTCACACGGACTCTCCTTAAAAGAGTGTGGAGATGTTGGCTCTATTGTTGCGGCAAAAGTTGTAGAGGTAATTGGGCCAAAGATTGATATTCCACGATGGAAACATGCAAAACAGCAAATCAGGGAGCATACCGGCTTGCTTCAGTAAAAGCAGATTTAGAAGAGTCCGTTGAGTCTTGCGTCAATCTTATCGATTACATTACTCAAATCTTCAAGCTTATCTTCAAATTTATTCTCATCAACATCAATGATCAGAATTTTTCCGTCTTTGTATTCAGAGATCCATTTTTCATACCTTTCGTTTAGACCGGAGAGGTAATCAATTCTGATTCCGCTCTCATAATCCCTTCCTCTTTTGTGAATCTGAGAAACAAGATTAGGGATAGAAGATCTTAGATAGATAAGTAATTCAGGTGGCTTTACAAGAGAGAGCATCAAATCAAAGAGCGAGTTGTAATTTTCAAAATCTCTGCTTGACATAAGTCCCATAGCATGAAGATTAGGAGCAAATATGCGTGCATCTTCGTAAATTGTTCTGTCCTGAACTACATTAATACCACTCCTCTCAATCTCAACCAAACCCTTAAATCTCTCCTTAAGAAAATAGATTTGCAAATTGAATGACCATCTTTGCATATCGTGATAAAAATCAGATAGATATGGGTTGTTGTCAACCTCTTCATATTTTGGTTCCCACCCGTAATGCTTTGATAGTAGTCTGGTTAAAGTTGTTTTTCCGCTTCCGATGTTTCCTGCTATAGCTATGTGCATGATGCTCTCTTTAAGTGTAGGTTGGTACTGAATGCTTCTGCAAAATTAAGAAAAGATTTTAGTAATTTTGTGGAATGTTAGACACATTACAACATAGAGGCAGGAGGAAGCAACTGATAGATCATCTTTCCTCAAAGTATCAGTTCAGAAGAGAGATTTTGGAAGCAATGGGACGCGTGCCAAGACATATGTTCCTTGAGTACGGGCTTGATAATCTGGCATATCAGGATAAGCCGCTCCCTATTGGAGCCGGTCAGACAATTTCGCAGCCATTCACTGTTGCCATGCAGACAGAGCTTCTTCAGCTCTCAAAATGGGACAAGGTTCTGGAGATAGGGACCGGGTGCGCATACCAGACAGCCGTGCTCTCTGAGTTGGGATACAGAGTCTTTAGTATTGAGAGGCAGAGGTCACTCTATCAGCTTGCTCAAAAAAATCTTATCAGACTTGATTATCACACTCCAAATCTTTTTTTTGGAGATGGATTTGCAGGATTACCCAAGTTTGCACCATTTAAGGGAATACTTGTTACCTGCGGAGCACCGGAAATTCCCACAACCCTGCTGGAGCAGCTTGAAATTGGTGGGAAAATGGTTATACCTGTTGGGAATGGGACCCAGGTGATGAATGTTATTGAGAGAAAGAGTGAAACAGAGTACTCTTTAAGTGAACATGGTGAGTTTAAATTTGTTCCTATGTTGGAGGGTACCGAACAATAGTATAAAACTGAAAATTATGATACAGATTAAATCGTTTTACTTTAATGACCTTAGAGAGTGTAGCTATCTGCTATGGGATGAATCAGGAGAGTGTGTAATAGTAGATCCGGGTTGCTATACAGAAAATGAGCAAGAGAGACTTGTGAAATTTATTGAGCAAAATAATCTTCATCCTGTAAAGCTTGTCAATACCCACGGCCATTTTGACCATATAATGGGTAATGCCTTTGTCGTCTCTAAATGGGGAGTGCCTGCATATATTCATATTGATGACAAACATCACATAGAGAGGGCTAAGCAGTACACAGAGATGTTTGGTTATAAAATTGAACAGCCCCCTGTAAATACCATCGATTTAAAAGATGGTGATCAAATAGAATTTGGAAGCAGTAAAATCAGAGTAATTCACACTCCGGGTCACTCCCAGGGGGGTATTTGCCTGGTCTCTGACGATGACAAATTTGTGATAACAGGAGACTCTCTTTTTGCCGGTAGTATAGGCAGGACAGATTTGCCCGGAGGTGATTATGAGCAGCTTATGGACAGCCTCCTCAATAAAGTAATCACTTTGGGAGAGGATTATAAAGTCTATCCCGGACATGGTCCAGCTACAACTATCAGTGAAGAGATTGCAAGCAATCCGTTTCTTAGATATGAATAGAATTAAAGAATTTATTATGAGATTAAAATTAGCACTACTCATTCCTTTACTGGCTTTTTGCACCGGCGCAGGTAATAGTTCTGCAACGGCCGCGGATGGAGATGCTCTTCAGGTTGAGCAGGTTGTTAAGATACCTGCAATTCCCAAAAAACTATCATTTGCAGGGGAGGATGTGCCTCTTAACTACTTTGATGTTAAAGAGTCATTACAGAGAGAGTTGATGGTAATCTCTTACTGGCACGCAAGTATTACTTATATTATCCAGCTGAACAACAGATACAGGGATGAAATAGTAAAGATTCTTAAAGAGGAGGGTCTCCACGAGGATTTCTACTATCTGTGCATTGCAGAGAGCGGCCTCCAGCCGGTTGTTTCACCTGCTAACGCAGGGGGATACTGGCAATTTCTTGCAGGGACAGCAAAGGAGTACGGACTTATTGTTGATGCTGAGGTGGACGAGAGGTATAATATTGAGAAATCCACAAGGGCCGCTGCTGCCTATTTTAAAAAGGCTTTTGCCGAATTTGGTTCCTGGACAATGGCTGCTGCCTCTTTTAACATTGGAATGAGTAATGTGAGATACAGGATGAAAATCCAGTCCCAGAACAACTATTATGACACTCAGTTTCCTGAGGAGACAGGAAGATATGTATACAGAGCACTTGCGTTCAAAATTTTACTGGAAGATCCCAAAGCTTTTGGTTTTTACATAGGTAAGGATGACCTTTTTAAACCACTTGAATATAGTGAAATAACAGTAAAAGGCAGAGTTGATAACTGGAGTGATTTTGCGTCAAAGCACAATACAAATTTTAAATTGCTCAAGATGTACAACCAGTGGATCAGAGCAAACAAGTTAGAAAACAAACCAGGCAGAACCTATGTAGTCAAGGTCCCTGCAGAGGGTTACCGTGAGCAGTAATCACATCCTTAAAATGAGCGATATTGAGGTAAGAGGAGCAAGGGTTCACAATCTGAGAGGTGTAGATGTTACAATTCCCAGGCACAAACTTGTTGTTATAACTGGTCTGAGTGGCAGCGGAAAATCCTCTCTCGCTTTTGATACAATTTATGCCGAGGGGCAGAGGCGGTATATGGAGACTCTGTCGGCATACGCCAGACAATTTATTGGATCCCTGGAGAGGCCGGATGTAGATTCAATTGATGGCCTCAGCCCAATCATTGCCATAGAGCAGAAGACTACCGGGAGAAATCCCAGATCTACAGTCGGAACAATTACTGAGATATATGATTTTTTAAGGCTTTTATACGCAAGAGCCTCAAATGCCTACTCTCCTGCAACCGGACTTGAGATGATAAGGTACACAGATGAGCAGATTGTTAACCTGATAATGGGGGACTATTCCGGGAAAAAGGCAATTTTATTGTCACCTCTGGTTAAGGGGAGGAAGGGTCACTACAGGGAACTTTTTGACCTCTACATAAAGAGAGGTTTTGTGCAGATGAGGGTGGACGGAGAGATAAAAGAGCTTGTTACATTGCAGCCTCTTGACAGGTATAAGGCTCATTACATAGAGCTGGTAGTTGATAAGATTATTCCCGCTCCCGGATCAGAAAAGAGAGTCAGAGAATCTGTGATTTCTGCCCTTCATCACGGCAAGGGAGCTCTCTCAGTTCTGGATACTGAAAGCGGAGCTGTAAGGCATTTAAGTAAACACCTGATGTGCCCTGAGAGTGGAATCTCATATCCGGAGCCGGCTCCGCACACATTCTCATTCAACTCACCTCAGGGGGCCTGTCCGCATTGCAAGGGGTTGGGAATGATTTCCAAGGCGGATATATCAAAGATTATTCCCGATGATTCCAGGTCAATAGCAGCGGGAGCCATAACGCCCATTGGCTCTTTTAAGAACAATATGGTTTTTGCCCAGATTGAGGCTGTTTCAAAGAAGTATGGATTTTCTCTTCACGAACCTGTTAAGGATATACAGGAGGATGCTCTGAACATAATTATATATGGCTCAGATGAACTATTCCGTGTAGGATCAACACCTGCGCTTTCTCAGATGATGAGTTTTCCGGGGATCATCTCAATGATTGAAAAGGAGGAGCGGGATAGTGAAGAGCTTATTGTGAAAAAAGAGCGCTTTACAGAGGAGATTCTATGCCCGCTCTGCAATGGCACAAGGCTTAAAGAGGAGTCACTGCACTTTAAAATTGACGGACTAAATATCAGTGAAGTCTCGGAGATGGATCTTCAGCAACTTCATGACTGGCTATGCACCATTGAGGAGAGACTATCGGCCAGACAAAAAGCTATTGCAAGGGACATTCTTAAGGAACTCAGGGAGCGCACTCAATTCCTTCTGGACGTAGGTCTCAGTTACCTTTCGCTATCAAGGTCAACAAGAAGCCTTAGCGGAGGGGAGAGTCAGCGAATCAGACTAGCCACACAGATAGGCTCTAAACTTGTAAATGTTCTCTATATACTGGATGAACCAAGTATAGGGCTTCATCAGAGAGATAATATTAAACTGATTAATTCACTGAGAAGACTCAGGGATGAGGGGAACTCCATAATTGTCGTTGAGCACGATGAGGAGATGATGAATAGTTCAGACTGGCTTATTGATCTGGGGCCCGGTGCCGGAGAGAAGGGTGGTCGTCTGCTCTTTTCAGGAACACCGGATGAGATAACAAAAATGGATGTCAGTGATGCTATTGCAACAAATAGTTTAAGTATTGAATACCTGAAAAAGATCAGAACTATCCCTGTTCCAAGGAGCAGGAGAGCAGGTAATGGCCTTTTTCTGGAGATCAGGGGAGCCAGGGGAAACAATCTTAAAAATGTGGATATAAAAATTCCACTGGGATGCTTTATTGGGGTAAGTGGTGTCAGCGGCAGCGGGAAATCTTCATTGATAAATGAGACACTAATGCCTGTAATAAGCAACCACTATTTCCACTCTTTATACACACCACTGCCATATGATTCGGTAGAGGGAATTAACAATATAGACAAGATTGTTGAGATAGATCAGGCTCCCATTGGGAGATCTCCAAGGAGTAATCCTGCTACTTATACCAATCTCTTTTCCGACATCAGGAAGTTGCTCACTGAAACTCCTGATGCTAAAATCAGAGGCTTCAAGCCTGGCAGATTCTCATTTAATGTTAAAGGTGGAAGATGTGAGGATTGTAAGGGTGCCGGTCTCCAGACAATAGAGATGAATTTTCTGCCCGCAGTCTATGTTCATTGCAAAAGCTGTAATGGCAAAAGGTACACTCAGGACACACTTGCCGTAAAATACAAGGGGAAATCAATAAGTGATATCCTTGATATGACTATAAGTCAGGCTGTGGAGTTCTTTGAAAATATTCCATCTATAGTGCAAAAACTTAGAGCTTTGGATGAGGTGGGTCTTGGCTATGTTACCCTGGGTCAATCTGCAACAACCCTGTCTGGAGGGGAGAGCCAGAGAGTTAAGCTAGCTGCAGAACTTGCAAAAAAGGATACAGGAAATACCCTTTATATTCTGGATGAGCCTACAACCGGCTTACATTTTGAGGATATAAGGGTCCTGCTTGGAGTTCTCCAGAGACTTACTGATAAGGGGAATACAGTAATTATTATTGAACATAACCTGGATGTGCTCCGGTCAGTTGATTATATATTTGATATGGGGCCCGAGGGTGGCTCGGGAGGCGGCAGAATAGTTGCACAAGGAACTCCTGAGGAGATTAAGAAAATTGAAGAATCAGTAACAGGCCGATATCTTTAGGTCAAAAAAATAACGAAATGGCAAACATTAAAGTTTATTGCGAGAATATTAATTCAATAATTGATTGTGAACCGGGAACCACTCTTAGCGAATTGCTGGAGAGAACAGGATATATACCTGATCAACCTGTTCTGGCTGCTATTGTTGATAATCAGCTTAAAGAGCTAAGTTTCCAGATATATGTTGAGAACAATATAAGGTTTATTGATTACTCACACACAGATGGGCAGAGAACCTACAGTCGCTCCCTTAATTTTATTGTTCAAAAGGCTGTTGCAGATCTCTACCCACAATACTCACTTGTTATTGATTATAACCTGCAAAACGGGATGTATGCAGAGATAAGAGATTTGCAGAGAGATGAAGATGGTACTCCTAAAGAGATACCACTAAGTGATGAGGAGGTTAAAGCTCTTAAATACAGAGTTCAACAGATAATTAATGCTGATTTGCCATTTACCAGACACAAGATTAAGACAGAAGAGGCAATAAAGATGTTCAGGCAGAACAGGCGTCCGGAGAAGGCTCTGCTTCACGAGCTGAGGGGCAAATTCTTCACTACTGTATATTTCCTTGACGGATATCCTGATCATTATTACGGACCACTTGTCCCATCCACCGGAGTAATCCAGGCCTGGGATCTGGACTTCTTCAGCAGAGGTTTCCTCATTAGAACTCCAAACCCGTCAAATCCTGATAAAATAGTCAAAACTCCTTACCAGTATAAACTTTTTGATGTTTTTAAAGAGTACTCAGACTGGTGCAGTATTTTAGGTGTAAGCGGAGTTGGCGCCCTCAACAGTGCGATAAAAATGGGAAAGGCAAGGGAGCTGATTCAGATTTCAGAGGGTCTTCACGAGAGAAAATATGCTGCTATAGCTGATGAAATATATAAGAGGAGGGATAAGGTTAAGCTGGTGCTTATTGCCGGACCCTCAAGCAGCGGAAAAACCACCACTTCAAAAAGAGTTGCTCTGCAGGCGAAGGTGCTCGGGTTAAATCCTGTAGTAATTGAGATGGATAACTACTTTGTAGACAGAGAGAGAACACCAAGGGATAAAGATGGCAATTTTGATTTTGAATCTCTGGGAGCAATGGATACAGAGTTTCTTAATCAGCAACTCAACGAACTTTTTGAGGGCAAGACCATTGAACTTCCAAAATTTGATTTTGCTCAGGGCAAAAGAGTTTTTCCCGGAGATAAACTAACCCTGGGAGAGAAGGATATTCTGATAATGGAGGGAATTCACGGACTTAATCCTGCCCTTACAAATCATATTCCTGCAGACAGAGTGTATAAAATTTATGCCAGCGCCCTGACCTCTCTTTCATTAGACGAGAATAACAATATATCTACATCTGACAGCCGTCTTATTAGAAGAATGGTAAGAGACAGTCAGTACAGAGGAGCAAGTCCTGAAGCTACTATACTCAGATGGCCAAGTGTAAGAAGAGGTGAAATAAGCAATATATTTCCATTCCAGGAGAACGCAGATATAATGTTTAACTCTGCGCTTATTTATGAATTACCTCTTTTAAAATATTTTGCAGAACCATTGCTGAGAAGAATTCCGGCTAATTCACCTGCCTCAACAGAGAGCATGAGATTACTTAAGTTTCTCTCATATATTGTAGAGCTTCAGCCATCAGAGATGACCAATATTCCGCCTACATCTGTAATGAGAGAGTTTATTGGCGGGAGCAGTTTTATTTACTGATCCAAAGCTCCGGATTCTGTTTGTTTGTGCCGTGCCAAAGCTGAAAATGAATTACTGATCCATTCTCATCTGAAGCAGCAAGGGCTCCCATTGCTTGTCCCGTTTTAAGCTTCTCGCCGGCCTTAACTGTAACCTTATCAAGTTTACAGTAGAAAGTGTAAAAACTACCATGCTGAACAAGTACACACTGGTTATATCCGGGCATAACCAGAACCTGTTTTACTACACCATCAAAAACACAAAACACCTCAGCCCCTTTATCGGTTGCAATGTTTACTCCGTTGTTGAAGGGGAGTTTAACATTTTTAAAAACCGGGTGGTTGTGCTGACCAAACTCCTCTACAACAGCACCTCTCTTAACCGGCCAGGGGAGTCTCCCTTTGTTGAGTTCAAAATTATCAGATAGCTTCCTCTCTGCAACACTCTCCTTAAAATCAGGACTCTCCTTTGCCTTCATTGCCTCGGCAAGAATCCTCTCTATTTCACGGTTAAGCCGCTCTACCTCTCTCCTTTTTGAATCAAGCTGAGCCCTGAATTGCTTCTCCTGTCTTGAGAGCTGTGATATTGTCTGACGGGCCCCCTTTTCATCAGTCTGAAGCTTTTTATATTCACTGCTTCTCTGCTCCTGACTTTTTATTGACTTCTCCTTCATTTTTTCCAAAGCATCTACCTTGTTGCTTATCTCTTCAGATGTAGCCTTGATTCTGGAAGCTCTCTCCTGCATTGAATTATTAAAATCCTTGAAAAACACCCATCTTTTATAGCCCTGATCAATAGTATTGCTTGCAAGCACATACATCATCCATGATGCCTGATCTCTGTGTTTGTAGGCCTCATAGATAAGCTTTGAGTACTCCTTTTTAAGCTGCGCAAGATCTCTGTTCAATCTGTTGATCTCCCCCTCACTTTGCGTCATCTCTTTATTGATTGTCAGGATCTCATTCTCAATCTGACTAAGAAGTCTCTTCCTGTTTGAAATTTTTCTGCGGATGAAATTAAGCTCTTTGGTATTATCAGCCTGCTTTTTCTTTGTGGTAGATAACTGACTGTCAAGAAAAGCAATCTCCTCTTCAATTTGCCTCTTTTTAAGCTCCTGCTCCTCAATGCTCTGGCCTGTCGCAATAACAGGAAAAGATATTAGAACAACCATAAAAAATACTTTAAAGAGAGGTCTCATCTTTTACCGGATTTAATTTTTTCAACTTTTGCTGCAATATCAAGAGATGGATCGAGTTTATGGGCCTGCCCCCAGTATATATAAGCAAGATCTTTTTCTCCGAGAGCAAAGAGGACCTCGGCATAGTGATCAAGAATATCTGCATTTTCGTTTCCTCCGTATACCATGGCTTGTTTAAGGATGGTCTTAGCTTCGCTGTTTCTTCCCAGTTTATGAAGGATCCAGGCATATGTATCCAGGTAGGTCGAATTCTCCGGCTCCAGCTCAACTGTCCTTTTACTCATTTCCAGAGCTCTCTTTAGCTGTTTATTCTCCTCACTCAGGTAATATGCATAATTATTAAGTGCAGGAGCATGATTTGGCTCCAGACGGATTGTCTTTTTGTAGTATTTGTATGACTCCTTTTTATTTCCGGCCATATAATAAGTATCTCCCAGGATTGAGAGAATCCTAACTGTAGATGCGCTATCTCCCTTTGCTAAAGGAAGTATTTTGAGAAATGTTTCAATGGCATCGCTTGTCTTGTTCATCTGAAGCTCTCCAATACCTTTGAGCTGCATAAATTCAATATCTGCCGGATGGGAGAGAAGAGCAGAATCACTCATACTTATAAGCTCATCCCATTTTTCAAGATAATAGAGCAGAGAGAGGTATTGATGAAGAGGGTTTCTCTCTTCCGGATACCGTTTAATGTTGTCTTTAAGAATATCAAGGCCTTTCTCAGGCCTGGCTGACTGTACCAGAAAAACAGCATGATTGTAAGCAACCAGGCTATCTTCAGGATGTGCAGTATATAAATTTTGCATTAAGGTGTCAATCTGTGGATAAAAAGTCTGTACAAATTTCTGATTTGCAAGGATCTCCTTCATATATTCAACCTTCATTCCCGGATTAACATCAGAATTTGCCATAAACGGGAACATATGCTGGAAGTAAAGATCGTATTGTCCTCTTATCCTGTAGCTCTCTGCCAGACCGAATATTGCCGGAATATAACCGGGTTCAAGAGCAAGAGCTGCCGAGTAGTATTGCATGGCCAGGGTATCCTTCTTCACAGAGGCGTAGTAATCTCCCAATAGTGAAGATATTCTGGGTGAGGGGGAGCTCTTCTCTACCTCCTCAATCATTTGGATTGCCGATTCCATTTTCCCCTGGTTAACCATTATATTATATCTGGTAAGGGCAGTAGCTTCGTTTACTCCACCTCTTTTCTCAATATCCTCCAGTGTAAGAAGTGCTTTGTCATACTCCCTGCCTCTGACATATATGTCTATAAGCTCAATATAAAGACTTGTTCCGGCCGGATTTCTCCTTTTAACAGATTCATACACCTCTGTGGATTTTGCGAGATCTCCCATTGCAGAGTATAGTCTTGCAAGCTGAATAGAGTACCAGTAGTTAGAACTATCAGCAGCAACAGCCTTCTCGGTAAATTTTAGAGCCTTTGAAAGATCCCCTTTTTTGAGATGAATATTTGCAAGATTATAATATGCAGCATCCATCTGAGGAAATTTTGAGGTAAGTTCGGTAAAGATCTTTTCTGCCCCTGAGAGTTGTCCCAGATTAACCATTCTTAACCCCTCCATAAATAAAAAATCTCTCTCTCTGTTATCTTTTTTTGCATCAAGGGAGTTGTGCGAAAAAATCGCAACGGCCATCAACAGTATTGTTAATGTGTGTTTTAATGCATTGTTTTTCAAGCTGCTTCTCATTTGTGATAGTGTGATTTACAAAAATAATCAAATTATCCCTTTACAAATATCAATCCAATGTCCAATTATCATTGCCAATGCAACAAAAGATGGTTAATTTGCATCTATTAATAACAGAAATGGGAATCCAAAGAAGAGAATATTCCACACAGCAGGAGTTGATAGAGGGCTGCATAAAGCGGGAACCAACTGCTCAGCGGAAACTCTACGAGATATATGCTCCAAGAATGCTCACCCTCGCCTCGCGTTATGCAGGAGACAGAGAGAGGGCCAAGGATATTCTGCACGATGGATTCATTACGCTCTTTAACAAAATTGACAGCTACAGCGGAACCGGCTCTTTCGAGGGTTGGATAAGAAGGATTTTCGTGAATACGGCACTTATGTCTCTGAGAAAAGTAGATATACTTAGAAACACAGAGGAGATTGATAATGCCATAGGTGAAATAAGCGATTTTCCCGGTGCAGTGGAGACAATGAGTTCAAAAGAGCTTATGGAGTTGATAGCGTCAATGCCGGATGGATTCAGAATTGTGTTCAATATGTATGCAATTGAAGGCTATAACCACCAGGAGATTGCTAAAGAGTTAAACATAAGTGAAGGCAGTTCCCGCTCACAGCTAAGCAGGGCGAGAGTTTGGCTTCAGGAAAGGATAAAGAGACAGAATGAAGGAGAGTGATTTTTATAGACGGATAAAGGATAAGATGGAGAGTTACGAAGAGATTCCTGACCCTTCGTCTTGGGATTCTATTCAAAACGAACTATCTTCCGCAAGAAGACGGGTCGTTTTTTTCAGAACAACAAGAGCTGTTGCAGCCCTGGCTGCAGCAGTCGCCCTGTTTTTAATTATTGGCAAAGATTCAATCTGGAGCTCGCTTGATCCTCCGCTGAAGGCTGATATAATTATTCAGGAGTCTGAATCTCAAAGCGAGAAAGAGCCTCCTGCCGCAATCGCTGCTGATAAAGTGGTAACAACTGCTAGTCCCAAGAACAGAAGAGCAGAGACTCCGGCTAAAAATAGCGATAGGATTGAAATCCCCGCAGAGGAGCAAGAGCCTCAGAGTCTGCCGGAGGAGAATAAGCCCTCACAACAACCTCAGAATACTAAAAAGGAGCCATCTGTTCAGCTTTGGCCATCCGAAGAAGAGATAGTTGTCAAAAAGAGAAGATTTAACATTGGGAAGCCAACCATTGCTTTCTCAACAACAGTCTCTCCTGCTTCCGGAAGTACAGAGAGGGCGCTCCAGACCTTTGATTATATAACCTTCAATGAACTCTCATCATCTCTTGCCAGAGAGAGAAATGACCTGGAGACGCTTTACGATACAAGATATCTTCCGCCGGTATCAATAGGGCTTCAGGTTTCTCTTCCTCTTACTAAATCTCTTTTTGCAGTTACAGGAATTAACTATACCATGCTATATTCAATAACTGAGGAGAGGACATTCAATGAGGCTCTTAAAAAAGAGGAGTCTCTGCATTACATTGGAATACCACTTTATCTCTATTCAAAAATAATAACATCAAAGAATTTCTCTATCTACGGGGGAGGCGGAGTCACTCTAGAGAAGGGGTTATCAGAGAGAATTAAGGTAAACGGGCCTCTGGCATATGTGGAGTCAAACTCTGTAAGAGGTTATCAGTGGTCAGCCGGAGTTGCTGTTGGAGCTGAGTATTTGCTGGGTAAGAATATTGGACTATATGCAGACCCAATGCTTACATATTACTTCTATAATTATCAGCCTAAAAGCATAAGAACAGTGCAACCTCTTCAGTTCAAACTGGAAATTGGTTTGAGATATCGCTTTTAATCCTATTTTTGTACAGCATATCATCAAAATCAGCCAAATTGCCATTAACAGCCATAGTAATCCTTAACTGGAACGGAAAGCACTATCTTGAGCGTTTTCTTCCGGGAGTTGTTAAATATTCAACATCTCCTTCAAGTTTTGTAGTAGTTGCAGATAACGGTTCAACAGACGGATCTGTTGAATGGATCTCTCTTCACTACTCTTCGGTAAGAGTAATAAGATTTGAAAAAAATTATGGTTTTACCGGAGGGTATAATAAAGCTCTTGCACAAATTCAGGCAGACTTTTTTGTGCTGCTGAACTCAGATGTTGAGGTGACACCGGGGTGGCTTGAAAGAATGCATGAGGGGTTTTCCAACCATCCGGGAGCTGGTGTCGCAATGCCTAAGATATTGTCTGCGTTTGAAAAAGATGCTTTTGAGTATGCCGGAGCATCTGGTGGTTTCATAGATTCGCTGGGATATCCTTTTTGCAGGGGGAGGATACTATCTTATATTGAAAAGGACAGAGCTCAGTACAACCGTGACTCAACAATTTTCTGGGCAAGCGGGGCCGCAATGATGATCAAGTCTTCTCTCTACAAAGATTTAGGCGGCCTTGATGAAAACTTTTTCGCACATATGGAGGAGATTGACCTCTGCTGGAGAGCTCAGTTGGCAGGTTTTGAAATCTGGGTATTCCCATCATCAGTAGTTTACCATGTTGGAGGGGGTACACTTCCAAACAACTCCCCCAGAAAGCTGATGTTAAATTACAGGAACAATCTTTATATGCTGTACAAGAATCTCCCCAAGCATAAATTACTTCCTGTTATTGTTGTCAGGATGATTCTTGATGGACTCTCAGCTGTAATATTTCTCATACAGGGTAAAAAGGGCTTTTATAATGCAGTTGTCCAGGCTCACAAAGAGTTCAGGCAAAACAGACATAGGCTGGAAAGGAGCAAATCCTCATCGGTAATCAAACTTTCAGGAGTAATGAGAGGTCTTATTGTACTCTCATTCCTTATCAGAGGCGGGAAACCAAGGTTTGGGGATATTGCACCATACATAAAAGGTAGAAAGATGTTATAGAAGAGCAGGGATGGCCCTCTCTAATCTGGTTCCTCTTGACCCTTTTACAAGAAAAGTTATTCCTGTCATCTCCCTTTTTTCCAAACGCTCTCTCAGAGCCTCAGAGTTTTCAAAAAGTTCAACATATGGATTGCCCTGAGCAATTTTCAACAGAGCTTTACCAAACTCAGTCCCTACAAGAAAAATAATATCAGTGTTAATTGACAGTGCAAGTTTTAAAATATCCTGATGCTCCTGATCTGAGAACTCTCCCAGTTCAAGCATATCCCCAAGGACAAGCCCCTTCTTCTCACACTCCATATCCTTGAAATTTTCTAAAGCAACCCTCATACTGGTAGGATTAGCATTGTAAGCATCTATTATCAGGGTGTTACGCTCTCCTTTGGTGAGCTGAGATCTGTTATTTGATGGGTAATACTCTTCAATGGCATTTACAGCTTCCTCTTTATCAACCTCAAAGAGAGCCCCTGCAGCCAGTGCGGCAAGCACATTATCTGAGTTGTATGAGCCAATCATATTTGTTTTGATTACCCTTCCCCCCTCAATTTTCATACTCAAAAACGGATTCTCCGGGGATGATGGAAGGATTAACGTCCCGGCCAGTTCTGCTCCATATGGGATAATCTTTAAACCTTTTCGCTCGTTTATCATATCAACCAAAATGGGATTTCCTGAATTATAAAGAGCAGTCCCTGAGGATGCTTTTAAATAATCGTACAGTTCTCCTTTGGTGCGTCTTACACCATCAAATGATCCAAAGCCCAGCAGGTGTGCCTTTCCTACATTTGTTATCAGTCCGGCATCGGGGGTTGCAATTTTACAAAGAAGCTCTATCTCTCCGGGAGCGCTTGCGCCCATCTCAATAACGGCTATCTCGGTCTCTCTGTCCATCTTAAGCAGGGTCAACGGAACTCCAATGTGGTTATTTAGGTTGCCTGCCGTTGAGAGGACCTTATACCTCTTTGATAAGACTGATGAGATAAGCTCTTTTGTAGTTGTCTTACCATTAGTACCGGTAAGTGCAAAAAGAGGAACACCAATATATCTTCTGTGGTATGCAGCCAGGTCCTGTAATGCCTTTAGACTATCCTTAACATAGATGATTCTGGCCCCTTCAACTCCCCTCCGGTCGCATACACTCCACGATGCACCCAGCTCAACTGCCTTCTGTGCATAATCATTACCATCAAAGTTATCCCCCTTCAGGGCGAAAAATATAGCCCCCTTCTTAATCTCCCGTGTATCTGTTGTTACTCCTGATGACTCAAGAAACAACGAGTGTAAATCTTTAATATTCATTGCTCTACTTTTTACCTGTTGACCCAAATCCCCCTTCGCCACGCTCTGTCTCCCCCAATGCCTCTACCTCTTTTAGGATAACTCTCTCATATTTTGCAATAACCATCTGAGCAATCCTCTCTCCCGGATTTAATATGAACTCTTGATCAGAGAGATTAACAAGTATTATTTTAATCTCTCCCCTGTAATCGGCATCAATTGTTCCCGGACTATTTACAATACCTATCCCGTGCTTTGCTGCCAGACCACTCCTCGGCCTTATCTGAGCCTCGTGCCCCTCTGGCAACTCAATATAGAGACCGGTTGGAACAAGAACTCTTTGCAAAGGATGAATTGGAATGCTATCACTGATGTCTGCCCTTAGGTCCATTCCTGCCGAGTGTATTGTGGCGTACTGAGGGAGCTCGTTTTTTGAGCGGTTTACAATTTTAACCTCCATATATTTATCTTTTCAACTTTTAAATATATTAATATGAATATAGTAATCAAAATGGTGTGAATAGAGTACCTCAACAGGGGCTGTACCTCTGAAAATGGGATTGAGATAAGATAGAGTGCAACTCCTGAGAAGACAAAGAGAAAAATTCGTCTCCAGTTATATGGTACAGGATAGTGTTTCCTCCCCATAAATACACTTAGAATAAACATCACTGAATAACTTGCCAGATGAGCCCAGGCTGCTGCGTGATAGGAGTAGAGGGGCATAAAAATCATATTAATGGCAAGGGTTACAGGGAGGGCAGCTGCAGTTATATAAATTGCATATTTAGTTTTTCCCGATAGTTTGTACCACATGGAGACATTAAAGTTCATTCCCAGAACTACATAGGACATTAACATTATTGGAACTATATCCATTCCTGCCCTGAAATCTTTCCCTATAATAAGCGCAATTACATCTATAAATAGTGTAAGACCCAGGAAAACCAGCATTGTAAATGCTGTGAAATGCTCCATCACCATTGCATACTCCTCTTTTGACTTCTCTCCTCCTGCTCTTTTAAAGAAGTATGGTTCTGCTGCATACCTGAACATCTGAATAAATAGCGACATCAATACAGCTATTTTAACTCCGGCCTGAAAAATTCCAAGCTCAGAATTCCACTCCAGCCCCTCAGGGGTAAAGAATCTGAAGAGAGGTCTGTCAATTGTATCGTTAATAATCCCCGGGAGACCTGCGATCATAAGAGGAAGGGAGTAGAGCATCATCTCTCTCCAGAGTCTTTTGTCAAAAGAGAATCTGAGAGCCACTATATCTGGAATGAAAATCAGCAATGAAACAATACCACTCAGGAAAATTGCAAAAATAATGTATGTGAAATCCGGAGTGAGAGAAATAAACTCTGCAAGAATTGAATCCGGATGCGTTTTAAAAAAGGCGGGAACACCAAAGAAGAGGATGAAGTTAAATGCAGTTTCGGAGAGAATTTTAATGGTTTTAAACATTGCAAATTTGTATGCTTTGTTCTGAAACCTTAATCTGGCGAATAGTATTGCAGTAAAGGAGTCAATAGCCAGAATACTCCCTATGAAAATTATAATCTGTCCGTAACCCTTATAACCCATCCATACTGAGATCTCGCCTGAGAACAGAGCTAGGGCAAGAAAGAAGATAGCAGAGAGTGCACCAACGGTTATAAGTGCATTAGAGAAGACTTTATTTGGCTCACTATTCTTACTGGCAAAGTTAAAGCAGCCAGTCTCAAGGCCCAGTGTAAGTATAACCTGCAATATGGCAATATAGGCAAGAAATTCAGTTGCAATACCATAGCTTCCTGTAGAAAGCATTGTGGTATAAATTGGGACAAACAGAAAGTTTATGAATCTTGCCAGCACAGTGCTAAGCCCGTATATTGCCGATTCACCTGCCAGTTTGCGTAAAATGGAACCTCTCATTTTAGTTGTTAAGTGATTTGTTTTTAAAAAGCAGCAGCCCGATATTAAATTGTGGATACCATTTTACATCTGCTTCAGGATAATAGGATGCAGAAATTGATACCGGACCCACAGGTGACTGCCAGACAGCTGCAATATTACCCATAAAATCACCCTTAGGGAAACTCCCGCTAAATCCCGCAGTCCCATTACTGTTTTTTATAAGTGACCTGTATGGCTGGAAGTAAGAGAAGAGTGTACTGATAAAAACTGAATTGGAGAGATGGAAAATTGGATTAACTCCAACAGCAAGAAAGGAGTTGGCTCTGTATCCTTTCAGAAGCAGAGTTTTGCTGTGTGGTGTAGGCTGGAAAGAGGGTGTGGTTATTAAAGTAGATATGTAGTCACCAAGAACAACCCTTGATGAAATAGTCAACTCTGCGACAGAACCTATTGTTAACCACTTGTTAACTGAGTGATAAACCTCTGAGAAAAAATTTAACTTTAATCTGTTGTTTATGATGTCTGTATCAGATCTGATCTCATCGGAAGTGCTTCCGGCAAAATAGCTTGCAGACATAAAGGCGTATCCCAGTGATAACCTTTGTTTGATTCCGGAAGTGGGATAAATTCTGTAATTTGTTGTGTTTCTTTCCAGAATAAGAGATGGTGACACATATGTAATACCAGTCCTGTCGGGTATATCATAAGAGGTAAAGTTATCTGTCAGATAGTATGAGTAGGAGTTTCTTCCCGCTGTTATACTGAATTTTCCAATAATACTTCTGTTAAGATCTACAGGACTACCAACTTTGATGTTTCCAAAAACCTCGTTTTCCTCAATGCTGGTAGGTAGTTTATCAAGGTAAGACTCTGTCTGGCTCCCTCTGAAATAGTCAAATCTGTGAGCAGTAAAGCTCGCTTCATAAAAGAGCAAAGGCTTTATTGAAAAGTCCTGCCTTAAAGAGAGAGAGACCCCTGTGTAAAATTTACCCAGATTCATGTCCATAAAGACTTTCCATGGATATAAGCTAAAGTGTCTGTATTCAAGTCCAATATACCCCTGATTAAGAGATGACGAGGATATATTACCCCCAATTGAGATTCTGAAAGGCTGTCTCTCGCTTAGTCTGATTGTCATATCAAAAAGAGAGTCTTTGTTCATTCTTGCTGTTGGATAAAAGGTATTTACAAAACCGGATGCGACAACTCTGTTGTACCCTCTTTTTAGCATTTCAAAGCTTACCGGCTCCTTTTTGTGGTTAGTAAGAGTATTTATTATAAACTCCCTCTTCCCTTTTCTGAGTGTGTCAGGGATGATATTGATGTTGTCAAATATTACCTGCGGAGTTTTTAGTCTGAAAGCGAGTCTCTTTTCCGATAGCTCTTTTGCGCTTCTTCGCTCTCTTACCCGCTGAAGTATTTCAGGCATATTTTTCATTGCCAGTTCATAGCCTTTCTGAACCATCGCATCCAGCATTTCAAAATCCAGAAGCCCAACATTTGTGTAATCTCCATCAATAAGAACCCCCTTTTCCGGAGGGATGTTATAATTGGTCTCAACCATCATCATATTTTCCAGCTGAGCAAGCAGGTCATCTGTATCCGGTTCTGTGGGATTTGTAGAGCATTTAGCACCTATTATATAGTCTGGATTGAAATCCTTAATCATTACGTCCCAGGGGAAATTGTTGTAGAACCCGCCATCAAACATGAGCACAGAGTCAATCATTATTGGTTTAAATGCAAACGGGAAGGTCATTGATGCCCTTATTGCCTCTCCAATTCCACCCCTCCTTAAAACATATGGCTTTTTGTTTACAATATCGGCGGAGACACACCTGAACGGGACCATTAACTTGTTAAAATCATACTCCGCAGCAGCAGAAGATGAAGCAAAAAGCTGGATAAATGCTATATCCATAGGATACGGAGATATTAGATTAGTGGGCAGGGTGTAGTTTATCTTTTTCTCTTTTTTGCTAAAATTAAATGTGGCTCCAAATAGCTCAGGAGTGGCATCCCTTCTGTAAATATGGGTTTCATACATCTTTTCAGATTGACCCTGTTGCCAGGATTTAAATTCATCAGATCTGAACAGCCTAATCATCTCATCCGGACTCAGACCTATGGAGTAGAGACCTGCCACTATAGCACCCATTGAAGTACCGGCAACATAATCAATTGGTATGTTGTTTTCTTCCAGAGCTTTAATGACACCTATATGGGAGAGCCCCTTTGCACCACCACCACTAAGTACCAATCCTACACTCTGGGAATGCAGAGTCAGGGAAATTAACACGGCAAGCAGCGTGGCGGTGATCTTTTTTACTTGCATAATAGGGGTAATTGAGGTAATTTTGCCTTCAAACAAAGGTATTAATTTTTGTATAAATCTTATAACTTGAATTTATGAAAAAAATAATTTTCAATCTGCTGATTATTACGGCATTATTGGCAACTTCCTGTAAAGGAGGCAAACAGACAGAGGAATCTGAACAAATTAAACAAGAAGATACTACAGTTATGACTACAAATTTAGCATTCAATCCCGCTGAGATAGGCGAGGAGCCACTTTTTGATATTGAGACATCAGCAGGTACAATAAGGGTTAAACTTTACAAAGAGACACCTCTGCACAGAGATAATTTTGTGAAGCTTGCATCTGAAAGTTTCTACAATGGAATTCTTTTCCACAGAATTATCAAAGGTTTTATGATTCAGGTTGGAGATCCTCTTACCAAAGATCCAACAGCTGTTGATAGATATGGTACTGGCGGACCAGGGTACACTGTTCCGGCAGAGATTCTTCCTCAGTTCAAGCACAAAAAAGGGGCTATTGCAGCTGCCAGGAGAGCTGATTCGGTAAATCCTCAAAGAGAGTCTTCAGGTTCTCAGTTCTATTTTGTAGAGGATCCATCAACCTGTGCTCAGCTGGATGGACAGTATACAGTATTTGGTGAGACTGTAAGCGGTATGGAGATAATAGATAAAATTGCAGCAGAACCTACAGGCCCGAGAGACAAACCGGTTAATGATATAAGAATTATATCGGTTAAGCCTGTAAAAGAGTAATTCAGACTATTTCTGCATTAGCTCTTTCATCCGTTTAGCCATATTATTGGCAAACACAAATTCATTAAGGTCAGGGTTGTCAGCCGTAAGTATATCATTTCGGCTGCCCTCCCAGACCTTTTCTCCTTTATGGATAAAAGAGACCTGATCTCCAATCTCCATAACTGAGTTCATATCGTGAGTATTTACAAGAGTTGTTATATTATACTCCTGAGTAATCTCCTGTATAAGCTGGTCAATAAGAATAGATGTGTGTGGATCCAGCCCTGAATTTGGTTCGTCGCAAAAAAGGTATTTTGGGTTTAGGGCAATAGCCCTTGCTATTCCAACCCTTTTCTGCATTCCGCCGGAGAGTTCATTTGGAAATAATTTGTTGACATTGAAAAGGTTTACCCTTTTGAGACAGAAATTAACTCTCTCAAGCTTCTCTTCGCTGCTCCAATTTGTAAAAAAGTCCATGGGAAACCGAATATTCTCCTCTACTGTAGCAAAATCAAAGAGGGCGCTACCCTGGAAAAGCATACCTATCTCTTTTCTTATCTCCTTTTTTCCCGGCTCGTCAAGAGTTGTGAAGTTTATATCTCCATACCAGACTGCTCCGCTCTCCGGCTTATGAAGGCCTACTATTGATTTTAGCAATACTGTCTTTCCGGATCCGCTTGCCCCTATGATGAGTGAACACTTTCCCGGCTGATATTCAACGGAGATATCCTTCAGAACCTGTTTCTCTCCAAAAAACTTATTTAATCTCTCTACTTTTATCATCTATCCCAGCATTAATTGAGTGATTACCAGGTTTGCCACAAGAATCATAACAGAGCTTACCACAATAGCTTTTGTGCTGGAGCTTCCCACTCCAAGAGCTCCTCCTGATGCATTGTATCCGTAGAATGAGGAGATGCTTGTAATAACAAAGCTGAAAACTGACATCTTTATCATACTGTAAAAAATGTAATATGATCTGAACGCATAGTGCAGTCCATCAACATATTGGCTCATAGTAACAATTCCGGTAAACAAAATTATCATGGCCCCTCCAACCAGCCCAAGCATAAAACTGAAGAGCATAAGCAGAGGATTAAAAACAGTTGAGGCGGCTATTTTTGGGAGAATAAGATAGTTGGCCGAGTTTACACCCATCATATCCATTGCATCAATCTGCTCGCTAATTCTCATGCTGCCAATTTCTGACGATATGTTTGATCCTACTTTTCCAGCAAGAATAAGAGCAATCATAGTAGAGCAGAACTCAAGCACCAGGCTCTCCCGTGCCATATAGCCCACATACATCTTGGGAATGAAGGGGCTCTCGATATTTGATGCAGTCTGAATAACAATAACAGCACCAATGAACAAAGAGATAATTGCTACAATGGGAATTGAGTCAATTACAAGTTTCTCAACATCAGTAAAGAATTGCTTGAAAAATATTGATCTCCTGTCCGGTTTGGTAAATACCTTCCTCATCAGAATAAAGTATCTTCCAAGAAGTTCGAGGCTCTTTTTCATTGAATAATTTTTACTTCCGCAAAATTACCTAAAAAATAGCTAATCTCACCCCAAGATTCCCATTTATTCCATAACCCCAGTATCCGGTGAAAGTATCAGCAGAGTGATCACGGCCATCTCTCCCCCTTTCAATATAAGTGGTATTCAATAAGTTATCAACTGATAAATAGAGAGTTAGTTTGCTTTTACCAATGTTCTCCCTCCATGACAGAGTAGCGTTTAGCAGATGGTAATCCGGCATTCTGTAAGAATTTTCTCTGTCAGAAGGGTCTCTTCTTGATACCGGATCAAAATCAGCATAGAGCCTGGAGTTGAATTTCCAGTCTGCCATCAATTCCAGTTTACGTCCCAATTTAATAAGTGCCGATGCCCCGACTTGTGTTTGGGGCGCATCGCCTACAGCCAGTCCATCGCTGTAAACATTTATTTTTCCCATCTCCAGTCCCGAATATGTGTCATAAATTATTGCCGACACATCGTTTCTCCATCTCCAGTTTCCCAAAGAGAGGAAACCTCTCAACTCGGCCCATCCGGCGGGTCTGTATAAAATATCGGCCTCTATCCCGTAATGGAGAGCATCAAGCCCCTGAACAACATATTTATGCGGGAGATCATCCATTTGTTGTTTGTAAGGGTCGGAGAGTATGCTCTTATTTTTCCATAAAGCCGAGTATGCTGTCGCCTCAAAGGAGCCTCTGTCAAAGAGGTATCTTACCCCGGTCTCGGCAAGAAAATTTCTCTCGTTCTTTACATTCTCAGTAATTGTATTGTTCCCGGATGAGAAAAAAATATCTGAATATGGTACTCTGCTGTATGCTGCTCCATTTAGATACAGGGAAGTTCTTCCGGATAGCTTGTAGAGGGCTCCGCCTTTAACGCTGTATCCTAAAGCAGTAGCTGTACCGCTGTGGATATCATCAATGTAGTTATATCTGTCCCACCTGCTGTTGGTGCTCCCCATAACAGATGCCCCGGCTCTTGCCTCCCAGCCCCCTTTGCTGTATGTGGTCATAGCGTAAGCAGTCATATGGCTGATGATTTTTCCGTTGTCAGTCCTTATCATATCACCTGTTTTTTTAACAGGATCTCTGCCTGCAACCCCTGCAAGAGACTTGTTTTGATAATCCTCGTACCAGAAGTCTCCGCCCAGCAGATCTGTGATTCTCTCCTTCTCCCAGGTTGAATAAAACTGGTAGTGCAATCCTCCAACATATGAAAATCCATTTTTCCCCTCAATAGTAAGGTTGCTCTTTATGCCGGTCTGAGTGTGGCCGGCCAGATAATCGGACAATATACTTGAAGAGGAGCCGTCAGGATTTCTGTTTGCAGCAATTGCGCCTCTCCAGTCTATCTGACCATCTTTTATAAAGTCAATAATCCTCCTCCCTTTAGACTCGGACCACCTTCCTCCTCCGTTTCCTGAAGATATATATGCCGATGTTGCAAGTTCCACCCTCCTGGATGGTCTGTAAAAATGGTGAAGTGTGATGTATGGTTTGTGATAGAAATTTTTACTTAGATTGTATGGCTCTCCGGGTCTCATGTAGCCCCAGTTTTTATTATACTTGCTGCCATATTTCTCAAATTCCTCAAAAGACATCCTAGCTGAGCGCTGTTCATGTTTTTCAGGGGAGCCCAGTGCAGTGAGAAGCAGAGAGTGCCTCTCGTTAATCCTTTTGCTGATATTAAGCATATACGCCCAGGAGCTCACATCGGTATGTTCAACATACCCTTTGCCAAAAGCGTATGAGCCCATCAGAGAGATGTTCCATCCACCCTTTAGAGCACCGGAATTCAAGCTAAGCGAGCTCTTCCCCTGCCCGTAACTAGTATAGAAAAGAGATGTTGTAACAGATGGTTCTGCAGATGGCGATGTTGTGATAATATTTATTGTTCCTCCCACAGAGTTATCAGAGAGCATTGAGCCGCCGATTCCCTTCTGTACCTGAATAGCCTGGGTAGCATCTGAAAGCCCCAGCCAGTTATTCCAGAACATATTACCTGTAACCAGACCGGAAATAGGTATCCCGTTTAACATTACAGAGATATTTTCCTGTTTGAAACCCCTAATGTTTAACCTTGCATCCCCGTAACTCCCGGATTCGCTCGTGGCATAAACCCCCGGTATATCCTTTACAAGCTCAGGATATGTTACACCTGCGGACCTCCTTTCAATAATCTCCCTGTTAACCGTTGCCAGTCTAAGAGGGCTTCTCTTTTCGCTGAGGAATGAAGCAGTAAGAACAACCTCCCCAAGATTTGAAGAGAGCGTACTGTCACTTAAGTACATTAAACGGGTTAAACGAGTTGTGTCCTGAGTTGTGTCCTGATTAAGATGTGATAAAGCAGGAGTTGTAAGATAAGACTCAGCAGAAGCTGTCTTGTAAGTTGTGGCAACTGCAGTTGTTGCTCCGGTCAGGAGCAGGAGGACAATGCCACCGGCAATGGCCCCCAGAAAAGTATTTTTTTTCTGTCTCATAATTTCTTCTTTCATCCAGACTCTAACTGTCGGTACCGTAGTTGCAACGGTTCTGCCCTTTTACAGGCTCGCGGACTTTACCGCCGGTCGGGGATTACACCCTGCCCTGAAGATTTTTTTTCTTTCAAGTGCAAAGATAGTGAAAAAACAAATTGCCTCAGAGGAAAAGTGTCAAACATTTATCGGACAGGTTCTTATGTGGGCTTTGGCATTTTTATAATGCTTTGATTAAAACTAGTTTGACACTTTTCCTCTGAGGCGATACTTTTTTTTGTAACTTTAGAAAACTTTAAAGGTGGGGAGATTGAGGCGATGAGAAAGAAGAGAGTTATCACAGATGTGGGGATCTACCACATATATCAGCAAGCAAATTCAAGGGTTATTATTTTTTATGATGATGAGGACCGAATCCAGTTTTTGTCACTTATTGCAGAAAGTGCAAGAATCAATGGTGCTGTTATTTATGCATATGTTCTTATGGATAATCATTGGCATCTGTTGGTTAATGTAAAGGATCTAACAAGTTTCGTGAAAAGATACTTGATGAGTTATGTAAGATGGTATAATAGAAAATACAGCAAGAGGGGGAATTTGTGCAATGGACCATATTCCAGCTCACCCAAAAGTACAATTCAAAAAATAATAACCTGTATCGGTTATATCTTAAACAATCCGGTTAAAGCGGGAATGGTTAGTCAGCCGATTCACTATAAATGGTCGTCAGCAAATCAGTATTTTAATAATGACTCTAATAATGACTCTAAGAGTTCAAATATACTTTATGTTGAAGATACGATAGTAAAAATCCACTTTTCAAATTATATTGAATTCAGTGAATATCTGCTTAATTCACAGCTTGATTTAAATGATTTCAGAGAAGAAAAGGATTTGGAGATGCCAGTAAAATATTCTGATTTATCAAAGAGCCTTTTAGAACTTCTTAACAACAAATCCTTATATGAATTGACACGAAATGAATTAATTGTGATGATTAAAAAATTTTGTAATGAAACTAGGGCAACTTACATTCAAGTGGCTAGTTTATTTCATGTCAGTTACACATTTGTAAGAGATGTTGCAAAAGGCAGGATTAATCCGGAGTAGCTGGGTGCAGCCAGAAACATCGCCTCAGAGGAAAAATGTCAAACTACACTAAATCAATGTGTTAAGAAAATTTAAAACAATCAGTAATGTGCAGATAATTAATGGTTTGACACTTTTCCTCTGAGGCGATGTTTGGCCGTGCAAGAAAAAAAGGGTGGCCATTTCTGGTCACCCCTTTTTTCTAATTAGTCGTAGAAGTATTAGTCGTTGAGTGAGAATCTGAAGAATCCGGTTACTTTAACTTCAGGGTCAACGCTTTTGAGGTACTGAGCTACGGAGATTTTACCATCCTGAACGAATGTCTGATCTTCCAGTGTGCTCTCCTTAAAGAATTTGTTAAGCTTGCCTTGTGCAATTTGCTCAACCATATTCTCTGGTTTACCCTCTTCACGGATCTGGATTCTGTAGATTTCAAGCTCTTTTTCAATTACCTCTTTAGGGCAGGAATCTCTGTTTACAGAAACAGGATTCATTGCGGTAATCTGCATTGCTATTTCGTCACCTACAGTTTCACTTACTTTCTTAGAGAAACCAACTACAGTTGCAACTTTACCATTTGTGTGGATATATGTTGCAATATATGAAGCCTCTATTTTTGCATAGAAAGGAATAGCGTGTTTTTCACCGCTTTTTCCGGTTTGTTGAGTTACAGCATCTTCAATAGTTTGGCCGTCCAGAGTTACTTTCATAAGTCCGGCAAGATCCGCAGGCATTGCTGTAAGAGCAGCATCTGCAATCTTGTTTGCCAATTGCTGGAATTCAGCATTCTTTGCAACGAAGTCTGTCTCACAACCAAGGCAGGTTAGAATTGCTTTGGTTCTGTCTGCGTTTGCAAGAGCAATTACTGAACCCTCAGTGGTTTCGCGGTCTGCTCTTTTTGCTGCTACTAGTTTGCCTTTTTCACGAATGATGTCCTTTGCTTTGTCAAAATCGCCGTTAGCCTCTACAAGAGCGCTCTTGCAGTCCATCATTCCTGCGCCTGTCATTTGGCGAAGTTTGGCAACGTCTGTTGCTTTGATTTCCATTTTTATATTAAATAAGGGAGTTATTACTAATTTTCAGCTTCAGCCTCTGCTTTTGGTTCAGCTTTAACTACTGGTTCTGCTTCTGCAACAGGAACTGCTACTACTGGAGCTTCTGCTACCGGAGCTGCTTCAGCTTCTGCTACAGGGGCTGCCGGAGCTGCACTCTTGCGGGCGCGAGTCCTCTTAACCTCAGGAGCATCTTTAGATTCAGACTGTACCTCTTTCTCCTTCTCCATCTTCCTCTCTGAAAGGCCTTCAGCTACTGCCTGTGATAGTCTCTCCATAATAAGAGAGATAGATTTTGCAGCATCGTCGTTTGCCGGGATCACGTAATCAATCGGACCTGGATCGCAACATGTATCAACCATCGCGATAACCGGAATATTCAGACGATTTGCCTCTTTCACGGCATTCATCTCTTTCTGTATGTCAACAATAAAGAGGGCAGAAGGGAGCCTGTTAAGGTCTGCTATTGAACCTAAGTTCTTCTCAAGTTTGGCTCTCTGACGGGTTACCTGAAGTTTCTCGCGTTTTGCAAGTGTCTCGTAGGTACCATCAGTCATCATTTTGTCAATTGTGTTCATCTTCTTAACTGCCTTGCGGATAGTCGGGAAGTTGGTAAGCATTCCACCGGGCCAGCGCTCGGTAACATATGGCATATTTACTGCTTTTGCGTATTCTGCTACAATGTCTTTAGCCTGCTTTTTGGTTGCCACAAATAGTATTTTACGACCGGCGCGAGCCAGTTGTTTCATTACGCTTGCAGCCTCATCTATTTTGATAACGGTCTTGTGCAGATCTATAATGTGTATCCCATTCTTCTCCATGAAGATATAGGGAGCCATCTTAGGATTCCATTTTCTCTTAAGGTGGCCGAAGTGTACACCTGCATCAAGTAGTTCTTGGAAATTTGTTCTTGGCATTTTTTCTTGTAATAAATGTTTGTTTTTCTCTTTTCTTCAATCGGGAGTAGCTTTTTGAAGGTCTCCCGGATTTTCCGCGGATTGGCAAATTCCGGTAGCTTAAATTTTAAGATCCTTGAATTTTTATCCTTTCCGTGCAAAAAATCAGTTTCAACCGATAATAAATACTATCGTTTGCTGAACTGGAAGCGTCTGCGTGCACCAGGCTGTCCCGGTTTCTTCCTCTCAACCTCTCTGGGGTCACGAGTAAGGAAACCATTTGCTTTTAGAACAGAGCGATGAGCCTCAGCGTCTATTTTGCATAGAGCGCGGGCTATTGCAAGGCGAAGTGCCTCTGCCTGACCCTTAACTCCACCACCATCAAGATTAACTTTAATGTCAAACTGAGATTGAGTGTTTGTAAGGACAAGCGGCTGCATAACAATGTACTGAAGAGACTCGTCAACAAAATATTGCTCAAGAGCTCTGTCATTAATTGTAATATTGCCTTTTCCAGGGTTCACATAAACGCGAGCAACTGCTGATTTTCGTCTTCCAAGGGCGTTAATTAATTCCATGCTCGTTTAAATTTCGTTTAAATTGATTTGTTTTGGTTGCTGTGCCTGATGAGGATGCTCCGCTCCTTCGTAAACGAAAAGATTACGGAACAGCTGTGCTCCCAGACGATTTTTTGGCAGCATGCCCTTCACGGCGTGCTCAACTACTGCCAGCGGTTTGCGATCCAGCAACTCCTTAGGAGTGGCAAATCTCTGTCCGCCGGGATACCCGGTGTGACGAACGTACACCTTGTCAGTCAACTTCTTGCCAGTCAGGCGAACTTTTGTAGCATTGACAATAATTACATTGTCTCCGCAGTCCACATGTGGCGTGTAGTTGGCTTTGTGCTTGCCGCGAAGGATCAGAGCGACCCTTGACGCAAGTCTTCCTAATACCAGGTCGGTTGCATCAATGACTACCCAGTTCTTTGTAACTGTAGCCTGATTTGCCGACACGGTCTTGTAGCTCAATGTGTCCACTTTGTTGATTTTTAGGTTAATATATTAATTTATGTTGCGATTCCCCTACACATAGGGGGGTGCAAAGTTATAACTATTTTTTAAAGTGACAAAATACCTATATTTTTGCGTTATGAAAATCGGAGACACTGAACTGGGAGAGAGACCCCTCTTCCTCGCCCCAATGGAGGATGTGACAGATGCATCCTTCAGGTATATATGCAAGGAATTTGGTGCTGATGTTATGTATACCGAGTTTGTCTCGTCAGATGGACTCATAAGGGATGCCCGGAAATCACTTGAAAAACTTAAGACATTCCCTTACGAAAGGCCAATCGGCATACAAATATATGGCCATATACCGGAGGCTATGGTGGAGGCAGCAAAGATGGCCGAGGAGGCGCAACCCTCTTTCATTGATATAAACTTTGGCTGCCCTGTTAATAAAATTGCAAACAGAGGAGCAGGGTCGGGGATGATGAGATATCCCGATAAAATGGTTGATATCACCCGCAGGGTGGTAGAGGCAGTAAAATTGCCGGTAACTGTCAAGACCCGCCTGGGGTGGGATGAAAATTCAAAAATTATTGTTGAACTTGCTGAGCAATTGCAGGAGACAGGCATTGAGGCGCTGACAATACACGGACGGACAAGAGCCCAGCTCTACAAAGGAGAAGCAGACTGGACACTGATAGGAGAGATAAAGAGAAACCCCAGAATGAAGATTCCAATAATTGGGAATGGAGACATAACAACCGATATTCAGGCAAAAGAGGCTTTTGAGAGGTATGGAGTTGATGGAGTAATGATAGGGAGGGCAACCTACGGAAGGCCATGGATATTCCGGGAGATTAAACATTTTTTGGAAACAGGGGAGCATATGCCCCCTCTTACAGTTGAAGAGAAGGTTGATCTCGCAAAACGCCATTTGCTTAAATCTGTGGAGGTCAAAGGCGAAAGAGTAGGAGTGCTGGAGATGAGAAGGCACCTCTCCGCATATTTTAAATCTCTTCCCGATTTTAAACCCATCAGGATGAAACTTGTTACTGAGGATAGCCATATTGAGCTTCTGAATATTCTTGACCAAATTAAAGAGAAATACCCAGCAAATGAAAACTTTTCTGATTGATAAAGTTCTGCTTTTTCCATACTATTTTGCCCTTAAAACAAGGCACTTCCTTTACGATACATCAATTATAAAATCCCGTGAATACCCCATACCTATTATATCAGTAGGGAATATTACCGTTGGAGGAACCGGAAAGACCCCGTATGTAGAGTATCTTATCAAAACACTTCACGGTTGTGAGAGGCCTGCAGTTCTCTCAAGGGGCTACGGAAGAAAGGGGAGAGGATGGAGAGAGGTTAATATAGCAGACTCTGCTGCCGATTCAGGTGACGAGCCTCTTCAGATTAAGAGAAAGTTCCCGGATGTGCTGGTATGTGTTGACACAAACAGAAGGCGAGGTATTGAGAAGCTGCTCTCCTTACCTGAAGACAAAAGACCCACAACTATCATACTAGATGACGGATTCCAGCACAGGAGGGTGAAGCCCTCTAAAAACATTGTGTTGATAGACTCAAGCAGACCAATAGACAGAGACCACCTTCTTCCCCTGGGAAGGCTCAGGGATCTCCCTGAGCAGATAAAGAGGGCCCATACTGTTGTTGTAACAAAATGCCCCTCTGAGATGGATGCTGCCGATATGTTTCTTTGGGAGCAGAGGCTAAAGATGCCTGCGGGAGTTGAGGTGCAATTTACAACACTTAAATATGCAGATCCGCTTCCGGTATTCCCTCAGGAGGCAGATAAACGATATATCTATTCAAAATTTGCGTTTTTACTTACTTCTATTGCAAATCCACGCCATTTAAGATATCATTTGTTAAGTTTTTACAAGATATCATCAAGCCTTGAATTCAGGGATCATCATAATTTTTCAAACAGAGATGCCGGAAAGATAAAAAGATGGGCATTAAAAGATAATAAGGCACTTATTATGACAACAGAGAAAGATGCTCAGAGACTATCCGCCCTTGTACAACTTCCTGATGAAGTAAAATCAAGGATGTTTTATCTGCCGGTTGAAGTGGCTCCTATTGGTAAGGCAGGCTCTAAGTTATAATTTCCAAGTTCGCGCTATAATATAGTAATTATTTATTAACCATAATAGCTTTTTCCGTTTTTTTATTCAGGAATCTGAACTTTTTAAAGAAATAATTCATACTTTTGCGAATGTGCTTTTGCATAATTGCATAATAAATAAACCACTAAAAATTATTAACCTAAAATTCTTAAACTCATGCATGTTTCAAAGAATGGAAATCGTATCGCTATTAAAGTGATGTCGGTTTTTGCCCTTCTGCTTTTTGCAGGTTCTATGTGGGCTCAGAACATCAAGGTTACCGGTAAAGTTACCGACTCCAAAGGAGAACCACTAATGGGCGTAGGCATCCTTATCAAGGGTACCCGCACAGGTGTATCCTCAGCTTTGGACGGAACTTATGAAATCAATGCACAGCCAAGATCTGTGCTTGTTTTTACTTCACTGGGTATGAAGACCCTGGAGATTCCGGTAAACAACAGAAACCTTATTAACATAACTATGGAAGACGACAACCTGCTGCTGGACGAACTGGTAGTAGTTGGCTGGGGTACACAAAAGAAGGAAAATCTTTCGGGTGCTGTTTCCACCGTTGATGTGGCAAAAACTCTTGAGTCAAGGCCTATTTCTGACGTTGGTAGGGCACTTCAGGGCTCAACACCTGGTCTTCAGATTACCACCACTTCAGGAGCTATCGGAGGTTCACCAACAATTAAGATCCGTGCAACCGTTAGTACAATAGGCGGCGGTTCAGGTAATCCTCTTATTATGGTTGACAACGTTGAGGTTCCAAGTCTATCTTATGTTAACCCGGATGACATTGAAAGTATCTCAACACTTAAAGATGCTTCCACAACTGCTATCTACGGAGCAAGAGCTGCATTTGGTGCTATTTTGATTACCACCAAAAAAGGTAACAAAGACGGAAGAGTAAGGGTTAACTACTCAAACAACTTCTCTTGGGCAACTCCAACAGATGTTCCTCAGCACACAAGAGCTGACCTTAACCTTCAGTACTCTTATGATCAGTTGAACTCACTCAAGACAACCCCTACTTACGAGTACGGACAAGTTGGGTACTACTACAATCCTGATGTTATTGCAAAAGTAAAACAGTGGATTGATACATATGGAGATGGAAAAGATCTTGGCAGAGAGATGGTTGAAGGAAGAGACTTTGATTACAGAACCTCCGGTGGAGCCTATTTCTACAGACCTTGGGATATTTATGATATCTATTTCAAACAGTGGACCCCTCAGCAGACACAAAATGTCTCAGTTAACGGAGGTTCAGAGAAGACACAGTACAGCATCTCTGCAGCTTACATGAATCAAAAGGGTGTATTAAAACTTTTTGATGATTTCTATACAAGGAAAAACATTTCCGGATTTATCAGCACAGATGTAAACAAGTGGCTTACAGTAAGATCAAGATTTATGTATGCTAAAACATACGAAGAGTCTCCATTCCTTTATGCTAGTGCTACATATGATCCAATGTACTACCTTTACAGATGGCATCAGGTATATCCATACGGAACATATAACGGAAACGAATTCCGTAATGCTGTCAACGACCTTAAAGGTGCGCGCCCTGTTGAGGAGTCTTCTTTCTACAGCAGATACACATTGGGAGCAACAGTAAAGATAGTTGACGGACTTACTGCAGACTTTGACTATACTTACAACCAAAACTTCTCAACAAGTCACACTGTTGGGGGTTATGTAAGCGGTATCAACTTCTGGAGCAGAACTGCAAATACCTCGTTTGACCAATTCAATGGTATATATTCTACAGCATCTTATGACTATGCTCAGTACAACACTTCAAGAAGACTTGGAAATGTTTACAACGGCTACATGACATATGACAAGAAATTCGGAAAACATGGCCTTAAGGCTATGGCCGGAACTAACATTGAAGATTCAGAATATGTATGGCACCAGTCAAGAAGAAACGGTGTTTACGATTTTGAGAAGGGCGAAGTAAACCTTGCAGGTGGCGATCAGGTCTCCTCATCTAACCACTCATGGTGGTCAGTTGCAGGTATGTTTGCAAGGATAAACTACTCGTATAATGATAAATACCTTCTTGAGGTTAACGGTCGTTACGACGGATCTTCAAAATTTGGTGAAGGCAAACGCTGGGGATTCTTCCCATCTGCATCTGCAGCCTGGAGAGTAACAGAGGAGCCTTGGATGAAACCTGTGAAACATATTGTCAGCTCACTTAAACTTCGTGCATCTTACGGAGAGGTTGGTAACCAGGATGTTCCACTTAGCTCATATATTTCAACAATGGCCATCACAAACCCTTCAGCAGCTGGTAACTACTGGCTTGTTGGCGGTAACTTCAAACCATATATCGGTTCAGCTCCTGCACTTGTTGACCCGTCACTTACATGGGAGACTGTAACAACACTGGATATTGGAATGGACGCCAGATTGTTCAAGGATAAACTTGGAGTAACAGTAGACTGGTATCAGAGAAAGACTCTTGATATGCTATCTGCAGGTGAGGTACTACCTTCAACAGTTGGCGCATCTGCTCCAAGAAGAAACTTTGGTGAACTTACAACTAATGGTGTTGAGATCGCTCTTAACTATAACCATACATTTAACAACGGACTTCACCTCTCTTTGACAGGTCAGTTTACAGACTACAAGACAATCGTAAGCAAATTCTCATCTCCTAACGATCCCGGAATCTCCTCTACCTATTATCAAGGTAAGGTTCTAGGTGAGATCTGGGGTTACAAAACAGACGGATTGTATCAGAAAGAGGACTTCGTTTGGGAGAATGGTGCCATCAAACAGACACTGCAACCAAATGGACAGCTTAAGAACACTCTTGTAGAGGGTATTCCCAATCAGTACATTTACGAAAGCGGACTATTCAAATTCAGCCCGGGTGACGTGAAGTTTAAAGACCTTAATGGTGACGGAGTAATTGGATACGGCCTTAACACTATTGGCGATCCCGGTGACAGAGCTGTTATAGGTAACACAACCCCTCGCTACCAGTATGGCTTCAGAGTAGGAGCAGACTGGAAGGGATTTGATATAGACCTCTTCTTCCAGGGTGTAGGTAAAAGAGAGATTTGGGCCACAGGTAACATGGTTCTTCCTGGTTACTACGGAGCTGAAGCTAACTATGCTCACACTATGGATTACTGGACAGAGGATAACACCAGTGCCTTCTATCCAAGACCTCTTGAATATGCACAAACTGCAAAGTGGAACTATCTTGCAAATGATCGTTATCTTCTTAATGCAGCATATTTAAGAATGAAGAATCTTAACATTGGTTACACACTTCCTAAGAACCTTCTTAGCAAAGTAAACATTCAAAAACTAAGAGTGTATTTCAGTGGTGAAAACCTCTTTGAATTTGACAACATGGGAGATATTCCAATTGACCCGGAAATTGACTGGACAACAACTACTGCAAATGACAGCAGATCATTCGGTAGAAGCTATCCTTACAGAAGGACTCTATCATTTGGTGTTCAGATTGAATTCTAATATTTTATGACAATGAAAAAGATATATTTAATACTGATAGCGGTACTGCTGGGCCTTTCCAGCTGCGAGAACTACCTCGACAGAAAGAATCTGGATACTTTTGACGAGGCTAACTTCTGGACAAACGAAGGTAACCTGAGGCTTTATGCTCAAGGATCTTACACTGCATATTTCACAGGATATGGCAGCGGATTTACCTGGGGAAACTTCTTTACAGGAGGTGCCTGGGGAGATGAGTACAGCTCATCTGCAATATGGACACAAAACACAGCTACATCTGGTAATGGATGGACATTTACCTGGGTAAGAAGGCATAATGTGATGATTAACAGAATTGAAGGGATGACCAATCTGACTCCTGAGGCAAAAGCCCACTGGACAGGTATCGGCCGCTTCTTCAGGGCATTAGAATATGCAGATCTTGCAAGAGCATTTGGAGATGTCCCTTACTACGATACTGAGATATTCCCCGGTGAGACTGACAAGATGTACAAACCAAGAGATCCACTGGCAGATGTAACCAAGAAGATGCTGGAAGACTTTGAATTTGCTGCTGCAAATGTTCGTCAAAACGACGGTGCCCAGCAAATAAACAGAGATGTAGTGCTTGCCTTTATGTCAAGACATATGTTGTATTTTGGAACTTTTCTTAAGTATCAAAAGAACGACAATGCAAATGCTACTCTTCTTCTTCAGAAAGCAAAATGGGCTGCAGAACAGCTTATGGCAGGAGGAAAATACCAAATAGTTGATGACTACAGAGGCATATTTGCATCTGAAAATCTGTCAGCTAACAAAGAGGTGATCTTCTATCGTCAGTATGAAACTGCAAAGGCTTCTCACGCTTTGGTATCATATAATAACACAGAGGGTCAAACCGGAACAACTCTTAAGGTAGTTGAGACTTACCTGGCTGCTGATGGTCTTCCAATCAAACAATCTCCAGTATATAACTATGCTGCTGATAATGGTCTTCGTTACTATCCTCAGCAGTATGCAAACAGAGATCCAAGAATGGCGGCATCACTCGTTGATACCATAAGAGTTCAGGGTGTTCACAATGCATACTCTACAACCGGTTTCCTCTCATGGAAGTTCCTTCCTTATGAGGCAGATCAGGTAAACCTTCTTTATAATGGTTCTACCAACACTACAGATGCTCCTATTATAAGATACGGCGAGGTTCTTCTTAACTATGCCGAGGCTGCTGCTGAACTAGGTCAGTTTGACCAGGCAGCTGCAGATGCTTCTATTAACAAGCTTCGTGCAAGGAAAATCAAGAAGAATAACACCGGCCCTGAAATTCCAAGACTACCAAATATGGTAATTTCAGGAACAAATGTTACTGCAAATGGTGTTGTTATCAACGATCCTGACAGAGATCCATCTGTATCTCCAATCCTTTGGGAAATTCGCAGAGAGAGAATGGTTGAACTTCTGTTTGAAGGATTCCGCAAGAATGATTTGAGAAGATGGAAGAAGTATGAGTACCTTAAGACAATGGAGACTAACGGCCCTACAACTCTTGGTAAAGGAGCCTATGTAGATTTCAATAAATTTACTGCCGCTCAGGTTATAAACATTAAGAAAGCTGTTAAGTTCTTCTATCCGAATCCTGCAGATCAGACCAAAGCATTTATCTACAATCTCTATGATAATAATATGAGAAGAGACTGGATACCAGGTGACTCATATTACGAGAGACAATATCTGAATGCAGTTCCGCTGGATCAAATTAAACTGTATAAAGACCTTGGTTTTACTCTAAGTCAAAATCCTGGCTGGGATACTGTAAATTAATACTTAGTATTAAAACTTCCATTAGAGGACGGCATTTATGCCGTCCTCTTTTTTTTCAGCTTACGATTTTTAATCAATTTCAAATTATTACATAAAATATATAAAATATAGCATTA